>OJPW01000951.1_pt1 | contig 19812 bp, 16 predicted proteins | sample 1598571 | NCBI WGS metagenome assembly OJPW01 (sample SAMN03922493, study PRJEB24848) | human gut metagenome | isolation source: stool sample | host: Homo sapiens | place: Germany | collected 2011-05
CCTCTTGTCTCGTGGGCTCGGAGATGTGTATAAGAGACAGGTATAAAGATTGCGGGCAGGTGGCGCGCGGTAAAGGGCGGCAGCATGTACCAGAAGCGAGGAATATCACGGCCATTGGTCGGCTGGCGGACATTGGTGCGCACTGCTGAAAGATCGGGAATGAACCGCGTAGGTTCTTTCGAGTCCGGCGCATACCGCGCTGCGCGCCTCACGAACGACGCAAGTTCGAGAGGCATGACATGGGGTAAGGATATCCCTCGTTTTTGATAGGCCTCCACTGCGTTCGCTATAATCGGCTGATCTTCCGGCAATACCCAACTCGACAGATCAAGCACTCGTGTTGTCGGAAGGTGCCCGTTCGCCAAGAGCAGCATATCAGCCTGTCGGTGAAGAACGGGACGCAGCACTACTGCTGGAATGGGGAATTGCATATTCTGAAAGCTGCCTGAAGTTTCGACAGTGACGATTTCGCCTTCGTCGTCTCTTATAAGCGTCACATAGAAAAATCGGTTGCAGCCCGAACGCAGGCCCTGGCTAACTCGAATGCCAACCTGTTCGAGCGTATGGAGATGTGTTGGCACCGCGCAGTTCGGAAGTATGGCTCGTAGGCCTTCCGGTACAACAGCCGGTCTTGCACCGTCGACCGAAAAAAGCGGCAGCGTGTCTCGTCGGTTTTCGACTTTCCGGAACCATCTCTTGCGTCTTAGACGCTGTTCCAGGGTTCGCCATTCTTCGTTCAGAGCAAATGATTTGACTTCAATACCAGGTACCTGCCGGTTCGGAGCACATGCCCAGACTGCGAACTCTCGTTCCGGTTCCGGTCCAGGAAAGGCTCCGCCAACAAGGGACTTTTCGCCAACTGCAGTAGGCGCAATTTGCAACCAGCTTGCAGTCAACCAGGATGATCGATCGGCCAAGGGTGCCCTCGCCTCGCTCCACTGAAGCCGCCGCGCGATCACTAGATTCGTGCGTACCAACGCATCGGAAAACCAGCCGGGCTGCATATCAGCTACGACAAACTCAAGACGAAAAAAACGCAACAATATGTAGCGTACAACATCGGCATAGTCGCGCGAACGCCAGGTGGCTGGAACGACTAAAGCTAGGCGGCCTCCTGGCCGTGTCAATAAGGCAGACAGTAGCCAAGCTGGGACGGAAAGATCGGCAAGACCCGAGTATCCTTCAATTAGTGCCTGCCAAAGCACTCGCTCGTCGCCAGACACGCGCGCTTCTACAATTGATGATAGGCCGCGGCGCACGTCCTCGACATTGGCCCCATTCCCATTTTGCGACTGATACCTCACGTAGGGGGGATTGGTAATGACAAGATCGTAACCGGGTATATTTAGTGCAGACACGATCGATGGATCAAAAGCGCTACCCGTAAAAATACGCCCGCCAGCAGCAGCGTCGTCGTCTGCCTGCAAAGCCGCCATCCTCAGGTCGCAAAAAGCGGCCGTGTCCGGATCGAGCTCAATGCCATCTAGTTCATCAAGCTGGACTCCACGCGTCCGTGCCGTCATTGCGACTGCGTCGAGTAGGTCACCATGGCCAGCCATTGGGTCAATTACAGCTCGCATGTCAGCGTCGAACGCAATGTGCGACAAAAGCAATCCCAGCGGCAGGCCTGTGAAAAATTGTCCCAAGCGTTTTCGTTGGGCTGGGGGTAGGTTTTTCTCGAAGGACCGCGCAGAAAATCTACGAGCATCAACCGCGTTAACCATCGGCACTATATGCGACTCCCCGCAGTGATTGTTCCGCATACCAGCGATAGAATACATCGGCGTCGAGTGGGACCTGCTTGTGATGGCTGAGGAAATACGTCACGAGCCGCGAATAGAGCCGCTGTGCCGTTACTTCGGCCGGGTCATGCGCTGCAGATGCAGCACGGTGCAAGGCCGTCGCGACCGTCCAAACGCATTCTTCGGCCTCAGGCTGGTTTTCAATTCTAATTTCGTCCTTGCGGCGCGGTCCCAACAAAAGCACAGGATCGCCCCGCACTGTCCCTTCTGCCGTGACCTGTTTGAAACTGCCCTGTTTCTTGTCGAGAACCCCCGCGCATTCCACATCAAAACCAGCATCCTGGTAGGCGCGTTGCAAGGCGTTCCACACCTCAGCGGATGCGGAATGAAAAATCATAGTGGCCTTGCCAGACGGCTTCAATATCCGACGAGCTTCGCTGAACGATCGAGTCAGCAGTTCCCGGTACTCCTTGACGGATTTATCCTGGTCCGAACTGATGATAGCCTCGTCCGTCCGGTCGGTAAACGTCTTTAGCCATGCTTCATTTATAAAACTGAGTTCGGCATAGGGTATATTGGCTCCGAAAGGAGGATCCGTGAACATATAGTCGATACTCTCGGAGGGCAACCTGACATTGCAGCTAGATCCGTGCACGACTTCAACCTTTCCACTGTGACCGTGAATAATCTCAAACGCCTGCGTAATTGTTGTCAGCTTGCGTCGTAACCCTACAAAAAAGTTTTTCTCGACAGGTAGGCCACTGACGTACAGCACACCGGGTTGGGCGCTTGTGACAACCAAATCCTTTTGGCCGGACTTAGCCACGACGCGCGTCATAATGGTGCCATGGGCTGCATTGTAGCTTAACAGCCAAAAACGCAGGGCCTCGCGGAGTGCACCGTGATAGGATTCTGCACGTTCCCACATGCGGGCAAAAACGATAAGGTTACGCCGCGTGTAGAAATGATGAATGTGTGTGATTCCTTGATGGTATCCCTTCCGATAGAGGTCGCCCCAAGGGATTAACGCTTTTGGGACACAGGGCGGAATCGGCTCGGCCTCAATTTTTTTAATGAGAGATAGGTCGGAGACTGTGGGCGGGCGCGACCAACGCTTTTTACCTGTAGAACCATAAATACGGACCATAACCCGTCTGCGTAGGGAGCGCTTGTCACCCAGTACGTCGTCGCGTTCCTGCACAGTTACCCTCTGCGCATCGTCCAACGGCGCTTCATGGTGGCATTTCGGGCAGGAAAATGTTGAGGAAATTTTAGCCGGATCAAGTGAAACGCACGCATCCCACAACGTGGCAACGCTACCGCAACCGGGACAGTGCAACTCGTCGCTCCAGATCGCATGGCGTATGGAACCCTTTGTCCCGGCCAAGTCATGAGCCTCGTACATCCAACCATCTTCTCTTTCGGCCGCAGCCAACACGTCTTCAGCGGCCTTCCTGAAGGCAGCAGGATCAGGCGGATTCGTCAATGTCCTGGCGACAAAGGCTCCTAGGGCACCGAGTTCGTACAACACGGCATTGCGGGCACCCCATTGTATATTCAGGCCAAGCCGGGTAGCTTCGGCACGCAACTCATCCGTGGGCCGCTCGCAAAGCAAGGCGGCAAGGCCAGTGGTCCCGCTACCGCCGAATCCATCAAACACCGTATCACCAGGTTTAGTGTGGGCGGCTATGTATAGGGCAATTGCTTCTGGGGAAATTTTTGTTGGGTAGGGGAAGGCACAGTAAAGGGCACCTGTTCGTTTCGCGGTTAGCGGTCGGCGATACAGCGCGTCCAAGAAATTTTCAGAGACCACATGCACCGGTTCGCCTAATTCTGATCTGGTCGTACTTATGTGATTATTTTGACTTAGCATTTTCATTTGTCTCATATCCGCTTCAGTGGCACCAGCGCTGTCGAGCGCCAATGATGCATCGATCACGACGGGTTGATTGCTGTCGTTAGAGATCTTCATGAATGGCACACCGTGCAGCCCATAAAATTGACCGTTGTCCATATTTGTGAGGATGGCCAACGAGTCATGGTCTCCGAGCCCAACGCTAACAGTGAACCAGAGCGATTTTTTCGATCAACTACGCATAGCGGACTCAGGAGCCACACTAGCAGCACGTGGGTCGAATCGCAACTACAACCGACAGTGCCCATGCCGTACTTGGCTGGATGCTCTCAGAAAAATTTAGAGAAAATAATGAATCCTACGACCCCACAGAGAACACTAACCTCAATGGGGCTGGAGTACGGGGATATATTCCTACCCAGACAGATACGTTTGTACCGTGAACGGAAATTTTCATACACATACGCCTATTGTCGCGTACGAGCATAATCATTTGGAAATATTCGTATAATTTTTCCAACCCTCTCCAAAATTATTTCCCCATATGCTACTGTGTCTCGGATTTCGAGGACAGGACAAGCGAGGTGGGTACACTTTTCAAGTCTACCCACTCCCGTCCTGCCCTGCGGGGCTGCTTATTCGCGGTTCCGCTCAACGCCAAAACAGAGAGGCAATTACCCCATGAAAAAGACACTCATTCTGGCCGTTCTGCTTTGTTTTCCTATGTCCGCACTCGCAGCGGAGCCAGGGCCACCCGCGCAACTGGTCAAAGCCGTGGCCCGGCAGGAATCCGGGCTGAATCCATTGGCGGTAAATATCGCCGGAAAATCATACTACCCGGCCACGCGCAAAGAAGCGGAACGGCTGATCCGGGAAGCCATAGCAGCCGGGAAGTCGTTTGATGTGGGAAAGATGCAGATAAACAACTGGTGGATGAAGCGTTTTTCCATCAGCCCCTTTTCCCTACTTGATCCTGATGTGAACGAAGAATGGGGAAAGCGGATACTGGCCGAGGAAATAGCCCGGCACGGCCTGAACTGGAAAGCTGTGGGCAAATACCATTCCCCCGACCCGGAACGCGGCAGACAGTATGCGTGGCTCGTTTATCGTCACTACGCGGGCCAAAGAGCCTCCAAGGTTATAAAGGAGGCTCCCCGTGCCTACAAAAAAACAGATACTAAGAACATATTTGACTCCAGAGGAATACGCGCAGATCAGGGCATCGGCCAGCAAAGCGGGCCTGTCCCTTTCCACGTTCAGCAAAAGGGTGTGCCTTGGGTTTTCCGTCCCAAGTCTGGAGCATCAGGAAGCGCGGATTGAATTGCGCCGACTCAAAGGCGACCTGGGCAGACTTGGCGGACTGGTGAAACAAGCATTGGCAAACGGAGCGGACAGGCAAACAGTTCATCGGCTTTTGCGTGAACTGGACACCCGGCAACGGGAACTCCAACAGGCCATAGCGGTCATACGATGATCAGCAAAAAAGTGGGCATCAGCCCGAAAAACGACAATTATGCCCGTCTTGCCGAGTACATTGCCGATGCCGGGCATGAAGGCGAAAAGAGCCTCTTGCATTGGTGCGCCGGATGCCTTGGGGGTGATGATTACCATGAAGGCATTGCCGAGACTATGGACGTTCAGGCCATGAACACACGCACCAAACAGAGCAAGACCTACCATCTTGTTATCAGCTTCCGCCCGGAGGACGAAGCAATGCTAACACCGGAAGTGTTCAAGGCCATTGAGGAACGCTTTGCCGCCGCCTTGGGATACGCCGAGCATCAGCGGCATTGCGGTGTTCACAAAAACACGGCCAATCTTCATATGCACATTGCCTACAACACGATCCACCCGGAGAAACATACTCGCCATAAAGAGTTTCGGGACTATTGGATACGCGACAGCGTTTGCCGGGAGCTTGAGCAGGAGTATGGTCTTGTGCTTGATAATGGCCGGGCCAAGGATAAGCAGAACTCTTTAGGCGAAAAAGCCGCTCTTATCGAAGCCCATACAGGTCAGCAATCCTTTGAATCATATACCAAGGCCCATAGAGATAAAATTATGCCTGTACTGGCAGCGGCATCGGATTGGGAAACGCTCCATAAGGGGCTTTCGCTCTACGGTATGGAGATAAAACCCCACGGTAACGGCTTGGTCATAGCAGATCGCCATAACCAGCGGCATACGGTGAAGGCCAGCGCGGTAGATAGAGGGCTATCATTGAAAAAGCTGGTTGAAAAATTGGGGCCGTATATTCCGGCGCAGGATTTGGAAAAGGTAACGGAGCAAAGCCGCTATCAACATGCTCCATTGCACCGCTCTCCAGAGCGGGGAGCGTTGTATGCTGAGTATCAACAGGGCATCGAAAAACGGAAAACTAATTTAACTAACGTCAAGGAGCAGGAAGACGCGGTACTTGCGGCAATCAAGGAAAAATGGACTGCCAAGCGCCGTGAACTGGAACGACTGAACATAGCCAAAAAAAACCGCCGCAATCTGCTGCAATTGGCCCGGAAGCGTGAAGCCGAAGAAACGGCCAGAGCCAAGCTGCCGTTTCAATCTCCCCGTGAGGCCATACGCGGGGAAATTCCTTTCACTTCATGGAATGGGTTCCTGCAATATAAGGCTGGTCAGGGTAATGAAACGGCTTTAGCCATCCTGCGCTCCAAACGGGAAGCAGCGGAGCCGGAGCGGGAGCCACAAACCGCCAAGGCAAAAGACTGGTCACAGCACGGTAAAGAGCAGCTTGCAGCGAACCGTGCGAAAATCCGTGCCGAATACGCGGCCAAGGAGGTTGCCGCCCTGGAGAATGAAAACGTGAGCGTCCAGGGGAAAAAACAGCTTTTGGCGGTATTACGCATGGAACGGCTTGCAGCCGAGGAAAGGAATACGGGTGAACTCGCACAGATACACGGTTTTTCGGCAACTGTAGATCGCAAGGGGGTCGTTGTCTTTACATTGCCCGGTGGAGGCAGGGTTCTGGATAGCGGGAGGGAGCTGTTTTTTTCAGGCAATAATACCGCCGCCCGTCATGTTGCCGTGCAGTACGCGCAGAAAAAATGGGGAAAGAGTCTGCATGTGGACGGGAACAAAATTGTGCGGCTGGAAAAAAAGCGAGAGAGGGAGCAGAGTCGGAAGCAACAAGGCATGGAGCGGTAGTTATTTTGTGGCAATTCTGTCTGCCATCTCGTTTACCAGATCACCAGGACGGATGCCGAGGGCAGCCGCCAGTTTCAATACCATTTGTAAGTTTGGCAGCTTTTTGCCTGTTTCAAGCCTATGTATGAAGGAATGTGCAACGCCTACCCGTTCGCTTAACTGCTCCAGGGTTAATTCTCTTTGTAGGCGATATTTGCGGAGGACAACTCCGAATGCGTCTGAATGGTTTTTGTCCTTTTCCATTCTGACAACATACCGGAGTGCAAAACATTTGTTTTGACCCCATAGGGTCAAATTTAACCCTATAGGTGCAATGATTTTGCATGTGTGCCCACTCCTATGGGCACAAAGGTTAAAGGGGTTGTGGGTAAAATCTATTTGCGCCTGAGCAGCGCCAGAAAAGTTCGTATGGATTCCTGCACGGCCATTGCCGCAAGAGGAAGCGCCTTGGCATATTCATCTTTATATTTACGCCTTTGAGTTTCGCAAGTCGGGAAAAGTGCATCAAGCAACTCACTACTTAACTTTTCAAAGTCTTCCAACAAATAATTCTCATTGTCTTTACTCATGCCAGAACCCTTTTTAGAGTTTGCGGCACACCGCTTCCAATGTTGCTCCATATAAAAAAACCGCCTGTAATAATACAAAGCGGTTATTAAATGCCACAAGCGAGAAACAGCCTACCTATTTCTCAAAATGACAACGCACAAAGGCATCAAACACATACACTGTGCGGTATGCTGACGTTAAATGCCAAACTGTGCGCAGCAGCTTGGGCGTATATTATTTTCTAATGTTAGCCATTTTCATATTTGCTGTTTCTAACGGCAGCGTTGTATTAAATGGGCAACACCTCGCCATCTTCGGGAATGTATATCCTTTTAGCGAGTTTATTTTCTTTGATAAAATGTCGTATTTCCTTACGTCCTATGCGGGCATGGTTTACAGTGTCCAGGTGGCTGGCAATAATTGTAGCGGATGGCGCTGCCTGTACCACTTCATATAAACCGTCTGTACCCATAAGAATTGGGGTTTCATCATAAAACGCCGCTTGCGCTGCATTCAGCACAATAATTTCCGGTTGGTGTTTATTGATGGCGTCTTTCACTCCCTCGTACCAGACGGTATCTCCGGCAATATACAGCGTTTTTTCGTCAGGATGCTTGAACACTACGCCAGAAGCATCAGCAGGAAGGCCAAATGCCTTGTAGTTATTGTCAGAGGCTTCACCCAAGCCATGCGCGGCATCAGTTTTGAATAGAGTAATGCCCTCAAAAGAAACACCGCCATCAGTCAGCGCGGTGACGTTTTTGAAGCCAAGCCCACGCATGTCTTGGGCCTCACCCTCATTCTGCACAAACATAGGCATGTCTTTGGGAAGCGCATCCCTGGCGGCTTCGTCAAAATGATCAAAATGGTGCATGTGGGTGACGACAACCGCATCCACCGTCACCAGCTTGTCGATTGCAACCGGCAAATCCACCAACGGATTGGGAGAATCGTTATACGGTGAGGGAATCGCCGGGGCAGTCCCTTTATCCGCAAAAAAGGGGTCAATCAGGAACCTTTTGCCAGCAAAGGTGACAATAACTGTGGCTCCACGAATTTGTTGGAATTTCATATTTTGTAGTCTCTTTTCTCTATAGTTAAAAACTAGGCGTGCCTTCTTTATTGGTGCACCCCGAAACGAAGTACGGGGTGCGCCTCCACAGCCTTATTTGATGCCGGTAACTTCAAATCCGGTATCTGTAACAGCCTTTTTCAGTGCTTCATCTGATACGCTGCCGTCCATCTCAACAGTGGCGGTCTTGGAAGCAAGATCCACATTTACATCCTGTACGCCGGAAACGGCGCGGAGAGCCTTTTCAACGGAACCGGTGCAGTGGCCGCAGCTCATACCTTCGATACTGATTGTCTTTGTCATGGTGGAACTCCTTATGATTTCCTGTGTTATTGGTTTATGTTTGGGGCTGAACAGTCGCAGTCGGAGCGCGTTGGAAACAACGCTGACGGAACTGAAACTCATGGCTGCCGCCGCGATGATCGGACTGAGCGTCCAGCCCCAGGCGGTGTAGAACACGCCCGCAGCAACGGGAATGCCTATGGCATTGTAGAAGAACGCCCAGAACAGGTTTTGACGGATCGTGCGCATCACAGCCCGGCTGAGTTGGATGGCCGAAACCGCGTCAAGAAGATCGCTTTTCATCAGCACGATGTCCGCCGATTCGATAGCCACATCCGTACCCGCGCCTATGGCAATGCCAACGTCCGCACGGGCCAGGGCCGGGGCGTCATTGATGCCGTCACCGATCATGGCGACTTTTTTGCCTTGTTCCTGCAATGAGCGGATTTCCCGTTCCTTGTCCTGGGGCAGAACTTCGGCCACGACTTTGTTGATGCCAGCCTGACGGCGCACGGCTTCGGCGGTTTGGGCATTGTCACCCGTAAGCATTATGACTTCGACGCCCATGCGCTCAAGCTCGGCCACCGCTTGCGGGCTGGTTGGCTTGATCACATCGGCCACGGCGATAAGGCCGACAAGTTCCTTGCCCCGTGCGAAAAAGAGGGCTGTTTTTCCTTCGGCGGCAAATGCTTTCGCCTGTTCGTCCAAACTGTTGGCAATGCCTTCAACCGAGAGCATTTTCGCGTTACCGGCAAGGTGGTGAATTCCCTCAATGCTGCCGGAAATACCCTGCCCTGGCGTTTGCGTGAAATCATCCACTTTGTTGAACTCCAGGCCGCGTTTTTCCGCTTCCTGAACAATGGCCGCGCCGAGCGGATGCTCAGAGAGCTTTTCCAGCGAGGCGGCAAGGGTCAGCAGTTCCATTTCAGTTCCGGGCGCTGTGGGAACGATGTCCGTTACTACGGGCTTTCCCTCGGTGACGGTTCCCGTCTTGTCCAGAACAACCGTATCAATGACGCCAGCCGTTTCAATGGCCTCGGCAGACTTGAGCAAAATGCCATTTGCCGCGCCCCGCCCTGTGCCGACCATGATGGCCGTGGGGGTAGCCAGACCGAGAGCGCAGGGGCAGGAGATAACCAGCACGGCAATGCCGATAGACAAGGCAAACTCCAGATCATAGCCAAGCAGCAGCCAGACCGCTGTAGCGACAACGGCAATGGTAATGACCACCGGTACGAAAATGCCGCTGATTTTATCGGCCAGCCGCGCAATAGGAGCTTTGGATGAAGTGGCTTCGTCCACAAGTTTGATAATCTGAGCCAGGGTGCTGTCATCGCCAACCCTGGTCGCCCGCATGAGAAAATGCCCGGATTTGTTGATAGTCGCGCCGGTCACGGCATCACCGCCGTGTTTTTCCAGGGGCAGACTTTCTCCGGTCAGAGCCGACTCGTCCAGAAAACCACTCCCCTCGGTGATAACACCGTCAACCGGAACGCTTTCACCGGCTTTGACGACCAGTATATCTCCAGCCAAAACATCTTCCCGCGCAATGATCGCTTCCTTGCCGTCACGGATAACTGTGGCGGTTCTGGGAGCGAGATCCATGAGCTTGGCAATGGCATCGGAAGTCTTGCCCTTGGCCCTGGCTTCAAAAAATTTGCCCAAGGTAATCAGAGTCAGGATCATGGCGGCGGAGTCGAAATACAGATTCATTGCGAAGTGCTGCACTGTATCCATATCCGCCTGCCCAATGGCAAAGGCCATCTTGTAAACGGCATATACGCTGAAAAGTGCCGCTGCCCCTGAGCCTATGGCAATAAGAGAATCCATGTTCGGCGAACCGGAAAAAAGCGTTTTGAAGCCAATCCGGTAAAATTTGAAATTGACGAACATGACCGGCAAGGTCAGCAGCAACTGCGTCAAGGCGTTTGCCAACGCGTTTTCCGCTCCCTTGAGGAAATCGGGCAGCGGCAGGCCCACCATCGGCCCCATCACCATATAAAACAGAGGTACGGTAAAGATCAGGGAAACGAGCAAGCGCCACTTCATTTCCTGAAATTCAATGGCGGCGGGGTCTGGCCCATTGTCCGACACATTATGCAGCCCAACGCTTTTCGCATCTTTTTTTGCGTGCGCCTGCGCTCCGTACCCGGCTTTGATTACGGCATTTGCAATATCTGATGGCGAAATCGCGCTTTCGTCAAAGCTGACGCTCATAGTGTTTTTCAGGAGATTCACGTTTACGTCATTAATACCGTTCAGCGCAGACACGGCTTTGGTCACTCTGTTGGAGCAGGCCGAACAGGTCATGCCGGTGATGTCGAAAAGTTCTTTTTGCATGGTATGCCTCGCTCAATCCATCTTGAAATCTACTTTGACCTTGTACAGCCGGGTCGCCGGAAGGTTCAAAATTTCAATACCGGTTTTCTGTGTAATCTTTTCAATCACGGCGCAGACCTCTTCCCAGGACGGCCCGATAAGAGCAAACCAGACGTTATATGCATGGCTGCGCAAGTAGTTGTGAGTGACACCAGGAAGACTGTTTACCTCGGCTACAAATGACTCCAGCTTATCTTCCGGCACTTTTGCCGCGCACAACGTGCTGCGAAACCCCAACTTGCCGGACACGAAATTGGCTCCCAAGCGGCGGATGATTTTTCTCTCTTTTAAATTGCGCACCCGTGCGAAAGCCTCATTCTCCGTGATGCCCACCACGTTGCCGATGGCAAGATAAGGACGTGATTCAATGGGGAAGCTGGATTGAATCAGGTTAAGGATGGCGCGATCCGTGGCGTCAAGCATTGCATCGGGTGATGGGTCAATAGCCCCGCCATCAAGTTCTTGCGTACAGTCTTCCATACTTGTGCCTTTTACTTTTTATCTTCTTGCCGTGCGGCAATCACGGTTTGCCCGGCAAATACCTTCTGACCTATGGAAACGGCGGGGGTGTAATTTTCAGGCAGATACAGATCCACTCTGGAGCCGAATTTGATCATACCGAAGCGTTCACCACGTCCGAGTTCATCACCTTCTTCCACACGCGGAACAATGCGTTGAGCAACCAGCCCGGCAATCTGCACCATCACAAAATTGCCGTCCTCGCTTTCAATGGAGTATGCGCAACGTTCATTGTACTGTGAGGCTTTATCCAGAGAAGCGTTGAAAAACTTGCCCGGATAATACGATATGGCATTTATTTTGGCCGCTACAGGCATCCGGTTCACATGCACACTCAATAAATTCATAAAAACGCTGACGCATATACGCGGCTGTCCGGTAAACGGATCAGGAGTTTCCTGGATTTTGACGATTTTGCCGTCCGCAGGGCTGACGGCAATGCCCTTTGCTGTAGGCACAACCCTTTCAGGGTCACGAAAGAAATGCGCGGAAATCCAGGTGACTGCAAGCATAACAACCGCCAACGGCCAGCAGCCGATAAGTGAAAATATCAAGGCGGAAAAAGAGGATAAAAAAATGAAAGGCAAGCCTTCAATTGCAAGGCCGACAGACGTTTTTCTCATAATGCTACCGTAAGTGGTTAAATGTGCTAATAAAATTGAGAAAACTATTTCTCGCCTTTCAAGATTGTAATGCTTATAGTCGCTATAAGGTCAAGGCGGCTTGAATAAACTTTTCCTTCACGGTGAAAATATGAAAATCGGTGAATTGGCTAAAGCGTCAGGCATCCAAACTGTCACGATACGCTATTACGAAAAAGAAGGTTTGCTAAATGCGCCCTCTCGCTCTGGTGCAAACTACAGGCTTTATGACGAGAAAGACTTTGAGCAACTACGTTTTATCAAACATTGCCGTCAGCATGGCATGGCTCTTTCCGATATTCGACAGCTTTTGGCCTACAAGGATAATCCACAAGCCGGATGTGAATTAGCCCAATCCATAGTACGAAACCATATTGCTAATGTACGCGAACAAATAGAGTCGCTTACCCGCCTGGAAGGACAGTTGGAACAACTACTGGACTGTGCCAGAACAAAACCAGGGCGGGGGATAATTGACAGTTTAAACAAGGGAGAGCGTTGCCCCGATTGCATAAATAGTCGCCAGAAAGAAGCCCTTGCCGAAAAAAACGATACTGCCAGATAGGGCAGCGGCCCAAAGAAACTCCGGGCGCTGCTACGAAAATGCAGACGTTCCCCATATTTTTTCACTTCAACGCTCCAGACTGGCGAGAGCATTTTTGAGGGTGCTGTTGCGGGCCAGACATCGAATTGCCTTTCCTTCCCGTTGCTGGCTGACCAGGCCGCTGGCGGTCAACCGCGTAATATGCTGGCTGAGAGTTGAACCACAGACTTCAATGCCTGTGTGCAGTTCTCCTACTGTCATGCCTGCTTCTCCGGCATCCAGTAATTTTCTGTAAATTTGCAACCTGATGGGATGCCCCAGGCTTTTGAAAATGGAGGATGCTTTCAAAGAATCCATTTAAGCCTCGTTGTGGTGGGAGCCGTGAGCGACTCCCACCACTTTTCAATTATTTCTTATTTCCGCATGGCCCGCAGACCATTGGCGACAACCACCAGAGCCGCGCCCACGTCCGCGAAGACCGCCATCCACATGGTTGCCATGCCCATGAAGGTCAGAGCGAAGAAGAGAGCCTTCACGCCGAGGGCGAAGCTGATGTTCTGCACCAGGATGGCGTAGGTGGACTTGGACAGACCGATGAAGCGCGGAATCTTGCGCAGATCGTCATCCATCAGGGCAACGTCTGCCGTTTCAATTGCCGTGTCCGTGCCGCCACCCGCCATAGCGAAGCCGATATTGGCCTTGGCCAGAGCCGGGGCGTCGTTGATGCCGTCACCGACCATGCCGACCTTGCCTCCAGATGCTTCAAGCTCTTCAACCACGCGCAGCTTGTCTTCCGGCAGGAGATTGCCCTTGAAGCTATCCACGCCTACCTGTTCGGCAATGGCCTTGGCTGTATGCTCGTTGTCGCCGGTCAGCATCATGGTCTTCACGCCGAGCTTTTTGAGTTCGCGGATGGCCTCAATACTGGAATCCTTGAGGGTATCGGCTACGGCGAACAAGCCCTGCACACCCTTTTCACCCACCAGCGCGACCACGGTTTTGCCCATTTTTTCCAGAGCGAAGATTTGCTTTTCCAGCTTGGCCGAGCATTTTTTCAGATCTTCCACCATGCGGTGATTGCCGAGATACCACTGCTGCCCGTCAATAACGGCACTGACGCCTTGGCCGGGAATGGCCGTGAAATCATTAACGTCAAGCAACTCCACATTGTTTTCTTTCGCGTTTTCAGCAATGGCCTTGGATACAGGGTGATCGGAACGGGCCGCTATGCTGGAGGCGATAGCCGTCGTTTTTTTGCCATCCATATTGCCGATGGCCACAAAATCAGTCTGGCGCGGCTTGCCGTGGGTGATGGTTCCGGTCTTGTCGAGTGCCAGCCAGTTAAGAAGCCGCCCTTGCTCCAGGAACGTGCCGCCCTTGATCAAGATGCCGTAGCGGGTGGCAGCGGCCATGCCGGAAACGATGGTGACCGGCGTGGAAATAACCAGGGCGCAGGGGCAACCGATAACCAGAATGACCAGCGCCGTATAAATTGATGCGTAAATCTCCGCGCCCATGAAAAGCGGCGGTATCGCGCCCACCAGAATGGCTGTCAGAAACACGGCAGGCGTATAGTATTTGGAAAACTGATCCACAAATCGCTGCATGGGCGCGCGCGCTCCCTGCGCTTCTTCCACTGCGTGAATGATGCGGGCGAGTGTGGAATTGGTTGCCGCTGCCGTCACTTCAAATTCAAAGGAGCCAGATTCGTTGATAGTGCCAGCATACACGGTATCCCCAACGGTTTTTTCCACAGGCATGCTTTCACCGGTAATGGGAGCCTGGTTGATGGCCGATTGACCGGACACGATCACGCCGTCAAGACCGACCTTTTCACCGGGCTTCACACGCACGCGGCTGCCAACGGCCACTTGGCGGATGTCCATTTCCACCCATGCGCCGTCAGGTCGTAAAACTGTTGCCTTATCCGGCGCGAGAGCCAGCAGATCCTTGATGGCATTTCTGGCCCTGTCCAGCGCCTTGGCTTCGATAGCTTCCGACAGGTTGAACAGCACCATGACCATTGCTGCTTCGGGATATTGTCCGATAATCACCGCGCCGGTAACGGCCACGGACATCAGCGCGTTGATGTTCAGGTTAAAGTTGGAAATGGCCAGCCAGCCCTTTCTATATGTAGTCAGACCGCCGAACAGAATTGCCAGCACCGCAAAGGTCAGCGGCAACCACGGGGCGACTTCAATGCCGTTGATTTTCCAGGCGTGCAGATCAATGCCAAAAGGACTGGCGTTCCATTCATGCATCAGCTCAAAGGCTTCGGAAAGCGCGGCGAACGCACCGGCAAAAGCCAACTTCATCCAGGGAATTTTCGGTTCGGGGATAACATTGGTTTCCCCGGCTTCCATATCCATCAGCTTGGCGTCCATATTCAGGGACATCAGGGCATCAGAAATGGCAGGCAGGGCCGATGGTTCGTGCCGCACTTTCAATGTGCGTGACATGAGGTTGAACTCAAGGCCGAGCACGCCGGGCATGCCGTTCAGCTTGGTCTTGATAAGATTTTCTTCCACCGGGCAATCCATGCCGTTGACTGAGAACACGGCCAATGCACCTTGGTTCAGGCCGAGTGGTTCCGGCGTCATGTCGATGGCTTTCAGGGCCGCAACGATGGGTTCCGTTGACGGAAGTTCGTGATCAACCGTCAAAACGCGCTGCATCAAATTAAAGTCCAGGTTCGTGATACCCGAAACCCCCGCCAGCTTTTTGCGGATAAGCGCCTCTTCCATCGGGCAATCCATATTTACAATGCGGTAAATGGCGCGAGTGTCGGACGCTTCACCAACGGTGGAAAGATCCACAGGGGCAGCTTCGGCATGGTCATGCCCACAACAACCACCATGCTCATGTCCGTGGTCGTGGCTATGATCATGCGCGTGGTCATGCCCACCGCAGGCACTGTGATCATGGGAGTGGTCATGGCCACCGCACGCGGCGTGGTCATGTGTGGTTGCAGCGTGATCGTGACCGCAGCAGCCGCCATCGGCATGAGCGTGCTTATGAGCATGGCTGTGGTCATGCGCGGGTTGGTGAGCATGTCCGCCGCAGGCATCATGCTCATGGCTGTGCTCGTGGGCCGGTTCGTGGCTATGTTCATGCGAACAACCACACGAAGCGGTGTTGTTTTTGGAAAGAATGGAAGCGGCTTTCTCACAGACGAATCCTATCGGATGCAGGGAACCGCAGGGGCATGCTACTGCTGCGCTACTCATGGTTTTTCTCCGGGCATATAATTGATACATTAAAAGGCGTTATTGCCTGCTCTTCCGTCTTTTCGCTAAAACTAGTGCCTATAGGAGGTATAGGGTCAAGTGACTTTCAAAAAATATTTTTCCTCGAAAAGCCACTCTTGATTACAGGCTAATGTCTATAGCGAGTATAGGGTCAAGCGATTTTCTTGAGGCGCTTCAAAAAAATTTCCCGATAAATCAAACAGTAGGTGAAGGCTGTGAGGATTGACGGATTTTTCGCGCATTCTCTTGACTCTATAGTGAGTATAGAGAGTAGTTTTTACCGAAGGGAAAAGCAGGGATTGAAGGAATCCCCCCTCTTGCGAGAACTTGTCATTTTGCCGGTGTGCAGTTGAAAGAGAATTTGACTACACCAATGTCTATAACTACTATAGTGTTGTTTGAATATTTATGGAGGCGTCCATGAGGGTAAAAATCGGTGAGCTTGCGAAAATGGCCGGTTGCCAGGTAGTCACGATACGGTTTTATGAAAAGGAAGGACTTTTGAAAGAACCGGAGCGCACCGGAGCCAATTACAGGCTCTATGGCGATAAGGAGATCGAGCGCCTGCGCTTCATCAAGCACTGCCGCCGTCACGATATGACGCTTTCTGAAATCCGCGAACTTTTAGCATTCCGTGATAACCCTAAAGCAAACTGTGATTGGGTTGGCACTCTCGTTCAAAAGCATATCGCTAACGTGGAAGAGCAGATTGAGTCGTTGACGCAGTTGAAAGCCCAACTGGAACATTTGCAGCACAAGTGTTCAGGAGGCAAACAAGGGGGATGCGGCATCATTGAAAGCCTGAGTGACAGCGGCGGATGCCCTTTTTGTGAAGATTTCCGCTGCCGCAGTGAACAGCACGCGAAGCAAAAAGGTTTACAAGAAATTACACTCAGTAAATAGCTGGTCTTTCGCTATTAACTCTATGTGGCCCGGTTATCCGGGCCTTTTTTATACTTTGTTCTCTGAAAAAATGGGAAGGGGGTTGACCCTATACCGCGTATAGCCATTAGCCTTTATTCAATGCTCCATTCCTGAGGCTAACAGTAAAAGAGTATATCCGTCAGGCAGGCGGAAGGAGAACAGTTATGGATAAAATTCTGATTTGGACAACAGTGATAGTGGTCATGGTGTTGAGCGTCCGATTTTTCAAACGGAAGAACAAAAACAGCATAGCCGCTCCGGTTCCGGCACTGGAAAATTGTTCGCGGAAACTCGTGCGCCCAGGCAGGCAATAACGAGCAATCTTCAAAGGAGTTGGCCATGACCATTTGTGGATTGCAGGTTGGGCAAAGAGCCAGAATTGAGTCTATCAGCATGGATGGAGAGTCAGCCAAGCGCGTCAGGGATATGGGGCTGATACCTGGAGCGGAATTTGAAGTTGTGGGGCGTGCGCCACTCCGCGACCCGGTAGCGTTGCGGCTGAATGGTTTTACACTGGCCATACGAAATAGTGAAGCAGGCCGAATCTTCGTGATTCCTCTGTCACAATGAAAGGATAAAATATGAAAAAAACCCTTATAATTGATGGTATGTCATGCACATATTGCAAGGCAGATGTAGAAGAAGTGCTTAACGCCCTGCCCGGAATTACTGCCGAGGCCGACCCTCAAAAGGGTGAGGCTTATATCAAAATAGAGGGCGAAGTAGATGAGTCGTTGTTAATCTCGGTAATTGACGAGCATACCGCTTTTCGTGTTTCCGGCGTTTACTGATACGTCATTCAATCCGCCCTCCGAATATCGTTGTGATAGCTCGGAGGGCGGGTGTTATATGCTATGATTTTCCATCACACTCCGGCCAGCCAGTGCAGCCCCAAAAATCATAGCCGCCCTTGCCGTCTTTGCCGGGCTTTTTCACCCGATGAACCATAGGCTTGCCGCATTTTTCGCAGACCTTGCCCGTGGCCTTGGCAAATTCCTGCACTTCACGGGAAAGCTGGTCATAGGCTGAGGCTATGACGGCACGGTATTCCGCCTTTCCTTCCGCAATATCGTCAAGAGATTGCTCCATTGTACGGGTGAAGTCGTACTCAATGAAGGAGAAATGCCCGCAGAGGCCGGAAACAATCTTTTCTCCGAGCGGTGTAGGCACAAGGAAGCGTTTTTCCGTGGTGACGTATTTCCGGCTGGAAATGGTGTCGATGATCGCCGCGTATGTTGAAGGACGGCCAATGCCGCGTTTTTCCAGTTCGCGGATAAGACTGGCTTCCGTGAATCTAGCGGCGGGCTTGGTCTTTTTCGTTGTGACGGTTCCCGTTAGCGCCGTGGCCTTTGTGCCGGGCTTCATGGCCGGAACGGGGTTCAAAGGCTCTTTCTCGCCTTCCTCTGCTCCTTCATCCGGGCCATCTTCCTGATCGGCCAGAACTTTCCAGCCTTGCGAAAGCAGTGTGCGGCCCTTTGCCTCAAATAGTGCTTGTTTCCCGTCCACGTCCGCGCCGAGCTGGAGCGTCCGAACCGCATAAACCGTATCTTCCAACTGGCAAGCCAGGGAGCGCAGCCGGATAAGGCGATACAAGGCTTTTTCGTCCGCCGTTTCCCCGGCTTCCTCAATTTCAATGTGAGTCGGTCTAATGGCCTCATGTGCTTCTTGCGCCCCCTCTTTTGATTTCCATTTGCGGGGCGTTTCCACCAGCGGCCAGCTTTTTGTTTCGCAATACGCCCGGATCGCCTGGATCGCTTCTTGCGAAAGATTGGGGCTGTCCGTTCTCATATATGTGATCGCCCCCTGCTCATACAGGCGTTGCGCCAGTTGCATGGTTTGCTTGGGGCCAAATTTCAGTGACGAACTGGCGGTTTGCTGCATCGTTGAAGTGGTGAAGGGAGCCGGAGGCGCGGTTCGGCTCTCGGATTCCTTGCAATCCAGCACATCCAGCGTCCGCAGCGCAGCCGCCTTTTCCGCCAGAGATTTTTCCAGCAAATATTCCTGCCCCTCTTCCAGCCAGGGCTTTACCAGAAGCGCCGCTTTCCAGCCGTCAGTGATGTTATCCACATTTTCAAAGGTAAGTTCCGCGCCGTAGTGCGTTGTGCTGGAAAAGGCTTTGATTTCCTTTTCCCGATCCACCACCAGACGCACAGCCGGGCTTTGTACCCGGCCAGCGGAGAGTTTTTCACCGGAGGCATTGGAGAGCGGCCCGGAAACCATGTAGCCGCAAAAGCGATCCAGCACCCGGCGCCCTTCCTGTGCCGCCACCAAAGCCATATCAATGGAACGCGGAGCGGAGAGCGCGGCGAGAATGGCCGCTTCCGTGATTTCCGTATAGGTGACGCGCTTGGTGTTTTTGAGTTTCAGGGCGTCTTGCAGATGCCACGCAATAGCTTCCCCCTCTCTATCGGGGTCAGTGGCCAGGAAAACTTCTTCCGCGTTCTTCACCATCCCGGCCAGCCGGGATAAAACATCTTTGCCTCTGTCCGTGGGTATATACTGCGGTTTGAAGTCGGGAGCGGCCACGCCCATTTCCTTGACGGGCAGATCGCGCACATGGCCGACAGAGGCGGCGACCTTCCAGCCAGGGCCGAGGATTTCCTGTACCTTTTTCACTTTACCGGGGGATTCCAGAATAAGCAGTTTCGCGCACATGACGTTTCCTTAAAGGGCCGTCAGGCGGCGCGAAGTTGGGGCGCATGGCCCGCAGACGATGAAGCAGCTTTGGACTGTAAAGATTGACTTTTTCTAGTGACTCATACAAATTTGTTACAAAATTCGGTTCTTCCGGGTTTTCCGTGGGTAGCCCCTGTCAGGAACTGGCCGGGTAGAGGTCCAGACCACCACAGAAGAAGTAGATGGCTGTCTTGAAATGCTCCCGGTTCCTATAACCGCAAG
>OJPW01000959.1_pt1 | contig 19698 bp, 25 predicted proteins | sample 1598571 | NCBI WGS metagenome assembly OJPW01 (sample SAMN03922493, study PRJEB24848) | human gut metagenome | isolation source: stool sample | host: Homo sapiens | place: Germany | collected 2011-05
GGCGCCCTCCGTCGCCTTGGTCAGCCGGTTGTCCTTGTCATAGGCATAGGTGCTGCTTGCTGTCCGGACGTGGCCGTCTTTTGACGGCCACGTCCGTTATTGGCTTGGGCGAGGACTTACGTTACTTCCCGTTTTCCTGAGTCATAGAACGGGCTTTCTTCTCCATTGCCTTCTGCCGCTTAATCTGTGAGCGTACCTTTTGCCGTTTTCTTACGCTGGGAAGCTCCTGAATATTTATGTATATCAGCAGCACTGCAAATAAGAGAGCAAACCCACCCATACTAAACGTAATTATCCGAACAAGTGCAGAGTCCAAGTTGTACGCATCTACAGAGCCAACCTCAGCGCCATCAATCTCTGCTGTAATGACGCAAGGGTCCAACCGTCCCCAGGGAAGCGGAAGCTTATCATACACATAGATGTGGATTGTTTGTCCAATCGCCTCTTTTTCGCAAAGAACGGCATATACATCATCCGGAAGATTGTACACTACGCCATCCGTGGATTCCATTTTTCCATGAGAAGAACAATAGCTGCGGCTTGTCCACAGCTGACGGATCGTTACCGTCTGATAGTGCGAGTTTTCCGACGTGCTCTGTTGTGTTTCGTTTATGTTGCCTATAGTAAAGAAAAAGAATATAACGAGAAATCCCATTATCGTCAGACAATCTCTTACAGTAAAGGATTGCCGCTTCTTTTTTTTCGACATCTATCTCTCACCTATACGCTCGATAAATAGCATTTCCGGCTTTGCGGCTACCCCAAAACGTCATGCTATATGCAAAGCCAACACCAAACCCGCTAATAGCCGAAGCGGCTACTCTCTTTACATCGGACCGGAGCGCATTTTTCACTACCTTGGTTACGGGTTTTCCAGCTGATATTTTGTCCATCGCTTTTTTTGCGGTTCCTAGTATACGTCCTGACAGTTTATCCATTTTCGTGCTGTTAAATCCAGGATCTAAAACGCTGTTCAAAGCTCCAAACCCAGCCGCTAATGTGGCATCTAAAATTAGCTCACCAAATGATACTTTCTTGCCAGACGTTGTGTTGTCATAAATGGAACCAACAAACCCTGTAACCGCACCAATAATTGCGGAAGCGGTCCTTCCAACATTCAATCCACCAAGCCCACCACACAAGCCGGCTACCAGATAATCGGTGACTGATGCGTCCTTTCCCTCGAGTTTACTAGATATAAATGTCGTCGCAACACCTACTGCGGCGCCAATAACAAAGTCCCACAGGTCCCCGCCATCATCTTTTCTGTTGGCTGGGTTATTGTCGCAGTAGGCAAAGAGATTCTTATCCCAGTTGGCTTTGCCAGGGGAGGCCCCAAGGACATCAGCGGTATCCGCATTAATAAACCTTCCCCAGACCGGGTTATAGTACCGGCTGCTGAGGTAGTAGAACCCCGTCTCGGTGTCATAGACGTACCCACGATAGCGCAGGGGATTCGCGGCGCCGAGGGTGGAGGCCATGGTGCCGTCGGTGGACATGGGCGCACCCCAGGGGTCGTAGGTGTAGGACACCACCTGGATGCCGCTGGCATTGACAAGACCGGTGACATCGCCTTGGGCATTTTTCAGGTAGAAATACCTGTTGCCGTTGTACGTCACAGACGCCGGGCCAGTGGAGTCGTAGGTAAAGTGCAACTTGTTGCTGCCCCAGGTCATCTCCGTCAGCTGATCGCCCAAGTAAGAGAAGTTGTACGTCGTGCCGTTGACTGTCTTGGAAATGCGCTTGCCGTCGGCGTTGTAGCCGTAGGTGATGCTGCTGCCGCTCTTGCTCATGGACGCCAGCTGGCGGCCATGCTGCCAGGTATACGTCCACGTGCCGTCGTTCAGGGGATTGCCTATGGCGTCGTAGGTGATGGACTTCCCGTTGAACGCCGTCAGCAGGTCCGGCCAATCAGCGTTGCCGTAGGTATAGGTGCTGCTTGCTGTCCGGACGTGGCCGTCTTTTGACGGCCACGTCCGTCAGCCGGGACACTTATTCTTCCTCGTCGGGTTCCTGGTCCTCCAGGTCGGGAGGTATTTCCCCGCGCCGCAGGCTTTCAAATTTGATTTGATTATGAAATGAATCAAATGCAAAGACATAGACCTTGAACGGATGGCGCAATACCCATGCTTGGGATATTTCTCCACGCCGGTTGCTTCGAACTGGAATCAGGCTGCATACATTTGTACTCAGTTCACCGCCGCACTCCGCAACCGCCTCCCGATTAACTTGAGGGGCACTGACCATATATTTCCGAGCCGTCAAAAACTCATCCCAGCGGTAAAAGCGCTTCCATTTCCGGAACCAAATCACCGTAAGTCCGTTAACGTCGATTACATATCCTTTGCCTCCAATCAATACAAGTCTGGCTCCGAATACAATGTATCCCATGAGCATAGCGATTCCCAGGAGGAACGTATCCAGATAATATTTGTATTTTATCATTAGACACAGAAAAATAGCCGACGTCAGCGAATAAAACAAGCCGTTTAAAATTGCAAGACGCTTCTTATCCGGAATAATCAGAGCGTTTTTATTTTCCATCGTTCGATTATTTTCTTTATCCTCCATTACACGGTCATTCTCCTTGCCGGCCCTCTATTTCTGGATGAATTTATCGAAATATGGATTGCGGTCTTGGCGGATGAAACTGCTCCGCCTACGGCAAAACTTGTTATTCCGCCACCTATTATAGCTCCAGCGCTATGCCCGCTCGGTGAAACTCTGTTCGATATGTAGGCAGCCGTTGCCGCAGACCCGATAGACAGCAACGCATCAGGAAGTGATTCCCTATTGCGTATTGCCGAGATAGTTGCACAGATGGCAGAGGCAACAACTTCAGCCATCCTAATCGCACGTTCAGCATCTTTGGGCGCACGCAGAATGGAAATCAACGGAACTAAGCCCTCCATAACCAGGGATGCCGCCGTGGAAACAGCGCCTGACAACATTCCGGAAAAAAAGCCTTTTGCAAAAGAAGCAAGTGAAACTTCTTTCCCTGCGGCAGCATCATCAAGCATGGAAGATATGCCACCAGTCAATCCGCCGACAACCGTACCCACGATCATTTTACCGACGACATACTCCCATAAATCGCCGCCATCATCTCTCCGATTAACTGGATTATAATCGCAGTACGCGAAAAGGTTTTTGTCCCAATGCGTCTTATCAGGAGAGGTGGCTACTACATCAGCGGTATCCGCATTGACAAACCGTCCCCAGGTGGGGTTATAGTACCGGCTGCTGAGGTAGTACAGGCCCGTCTCGCTGTCATAGACATACCCACGATAGCGCAGGGGGTTTGCAGCGCCGAGGGTGGAAGCCATGGTGCCGTCGGTGGACATGGGCGCGCCCCAGGGGTCATAGACGTAGGACACCACCTGGGTGCCGCTGGCATTCACAAGACCGGTAACGTCGCCCTGGGCATTCTTCAGATAGAAATACTTGACGCCGTTATACGTCACATAAGGGCTTTGGATTATCCTAGCAGTCTGTCTTTTGTCCCCAAAGTCGATGCTTGCAGTATTAAATCACTCTGAAATTAAACTAAAAGCTGATACAAGCCGGTTAAAGTCGTCAATAACTACGTATTGTCCTTTTGCAAACTCAATACACTTTCCCTCACCATAAATGTCCCCAATAGCAAGTATTTTATTATCCGGATCATAATACTTCTTTTTGCAGAACTGCTCATAATCAGAATAGTATACGCCATCTGCATGCGGAAAATCAATCTCCACATATATACATCCAGTGGAAGCAGTAGGTTTTTTAAGTTTTGCAGTTTCACAGCTCAAAAAAACCTGATTTCCCAAGAAGTGTTCTAGTTTATACTTGTTCTCTGTAACAACTGATGTGGCAATTTCAAACGACCAGTGGTACGGATAAACCGAAAAAGGACATATTGATGGTGACGGAACGTAAATCATTGACCCATCACCTGTGATAACTGATTTCCCCTGTTTTATTTCATCACATGGCTCATATACAATACATATTTGCTTTTTCATTTTAACTCCTTAGCAAAAAATGACCAATTAGTCGCTTCCCATTAATCGCAGTTAATTCCCAAATACCACTTTGAAAAGTTTGCCGCACATTGCTAAATGCTGTACCTGCTGCTCTAAAAGTATAAACCCCTCCACCTTCATTCGTCATTGTACCATACTTGATTATTTCTTTCTTTAGAAGTGTGGAATGGTAGTACGATCGCTCTCCAACGTGTTTAGCGGCACCATCTGCATATGTATAATTTTGTACATTATTGTAAGCCTCGATTCTTGGCGCATTGGCCTTTAGCCATCCACCACAAACCATTGTGCCAACTTCGGCAATAGCGGCTGTCGTATGCGCATATGTGTTATAAGCTTTTGCATTGCCTCGAAACACATCATCCCGCATGAAATTATGTCCTGTGGCCGCTTCACCAAGCTCCGAGACTCCGTTTACCGCAGTTGCAGCACCAGTTGCCACTGTTACAGCAGCAACCGCCATAATCGCGGGTGCTGCAACTCCACAGGTCAAAACAGACACACCTACAGCAATCGCTGTAACACCGACTGCAAGCCAACCACTGCCTTTAAACAGATTTCCCCAATCCAATGTTCCAGCAGGGTCATAGCCTGTAACCGGGTTATTTCCGCAGTAGGCAAACATGTTATTTCCGTCGAATCCCTGCCCCGTGGAAGCATAGCTGTCCGCATTGATAAACCTTCCCCAAACCGGGTTATAGTACCGGCTGCTGAGGTAGTACAGGCCCGTTTCGGTGTCATAGACGTACCCGCGATAACGCAGGGGATTCGCAGCGCCGAGGGTGGCGGCCATGGTGCCGCTAACGGACATGGGCGCGCCCCAGGGGTCGTAGGTGTAGGACACCACCTGGGTGCCGCTGGCGTTCACAAGACCGGTGACATCGCCCTGGGCATTTTTCAGGTAGAAATACCTGTTGCCGTTGTACGTCACGGACGCCGGGCCAATGGAGTCGTAGGTAAAATGCAGCTTGTTGCTGCCCCATGTCATCTCCGTCAGCTGGTCGCCCAGGTAGGCATAATTGTACGTCGTACCGTTGGCCGTCTTGGAAATGCGCTTGCCGTCGGCGTTGTAGCCGTAGGCGATGCTGCTGCCGCTCTTGCTCATGGACGCCAGCTGGCGGCCGTGCTGCCAGGCATAGGTCCATGTGCCGTCGGACAGGGGGTTGCCTATGGCGTCGTAGGTGATGGACTTCCCATTGAACGCCGTCAGCAGGTCCGGCCAATTGGCGTCGCCGTAAGTATAGGTTGCGAGAATGGAATTTGGATTTTTGTTATTGTGATAATCTGTCAGGCCGCGCTGAGTTATGTTGCCGCCATCGTCATAGGTGTACGTCCAGACATAGCCACCGGGATAGTCCTCCGCACTGATCAGACGATCATTCTCCTTGCAGACTTTCTATTTCTGGATAAAATTATTGAAATGCATCAGGAAGTGAATCCCTAAAGTCTACCGGATTTCACGATGTGATAATGATGGCTACTGGTGCAAATATATCACTCAAGATTGTAGATAAACTGCCGAACCTCTGTTCGAATAGACTCCAACTGTTCATTCTGAAAAACCCGATACTTCTGACGGAAAATATTGAAGGAAATGGATGTTATATTTTCAAAAAAGGAGCAAACATTTTCGTCGATTTCGACCATATTACCAAAGCTGTCCGTGAAGTCGATTTGTAAAGTTGCAGTATATCCATCTAGTGGAAGACGGTTCCATTTACATGACATATCTATCCAACGGTCTACATGTGCAGCATAATTCCAGCCATGTGACTTAGATACACCTATGCATAGACTATCTAATTCGGCCTTGAATTTTGCCAACTGCAAACCTTCATACTTCTGAATACCCATTAATGTATTTTCATCTATTTTTCGATAGAATTTATACACCGATTACCTCCACAATGTCTTCCGAAAAAATACACCTGAACGGGTACCTGTCCTTGGGTTCCACTTATTTCCTTGTAAATGAATTCCATGCCCATTGTGACTTGGATGCAACTCAATGGACCTGACAACTCTATTCGTACCTTTGTTATACGAATATTTCACCCCAGGATATCCGTCATTGCCCATTTTGCCAATCTTTTCAATTTTGGTTAGACTATTTGTTGCTTTTCCAATTAGCCTACCCACTCCATAACTCGCTGCAGCTTTGGCTGCGCCCCAAGCGAAAGATTTGACTGCGTCAACTACGCTGTTAATATTGCCATCCAAAGCATCCATGGCAACATCAGTTGCGCCGGATATTTGACAACCCGCAACGGGTCCAACAGCCGCAGTAAGACCACCCGATACAGCAGATACCCCTACTTTAGCCCAGTTTACCTCTGCAAAAGTCTTTCCGGATAACAGTTGTCCGACAAGTTCTAAACCTCCACCGATGACAGCTCCGGCAACAATATTCCAAAAGTCCCCGCCATCATCTTTTCTGTTGACTGGGTCATTGTCGCAATAGGCAAAGAGATTCTTATCCCAGTTGGCTTTGTCGGGGGACGCAGCTACCACGGCGGCGGTATCCGCATTGATAAACCTTCCCCAAACCGGGTTATAGTACCGGCTGCTGAGGTAGTACAGGCCCGTTTCGGTGTCATAGACGTACCCGCGATAACGCAGGGGATTCGCAGCGCCGAGGGTGGCGGCCATGGTGCCGCTAACGGACATGGGCGCGCCCCAGGGGTCGTAGGTGTAGGACACCACCTGGGTGCCGCTGGCGTTCACAAGACCGGTAACATCGCCCTGGGCATTCTTCAGATAGAAATACTTGACGCCGTTATACGTCACAGACGCCGGACCCAGAGAGTCGTAGGTAAAGTGCAGCTTGTTGCTGCCCCATGTCATCTCCGTCAACCAAGATGATTTTTCCCCTGGTCGGGTTCCTGGTTCTTAATTGCTGTTTCAAGGTACGAAAGGCATGAAAATCATGCACGTCAAGATCACCAGGAAAAAGATTCCAACAAGGCATGCCCCTACTATGCCCGTTCTTGCGTCCTTTTTCTTTCCGCTTTTACGACAAACATGGACGATAGAAAGCGTGAGGAGCTCAGCGCCGCCTCCACCTAATCCAATTCCAATAACAATCAAAATGCGGTAATATCGCGCCGGGAAAAGGCCCATTTCATTAAAGGCCAGCAATCCCAATCCAAGCGGCATCAGGAGCATAGCAATAGCGGTGCCTATGGGATTCCGCGGATCATGTTTATATTTCCGGGAAAACAGCATCCAAAGCCCTGTTATCATGCAGCCAATAGAGACGGTCACTGCAACAATAAAGCCTATTATGGAAATATTACCGATCATGTTTTACCCTTCTTCTTAGGCATTGCTCTTTAAAAAAATAACATCCAAAGTCAACCAGTGTACCGAATAGAGTGGCTGCAAGCATCGCTGGAAATGCGTAGAGGTTGGCGGCGATAAAGTCCCCTAACATAATATGTACCCGCAGTAGCGCAGGGGGTTCGCGATGCCGAGGGTGGTGGACATGGTACCGCCGGTGGACATGGGTGCGCCCCAGGGGTCATAGGCGTAGGACACCACCTGGGTGCCGCTGGCATTCACAAGACCGGTAACGTCGCCCTGGGCGTTCTTCAGATAGAAATACCTGACACCGTTGTACGTCACGGACGCCGGGTCAATGGAGTCATAGGTAAAATGCAGTTTGTTGCTGCCCCATGCCATCTCCGTCAGCCGGGATACTTATTCCTCCTCGTCAGGTTCCTGATCCTCCAGGTCGGGAGGTATTTCCCCGCGCCGCAGGCTTTCAAATTGCATGCGTTCCTCGCCCGGCAGTAGTGGAAACACCAGAATATGAGGCCATCGAAGAAGCGTGCGCTCCAGATCAATTTTTCCCCCCTCCATTGTCCGGATCGGTATGGTACTGCAAACCATTAAAAACGGCTGGCCTCCCCATGGAGGATCACCTATGTCCATAGGGTACACGTTAATACTCTGGAACCGCTGCCATGGATATAGACGGCGGATGATACCCAAAAAAATGACCGTAACTCCTTTGGTAGATACAATATATGTTCGGCTGGTAGCAAGTATCTCACTAAGGCCTACGACATTGAGTATTAAGCCTATAGCAACAATCGTGACCGTGTCAATTGCTATGCGAAAAGGCGGCTGAAAAACCCAGTAAAAAGTCTCAACAAAGTAATGATAATCAAGGTATATGAGCACCATCGCCATTCCTACCGCGGCGGCATGAACCTTGCGGGGCTCAATACGCAAAGTATTTGTTTCTGGTTTCTTCATACCGTCATCCTTACCGGGCCTGTGTTTCGGCCCCTCGCCGCTGCTTCGCGATGCTGCCTGATGGTTCATAAGCAAATCGAGAGAGAACACCCTTCGGATTTGTCGTTTTCAGCGCATCGCTGTCAACTATCCTAAGTATACAATCGAATACCCCTGCTTGGCAAGAACTTTTTCCAAATTGTTCGTGAAAAAGTGCTATGGGATTCGGAGCGGAGGAATAGCATGATTGCCTTTCCAACGGATAAAGGCGGCGCGGCTATTCGCCCCCATGACGATGCACTTGACAGAGAGCTACCCTACAGGATGCAGCAAATCAGCAAAAACGTATCGTCTCACCATCTGCTGCACGGAATGTTCGGAATATTACTTGCAAATTCGCGGTGGGCTTGCTATAATGGCGTATAAGAGGACATCCCTCATTATTTAGAAGGAAGGAATTCGCTATGATCTATACCACTGAGGTACAGCATATGTGTCCCGTCGCCAAGGGCGCTTATCACGGTCCGGCTCCCATCCCCGAGGAGGGCAAGTGGGTCCAGGCCAAGGAAATCTCCGATATTTCCGGTTTTACCCACGGCGTGGGCTGGTGCGCCCCCCAGCAGGGCGCCTGCAAGCTGACGCTGAATATCAAGAACGGCATCATTGAGGAGGCGCTGGTGGAGACCATCGGCTGCTCCGGCATGACCCATTCCGCCGCTATGGCCTCCGAGATCCTCATCGGCAAGACCATTCTGGAGGCGCTGAACACCGACCTGGTGTGCGACGCCATCAACACCGCCATGCGGGAGCTGTTCCTGCAGATCGTGTACGGCCGGTCCCAGTCCGCCTTCTCCGAGGGCGGCCTGTCCGTGGGCGCCTCTCTGGAGGACCTGGGCAAGGGCCTGCGCAGCCAGGTGGGCACCATGTTCGCCACCAAGGCCAAGGGCCCCCGCTACCTGGAAATGGCCGAGGGCTATGTGACCCGGGTGGCCCTGAACAAGGACGACGAGATCGTGGGCTATGAGTTCATCAGCCTGGGCAAGATGATGGACTTCATCAAAAAGGGCGACGACGCCGCCACCGCCCTGGAAAAGGCCAAGGGCCACTACGGTCAGTTCGACAACGCCGCCAAGTATATTGACCCCCGGCAGGAATAAGAGGAGGACGGAAAAATGGCACTGTTTGAAAGCTACGAAAGAAGAATCGACAAGATCAATGGCGTCCTCGCTCAGTACGGCATCGGCTCCGTGGAGGAGTGCCGGGAGCTCTGCAAGGCCCGGGGCTTCGACCCCTACGAGATCGTCAAGGAGATCCAGCCCATTTGCTTCGAGAACGCCTGCTGGGCGTACACCGTGGGCGCGGCCATCGCCCTGAAGTCCGGCGTCAGGACTGCCGCCGAGGCCGCCAGGATGATCGGCGTGGGCCTGCAGTCCTTCTGCATTGACGGCTCCGTGGCCGACGACCGCAAGGTGGGCCTGGGCCACGGCAACCTGGGCGCTATGCTGCTCAGCGACGAGAGCAAGTGCTTTGCCTTCCTGGCCGGTCACGAGTCCTTCGCCGCCGCCGAGGGCGCTATCGGCATCGTGAAGAACGCCAACAAGGCCCGCAAGGAGCCCCTGCGGGTCATCCTCAACGGCCTGGGCAAGGACGCTGCCCAGATCATCAGCCGCATCAACGGCTTCACCTATGTCCAGACCCAGTTTGACTATTACACCAGCCAGCTGAAGGTGGTTCGGGAGATCCGCTATTCCGAGGGCGAGCGGGCCAATGTCCGTTGCTACGGCGCCGATGACGTCCGCGAGGGCGTGGCCATCATGCACGCCGAGGGCGTGGACGTGTCCATCACCGGCAACTCCACCAACCCCACCCGGTTCCAGCATCCCGTGGCCGGCACCTATAAGAAGGAATGCATCGAGCAGGGGAAGAAGTACTTCTCCGTGGCCTCCGGCGGCGGCACCGGCCGCACCCTGCATCCGGACAACATGGCCGCCGGCCCCGCCAGCTACGGCATGACCGACACCATGGGCCGTATGCACTCCGACGCGCAGTTCGCCGGCTCCTCCTCCGTGCCCGCCCATGTGGAAATGATGGGCTTTTTGGGCATGGGCAATAACCCCATGGTGGGCGCCACCGTGGCTGTGGCCGTGGCCGTGGCACAGAGCCTGAAGTAAGAAAACCTGCCTGCTGCAGCACCCCCTATCCGAACAGGATAGGGGGTTTTCTTTTGAGGCGGCCATACCCAAGTCCCGGCGGCGTGAAATTTTATTGAACCATTCGGCGTTTTTTCATTGACGGGTCCGGTGCAACGCTGTATAATGTGGTCAGAGTGATAGACGAGAGCGACTGTTTTTTTGTGGATAGATACAAGGAGGAAAAGCAATATGATCCATACCATTGACGGCATCATCGAGGCTGCCCGGGGCGGAACCCCGGGGGTCATCGCCGTGGCTGCCGCCCATGACCAGCCGGTGATCCAGGCGGTGGTCGAGGCCCGCCGTGAGGGCATCGCTGTCCCCATTCTGGTGGGCCACGCCGGCGAGATCACCGCCATGCTGTCCCAGCTGGGGGAGGACCCTGCCGCCTATCAGATCGTCGCCGCCGACAGCGACACCGACTGCGCCGCTAAAGCTGTGGCCCTGTGTGCCCAGGGGAAGGCCAATTTCCTGATGAAGGGCATCCTGGGCACTGCCGACCTGATGCGGGCGGTGTTCAACAAGGAGCACGGCCTGCGCACCGGCCGCCTGACCACTCACTGCATGTTCTATGAGATCCCCGCCCTGGGCCGGATGGTCATCCTCACCGACGGCGGCGTCAACACCTTCCCGGATCTGGAGAAAAAGGCCGATATTCTGGAAAATGCCGCCATGTGCTTCCAGGCCCTGGGGTACGAGACCATCAACGCCGCCTGCATCTGCGGCGCGGAGCAGGTGAACCCCAAGATCCAGTCCACCGTGGACGCCGACGCCCTGGCCCACATGACCGACCGCTGGGCCAAATATCACATGAACGTCTGCGGCCCCGTGGCCCTGGACCTGGCCGTCAGCCCCGAGGCCTGCCGCCACAAGCACTACAGCGCACCCGGCGCAGGCATGGCGGATATTCTGCTGGTGCCCAATTACGAGGTGGGCAACGGCATCGGCAAGGCCGCGTCCCTGTTCGGCGGAGCCAAGAACGCCGGCGTGATCCTGGGGGCCAGGGTGCCCATCGTGCTGGTGTCCCGGTCCGACAGCGCCTATTCCAAGCTGGCCTCCATCGCCGCCGGCAGCGTCCTGTCCCGGCGGATGCACCTGTCCTGACCAAACCGCATACATAGAGGAGAGTATGTTATGGTAAACCAGAAATTCTATCAGCTGGGCACCGCGCCCTCCGTCATCCGGGAGCTGTTCGCCTATGGCCTGGAGCAGGCCAAAACGGTGGGCCCGGAGAACGTGTTCGATTATTCCCTGGGAAACCCCAGCATCCCCGCCCCGGCCAAGGTCAACCAGTCCATTCACGATATTCTCAACGACACCGATTCCATCAAGGTCCACGGCTATTCCATGGCCTGCGGCTTTGACAGCGCACGGGAGGCCATCGCCGCCAACCTGAACCGCCGGTTCGGCACGGACCTGAAGGCCGGGAACCTGTTTCTCACCTGCGGTGCGGCCCCGGGGCTTATCGCCGTGATCAAGGCCCTGCTGGCGGAGGAGGACTCCGGGATCATGGTGGTGGCACCCTTCTTCCCGGAATACCGGCCCTTTACCGAGTCCAACGGCGGTCATCTGGTGGTGGTGCCGGCAGACACCGATGCGTTCCAGATCGACCTGGACCAGGTGGAGCGCCGCCTGACCCCCCGTACCCAGGCCATCATCATCAACTCCCCCAACAATCCCTCCGGCGTGGTGTATACCCGCCGGACGCTGGAGGGCCTGGCCCGGCTGCTGGAGCGCAAGAGTGCGGAGTACGGCCACCCCATCTACATCATCGCCGACGAGCCGTACCGGGAGCTGGTATACGGCGGGGTGGAGGTGCCCTTCATTCCCACGGTGTACCGCAGCACCATCGTGTGCTACTCCTATTCCAAGTCCCTGTCCCTGCCCGGTGAGCGCATCGGCTATATCTGCGTCCCGGATTCCGTGGAGGACCACCAGGCGGTGTACAGCGCCATCGCCGGGGCGGCCCGGTCCTGCGGCCATGTGTGCCCGCCCACGCTGATCCAGCTGACCATCGCCCGCTGCGCCGATGAGACGCCGGATCTGGCAGCCTATGATGAGAACCGCCAGCTGCTGTACCGGGAGCTCACCGCTATGGGCTATCAGTGTGCCAAGCCCGACGGGGCCTTCTATCTGTTTGTCAAGGCTCCCGGCGGTGACGATGTGGCCTTCTGCGAAAGGGCCAAGCGGGAGCATAACCTGCTGGTGGTGCCCGGAACGGGCTTTGAGTGCCCGGGCTATGTGCGCCTGAGCTACTGCGTGTCCAACGACATGATCCGCCGCAGCCTCCCGGCCTTCCGGGAGCTGATAGCGGCATATCCGAGCTGAGAGAGAAAGAAATCCCCCTGCCGCGGCTGAACAGGCAATTTTCCGATTTTTGAAAGTTCTTGTTGAAACGGCGGCACGGTTGGGGTATACTATGAGCAGCAATTTCAACATGGAGGTAATTTATCATGATCGAGATCACCAAGGACACCATCATCGGTGATATCCTGGATGTCGCTCCCCAGACCGCTCCTATTTTCCTGTCCATCGGCATGCACTGCCTGGGCTGCCCCTCCTCCCGCGGCGAGACCGTGGAGGAGGCCTGCGCCGTCCACGGCATCGATGTGGACAAGCTGCTGGCCCTGGTCAACGAGGAAGCCAACAAGAGCGCTCAATAACATCCCGCCCGCAAACAGGAACGCATACGGCCCGTCCGTATGCGTTCATCTGTGTTATCAGGAGAGCCTATGAAACACTTACAATTGCAGCCCCGGCTGCGCCTGCTGGCGGACATGGTTCCGTCAGGGGCGCACCTGGCGGATATCGGCACAGACCATGGCTACCTTCCGGTGTGGCTGATGCAGCAGGGGCGGATCACCTCCGCCATCGCGGCGGACATCGGGCCGGAGCCCCTGGCCCACGCCCGGCGCACCGCGGCGGAATACGGCGCGGCCCTGGATCTGCGCCTGTGCGACGGCCTCCGGGGCATCGCTCCCCATGAGGCCGACACCCTGGTCATGGCCGGTATGGGCGGCGAGACGATCATACAGATCCTGACGGATAGCCCCTGGCCCCGGACCTCCGGCTGCACCCTGCTGCTCCAGCCCCAGACCAAGGTGGAGCTGCTGCGGCTGTGGCTTTCCCGGAACGGCTATGCCTGCGAAAACGAGCGGCTGGTGTGGGACAAGGGGAAGCTCTATGTGGTGCTGCAAATGGCGGCAGGGGAGGCCTTCACCCCGGAGGAGGCCCGGCTGTACGCCGGCTTTTGCCTGGAAAACGACCCTCTGTACGGCGACTATCTGGATGCACAGCTGCGGCGGCTGCGGCGGAGACTGGAGGGCCTGCACCGCAGCCGGGAAGACGCGGACTGCGGCACGCTGCCGGAGCTCATTGCCGCCCTGGAGAAGAAAAAGGAGGCGCTTTCATGATCACAGTACGGGATATTGAACAGTTTTTGTACGACTGGGCGCCTCCGGACACGGCGGAGAGCTGGGACAACGTGGGCCTGCTGGTGGGCCGTCCGGACCGGCCGGTCCGGCGGGTGCTGGTGGCGCTGGACGTAACGCCCGCCGTGGCGGCGGAGGCAGCGGAGCTGGGGGCGGACCTGATCGTGGCCCATCACCCGGTGATGAACGTCCGCTGGCATGAGCGGGAAATGCAGACCCTGCGGGACGATACCCGTCTGGGCGGTCTGCTGACTTGCCTGGTGCGGCAGGACCTGTCCGTCATCTGCATGCATACGAATCTGGACGCGGCGGAGGGCGGCGTCAACGACTGTCTGGCCCAAAAGCTGGGCCTTTCGGGCACCAGTCCCCTGAACGAGCAAAAAATTGGCCGCATCGGCACACTTTCCTGCGAAATACCCCTTGAACAGTTCCTGCATGATGTGGTAAAATCATTAAGTTGCAGGGGCCTGCGCTACCGCGACGGCGGGCGGCCTGTGCACCGGGTGGCCGTAGGCGGCGGGGCCTGCGGCGAATACATCCCCCAGGCGCTGGCCCAGGGCTGCGATACCTTTGTCACCAGCGACCTGCGCTACAACGACTTTTTGGATACCCGGGGCCTGAACCTCATCGACGCAGGGCACTTTCCCACGGAGGACGTGGTGTGCCCCGAGGTGGTGCGCCGCCTGCAAAAAGCGTTTCCCGATATCTGCGTCTCAAAATCGGCGGTCCACCGGGACGCCGTGCAATACTATATGATCGAAGGAGAGTAATCACATGTCCGGACATTCCAAGTGGCACAATATTCAGAAAACCAAGGGCGCGGCCGACGCCAAGCGCTCCGCCACCTTTACCAAGATCGCCAAGGAGATCATCGTGGCCGTCAAGCAGGGCGGCAGCGGCGACCCCGCCAACAACTCCCGCCTGGCCACCGTGGTGGCCAAGGCCAAGGCAGCCAATATGCCCAACGACAACATCAAGCGCACCATCGACAAGGCGCTGGGCTCCGGCAACACCGATAACTATGAGTCCGTCACCTACGAGGGCTACGGTCCCTGCGGCGTGGCCGTCATCGTGGAGGCCCTGACCGACAACCGCCAGCGCACCGCCCCCGAGATCCGCCATTACTTTGATAAGTACGGCAAGGGCATGGGCGCCCAGGGCTGCGTGTCCTGGTCCTTCGACCGCAAGGGCGTCATCGTCATCGACAACGAGGACGGCGAGCTGGACGAGGATACCGTCATGATGGACGCGCTGGACGCCGGTGCCGAGGATTTCTCCCCCGACGGCCCCGTGTTCGAGATCACCACCGATCCCGACAGCTTCAACGACGTGGTGAAGGCTCTGGAGGACAAGGGCTATACCTTCGAAAGCGCCGAGATCGAAATGGTGCCTCAGAATTACGTCACCATGACCAGCGAGGACGACGTCAAGAGCATGAACAAGCTCATCGACATGCTGGAGGATAACGAGGACGTGCAGAACGTCTGGCACAACTGGCAGCAGGACTGACAGCGCATAAAACGGAGCGCCCCGGAAAATAGACGGGTGTTCGTAAAACAGGTTTAGACCGAAATTACGAAATGAGCATCTGTCAGGCAGGGTTGGACAACGAAAAGCCGCTATATTCAGTGAAAACCTGAATATAGCGGTTTTTTCTTATTTGCGTTTCTTTTTGCCTTTCCCATGCTGCAACTGCGGCTTTGCTTTCCCACGCTGGTTGATGGGGCTTTTCAAGTACTTGGACAGCTTGAGTATTTCAATCAGCGAGACGAACTGCTCTTTGGAGAGCTTGTCATAATCAATGCCCAAAGTGGCAAGGAGCGCACGGACTTGCTTTTCCTCGGAACTGCCCTCAAAATTCATCGCATCCTGCAACTGCCCCTGCACGGTTGCTGCGAGGGAGCTTTCATCCGCATTCATGGTGTCGGGGCGATGCTGCTCTCGAATATCACGGAGAATATCTTTCAGATCATCTGCAATCAGGCTTCCGAAATACTCGTCCTCTCTGATCTGCGCGACTTCCAGCGTCCGCAGATGCAGATCATTTTCATTGCCGCCGTTTTTCATTAACGCCATTTGCCGGACTGCTTCCAGAACGGCGTTCATGTCGTTGACCCGCATATCCGCGATCCGGTCAACGTAAATCTCAGCATCCAGCATGAAACGCTGGAAATCCTTGTGGCAGATCAGCTCCGACAGCAGCCGGTGGTTGAACTTGCCCGTTTTCAATACATCAATCGAAGCATCACTCAAATGCAGCTCATGCAGAGCTGTGTTTGGGTGATTTTTTGTTTCCGTCCGCCCCATCAGATAGTCGCAGGAAACACCGTAATAGTCAGCCAGCACCAAAATGCTATACGGGCTGATATCCTTGCCGTTATCTGATTCATATTTGCCAAGTGCGGATTTCGAGATACCCACTTCGTTGGAAAGCTGTTCCAAGGTTAGCTTTCGCTCTACTCGTAAATCTTTCAACCGCTCTCCGATTGTCAGCTTGACTTGCATACAGCAGCCTCCGTTTCCATTTTCCTGTATTATATCATGCTTTTCCGTTTTGTGTCTCAAAGCGTGGAAAATTTCGACTTCTACCCCACTTTTCCTACCTCTTGGATATACGGGAAAGGGCCTGTTTTCTTACTAAAATTTAGACGTAAACCACACAGCACCTTAAAAATTTCATGACCGTCCGATGAGGATATGCTTTCCAGAGAAGTATCGCATTCCGCGTACCAAGGAAGAGGCAACGCCGGGGTAAGGACTCGGGCAGGAACGGCATCGGGTAGAACGGCGAAGTTCAATTATTTTACAGGAGGAAACAGGTATGGATTTATTTACACAAATCAAGATGGCAGTTTCCGTGAAAGAGGCTGCCGAATACTACGGATTGGAAGTAAACCGTGGCAACATGGTCTGCTGCCCCTTCCACGCCGACCGCACGCCCAGCATGAAACTGAATGAGGATTATTTCTACTGCTTCGGCTGCGGGACAAGCGGCGATGTGATCGACCTTGTGGCAAAGCTGTTCAACCTGAGCAGCTATGACGCAGCGAAAAAGCTGGCGTATGACTTTGGGATCGACCCGGACAAGCCCCCGGCTGCGGCAGCGCTGCGGAAACCGAAATATCCGCTGGCAAAGGCGTTCCAGAGAGAGGAACTGCATTGTCAGCGGGTATTGTGCGATTATCTGCATCTTTTGGAGCGCTGGAAGGTGCAGTGCGCACCCAAAGCACCAGATGATACCATTGACGACCGCTTTGTGGAAGCCTGCCAGATGCTCGATTATATCGAGCATCTGGCAGATATTTTAACCTTTGCGGAGTTGGAGGTTCGTGTGAAAACTGTGGATATGCTTCAAAAGGACGGCATGATCGACCGGCTGGAAGAACGCCTGAAACGGACGGAAAAGGAGGTGGATGCCCGTGACGAAACGGAAATCGGCTAATTTAGACGCGCCTATCTGGTTTGACGGCACAAATATCAATGAGGCACTGTTCTGTGATGAATTTCTGAGCAGCAGGAAAATCATCTTTGCCAATGGTGCGTTTTTCACACCGGACGGCAGAGTAGCCGACGATCTGCCGCTTCGGGGTGAAATCTATGAGGAACTAAAGTGCTGCGCTGTGAACAATATTCCCCGCAAGATCACCAACATTCTGGAAGTGATGAAGCTGGCAGCTCATGTAGAGGACTTTGCACCGGAGGCAGATAGAATCCATCTGGCAAACGGCACCTTGAAGCTGGACGGCAGCTTTACCGAGGGCAGACCTGATATTGTGCGGAGCAGACTGCCGGTAGCATACCGCCCGGATGCCCCAGCGCCTGAACGCTGGTTCTCCTTTTTGGACGGGCTGCTGTATGCAGAGGACATCCCTACCTTGCAGGAGTTCATCGGCTATTGTCTGATTCCCAGCAATAAGGGGCAGCGAATGATGGTGATTAAGGGAAACGGCGGCGAAGGAAAATCGCAGATCGGTGCTGTGCTGGGTGCGCTTCTCGGCAGCAACATAAAGGACGGCAGCATCGGCAAAATTTCTGAAAACCGCTTTGCCCGCGCCGACCTGGAACACATTCTGCTGTGTGTCGATGATGATATGCGGATGGAAGCATTGCGGCAGACCAACTACGTCAAGTCCATCGTGACTGCTCAAGGCAAAATGGATCTGGAACGCAAGGGTAAGCAGAGCTATCAGGGGTGGATGTTTGTCCGCCTGCTGGCGTTCTCCAACGGCGATCTGCAAGCACTCTATGACCGAAGCGACGGATTTTACCGCCGACAGCTTGTTCTGACCACCAGGGAAAAGCCTGCGGGACGGGTAGATGATCCTGACCTTGCCGAAAAGATGAAAGCAGAGGTCGAGGGCATCTTCCTGTGGGCGTTTGAGGGCTTGCAGCGGCTTGCCGCCAACAACTTCAAATTCACGGAAAGCCAGCGCACACGGGATAACCGGGAGGCAGTGAAGCGAGATAATAACAATGTCTTTGATTTTCTGGAATCCGAGGGCTATATCCGGCTGAAAGCAGACTGCACCATCAGCTCTAAAGACTTGTACGAAATTTATCGGATGTGGTGTGAGGAAAACAATCTGACGCCGCTAAAGCGCCGCAGCTTCAGCGACAGCGTGATTGCTAGTCAGAGCAAGTACAATCTGGAATACTGCAACAAGATCACCAACGCTGCCGGACGGCGCGTATGGGGCTTTTTCGGTATTGAGGCGATTGCAAAACCCAATATAAACGGGTTTTCTGACATTTCAGAGCATACGTACGTACCGGAGGACTGACGATGATTTTTCTGCGACTGCGCCGTGTACGTATGTACGTTTTGCTTTTCCTGAAACGCCGCTATATGAAAAACTCTGACCGGCAAAGCCTATATTTTCGGGCACGAAATCAAGCTAAGTGAAATCCGTAAATTATTTGACTGATGGCTGAAATGGTTTTACGGAATCGCGCTTCTCGGAATAGCAAAGCAGATGCGCGGAAATATGAGAAATCACACGGTTTAGAGCAAAGCCACACGGAACAGAAAAGTCGATAGGTGTCACCTGTGAACAGGACATCATAACGGCGATTCTGAGCGGATTTGATGGCAACAGAATTTTTCACGAGGCAGCGAAGTGGATACGCCGGAGGGCGTACCTGCTTCGCTTTGTCATTATTTGAATTTTGGAGGGGATCTGAATATGAGTGTACGCAATGAGATCAAGGCGCAGATCATTCGTGCCGGTTTTACGATGCAGGAGGTTGTTGATCTGTTGCATGATGAATATGGCTGGTCGGACAGCGTCTCCAATCTGTCCGCAAAATTGCAGCGGGAGAGTATCCGCTATAAAGAGGTTGTAGAGCTTGCCGACGCGCTGGGTTATGACCTGATTTGGCAGAAACGGAGGGAGAAATAAATGAATAAGCCACAGTTTGCGATTCTCCGCTTTGCCAAGTACAAAGGACCGGAGATTTCCAATATTGAGGCGCATAATGAGCGCACAAAAGAGGAATACGCCAGTAATCCCGACATTGATAAGAGTCGCAGCCACCTGAATTTTCATCTGCTGGAACCGGAACGTAAATATCGGGCGGAAGCAGAGCGGCAGATCAAGGATGCCGGTTGTCGCACCCGGTCAGACAGCGTTCGACTGGTGGAGGCTCTTGTGACCGCAACGCCGGAGTTCTTCAAGGGTAAGAAGAAAGCTGATATCGAAGCATATTTTCAGGAGGCATTGGATTTCATCCGGGAACACCAAGACCAGAAAACAATTATATCCGCCGTGGTGCATATGGACGAGAAAACGCCCCATATGCACCTTT
>OJPW01000966.1_pt1 | contig 19571 bp, 10 predicted proteins | sample 1598571 | NCBI WGS metagenome assembly OJPW01 (sample SAMN03922493, study PRJEB24848) | human gut metagenome | isolation source: stool sample | host: Homo sapiens | place: Germany | collected 2011-05
GAGTGTAGAGAATCTTAAATTTATTGGAGACCAACCGGCACAGCAGGAAAACTCCGGATTGTTTGATTTCGTCAGATATACATATCATGACTAAATAAATGAACTTAACACACATTTCTTAAAAGCCCAAAAAATTAATGCCATGAGAACAACGTTCATTTCACTTTCTCGGATATTCATGAACATTTGTCTCAATGCGCAGGATAGAGCAGTTGATGAAGGTCATGCTCTCTAAATATAAAATAGCCCTCGCTACAAATCTGTAACGGGGGTATTTTTTAGAGGAGTTATTCCTCCTCCTGCTAATATTTTGTTTATGTGCTTTTTATATCTGAATACATCAATCAGATAATCCCTCTCACTCTATCGTCAAATGCAGAAAGCGCAGCTTTCGCTCCTTCGCCCATAGAGATAATAATTTGCTTATAAGGAACCGTAGAAACATCTCCGGCTGCATAGATACCCGTCACATTCGTACGGCAATGTGCATCAATCATGATTTCGCCCGGACGGTTGGTTTCCACTATGTCGCGGAATACACTGCTATTCGCAGAAAGCCCGATTTGTACAAATACACCATCCAACTCAACCAAACGTTCTTCTTCCGTTTTGCGATCTTTGATGCGCAGGGCAGTCAGTTTATCACCATTTCCTATCACTTCCGTAGTCTGTGAACTTACAAACACTTCCACGTTCGGCAATGATTTAAGTCGATCTTGAAGTACACTGTCTGCTTTCAACTCATCCATAAATTCAAAAACAGTGACTTTGGAGCAGATACCAGCCAAGTCAATCGCTGCCTCAATGCCGGAATTTCCTCCACCTACTACTGCTACATGCTTTCCCTTATAAAACGGCCCATCACAATGAGGGCAGAAAGCAACACCACGACCGATATACTCCGCTTCTCCCGGAACATTCAGTTTACGCCAGCTTGCACCGGTTGCAATAATCAGTGCCGGAGCCAGGAATTTCTCCCCAACAGAGGTAGTGATCTGCTTTTGTTTTCCAACCACTTCTACTTTTTCTACTTTACGATGCTCCAGCAAATCCACCGGATAACACAACAAGTGAGTTTTCAGATTATCGGCAAGTTCATTTCCTGTCGTTTCCGGAACAGAGATTAAATTCTCAATACCTACCGTTTCTTTCACCTGTCCGCCAATACGCTCGGCCACAATAGCTACACGCAACCCTTTACGAGCAGAATAAATAGCTGCCGATACTCCTGCAGGTCCTCCACCGGCTACAATCACATCATATTCTTTCACCTCTGCATTCGCTTTGGTGTCGTCAATACCATATTGTTCTTCCAACTTGGCAAGCAATTCGCCAAATTCACCACGGCCTACATGAAGTAATTTTCCATCTGCAAAGACAGAGGGTACTCCTTGTATCTTCAGTGCATCTACTTCATCCTGATAAAGCGCACCGTCTACCATTTCATGCGTAATAGCCGGATTCAAAGTAGTCATTGCATTCAGAGCCTGCACTACGTCAGGGCAGTTCGTACAAGTCAACGAAACATAAGTGGTCAGATGTATCGGACCTTTCAGTGCTTTCACACGGTTGCAAACGGCCTCATCGGGAAAGTTCTTTCCTTTGCCGTCCAGATTCAGGATAGCCAAAAGCAATGACGTGAACTCATGTCCGTTAGGAATACCCCGGAATGTGATTCCGGTACGATCACCATTCTTTAATAAAGTAAACTTCAATGCTTCTCCCTCATTCACCGAGCAAGTGATATGATCGGAACAATCCGCTACATCTCCCAGCAGCTCCAATAATTCTGTTTTGTTTTCGTGGCTGGATGATACGGATATATCAAAAGTAAAGTTTGCCTCCAGCCCAGCAAAAATACCCTTTAGTTGTTCTTTTAATGCAGATTCTAACATACCTTTTTTCCTTTCATTTTTTTAAAAGAAAGGCCGGCAGCGTCTCCCGTTACCGGCCTCCCATAATCACCATTATCAAGATCTATCAAATCTTACCTACCAGGTCGATGCTTGGCTTCAAGGTAGACTCACCCTTCTTCCATTTAGCCGGGCAAACTTCTCCGTCATGGCTGGCTACAAACTGTGCAGCTTCCACCTTACGAAGCAATTCACTTGCATCACGGCCAATATTGTTATCATTCAGTTCCACCACTTTAATCTTTCCTTCCGGATTGACAACGAATGTACCACGATAAGCCATACCTTCTTCTTCGATATACACACCCAGTGCACGGCTCAAAGCGCCAGTCGGGTCTGCCAACATCGGGTATTGAATCTTGCGAATACTTTCAGAAGCATCATGCCAAGCTTTGTGCACGAAATGAGAGTCAGTACTTACCGAATAGATTTCTACACCCATCGCCTTGAACTGATCGTACTTTTCAGCCATATCCACCAATTCAGTAGGACATACGAAAGTAAAGTCGGCAGGATAGAAGAAAAGAATCGCCCATTTACCTTTCAGGTCATTGTTGGTTACAGTCTTGAAAGCTCCGTTGTGAAAAGCCTGAACGCTGAATTCAGGAAGTTGAGAATTTAAAATTGGTTCCATAATCTTTATTGCTTTTATTGTTATTAATTGATTTGACTTATAACATCAGAAACAACGTTTTGTTTTTTGTTTCTGATGCAAAGATAAAGGCAGAAACCCCGCCTTTGCAAAAAAAGCCCAATCGAATATTTCTATGCTGTGATAGATGAAATTAATAAAAGCATTTTATACCTTTGCATGCATAAACAAAAAAACTGGAAGTATATACGATTATGAAACATCCTCTAGCTCAATTCCTATATTGCCCCGAATGCGGTTCTCCACATTTCGAAGTGAACAATGAAAAGTCTAAGAAATGCACAGACTGTGGTTTCGTTTATTATTTCAATCCGTCTGCCGCTACTGTGGCGCTGATTCTGAATGAAAAGAACGAACTGCTAGTCTGCCGCCGTGCCAAAGAACCTGCAAAAGGCACTCTCGATCTTCCCGGAGGGTTTATCGATATGAACGAAACAGGAGAAGAAGGTGTAAGCAGAGAAGTATTAGAGGAGACAGGATTGAAGGTGGACAAAGCGGTCTATCAGTTCTCCTTGCCGAGCATCTATATCTATTCGGGCTTTCCCGTGCATACCCTCGATATGTTCTTTCTTTGTACCGTAAAAGACATGAGCCATTTCTCGGCAATGGATGACGTGGCAGATGCTTTCTTTCTGCCGTTATCGGAGATACGTCCGGAAGATTTCGGGTTGGATTCCATTCGACGGGGAGTTGTACAGTTTCTGGCTCAGCACAGTTAACTAAAGGGTTTACTAAACTTTCGGGTATCAGAAAACGTTTTAAATGAGGAAAATACTAAGATTCGTATTATCTTTGTAACCGCCATTAATTATAAAAACAACAATCACATGAAATTCAACATCAGACTTAATTACCCTCATCAGAAAGATGAAAAAGAGTCAAAAAAGAATAAGTATCTCGGATTCAAAATCGATGAGAGATAATTTACATAAAGATTTAAATGATTATAAAATAACTTTCAAAGGGTTTTCGTTGGAAGATATAGTCGTATTTTTGTCAAAACACTAGATTATGAAGAAAAGAATATCACGAATTATCTGCACCTTGTTGTGTTGCGCGCCGATTGCCATCTCCGCACAGACAAGCGAAAAGATAACCTCTCCTGTCAACCTTTATAAAGAAGGGAAAGAACTTTTCCAGGAAAAAAATTATGCAGCCGCTATACCTGCATTGAAAGCATTTGTAAAGCAAAAGCCAACAGCAAGTCTCCTTCAGGACGCAGAATATATGTTAGTCAGTTCGGCTTATGAACTGAAAGACAAAAACCGCATCGAGTTACTACGTAAGTACCTCGAACGTTATCCCGATACTCCTTATGCCAACCGCATCTATTCGTTGTTGGCCTCCTGTTATTTCTACGAAGGGAAATATGATGAGGCATTAGCTCTCTTCAACTCTACCCGCCTCGATCTGTTGGGTAATGAAGAACGTGACGACCGCACCTACCAACTGGCAACCTGCTACATGAAGACCGATAATCTGAAAGAAGCCGCCATCTGGTTTGAAACATTGCGTGCCAGCAGTCCCAAATATGCAAAGGATTGCAGCTACTATCTTGCTTACATCCGTTACACTCAGAAACGTTATGACGAGGCATTGAAAGATTTCCTCCCCTTGCAGGACGATCCCAAATACAAAGCACTCGTACCTTATTATATAGCAGAGATTTATGCCATCAAGAAGAACTACGATAAGGCACAGATTGTAGCACAGAATTACCTGTCGGCCTATCCTAACAACGAACATGCCGCCGAAATGTACCGTATTCTGGGAGATGCTTACTACCACTTCGGCCAATATCATCAGGCAGTAGAAGCATTCACCGGCTATCTGGACAGAGAGCACTCCGCTCCCCGCCGTGATGCGCTATATATGCTGGGCCTCTCCTATTACCAAACCAAAGTCTACTCCAAAGCAGCAGAAATGCTGGGACAAGTGACGACCGCCAACGATGCACTGACACAGAATGCTTACCTGCACATGGGACTTTCATACCTACAGCTAGCAGAAAAAAACAAGGCACGTATGGCTTTCGAACAGGCCGCCGCTTCCAGTGCCAATCTCCAGATTAAGGAACAGGCTGCTTATAACTACGCACTTTGCCTGCACGAAACTTCCTATTCAGCTTTCGGTGAGTCGGTAACCGCCTTTGAGAAATTCCTCAATGAATTCCCGACATCTCCGTATGCCGAGAAAGTAAGCAACTATCTGGTAGAAGTTTATATGAATACCCGCAGCTACGAAGCTGCCTTGAAGTCTATCGAACGAATAGCAAAACCAAGTGCACAGATCATGGAAGCCAAACAAAAGATTCTCTTTCAGCTGGGCACACAGTCATTTGCCAATGCCAACTTCGAGCAGGCTCTCCAATATCTGAACCAGTCTATTGCCATCGGACAGTACAACCGCCAGACCAAAGCGGACGCTTACTACTGGTGTGGAGAATCTTACTACCGCCTCAACCGAATGATGGAAGCCGCCCGCGATTTCAACGCTTACCTGCAACTGACCACGCAGCCTAATAATGAAATGTATGCACTCGCCAACTACAACTTAGGATACATTGCCTTCCACCGTAAGGACTACACACAGGCAGGTAATTACTTCCAAAAATATATCCAGCTGGAAAAAGGAGAGAACAGAACAGCACTTGCAGATGCCTACAACCGTATCGGAGACTGCCACTTGAATGTGCGCAACTTCGAAGAAGCCAAACATTATTATTCGCAAGCCGAACAAATGAATACTCCTTCCGGAGATTATTCATTCTATCAGTTGGCACTCGTATCCGGTTTGCAGAAAGACTATACCGGCAAGATCACTCTTCTGAACAGACTGGTGGGCAAATATCCTTCTTCTCCGTATGCAGTGAACGCCATTTACGAGAAAGGCCGTTCTTATGTATTGATGGACAACAACAGCCAGGCTATTACCTCCTTCAAGGAAATGCTGGAGAAATATCCCGAAAGCCCTGTCAGCCGGAAAGCCGCAGCCGAAATCGGTTTGCTGTACTATCAGAACGGTAACTTCGATCAGGCAATCAATGCATATAAACAAGTAATTGAAAAGTATCCGGGCAGTGAAGAAGCCCGCCTGGCAATGCGCGATATGAAATCTATCTATGTAGATTTGAACCGCATCGACGAATTTGCTGCCTTAGCCAATGCGATGCCGGGACATATCCGTTTTGATGCCAGCGAGCAGGATTCTCTGACCTATGCTGCTGCTGAAAAGATTTATGCACGTGGCAGAACAGAAGAAGCCAAGAGCAGCCTTAATAAATATCTGCAAACCTTCCCGGAAGGAGCATTTAGCCTGAATGCGCATTATTATCTCTGCCAGATTGGAAATGAGCAGAAGAATTATGATATGGTGCTCCTCCACTCCGGAAAATTGCTTGAATATCCGAACAATCCATTTGCAGAAGAAGCGCTGATCATGCGTGCGGAAGTACAGTTCAACCAGCAACAGATGGCAGAAGCTCTGACAAGCTACAAGATGCTGAAAGAAAAAGCGACCAATGTAGAACGCCGCCAGCTTGCCGAAACCGGCATCCTGCGTTGTGCCTTCCTGCTGAGAGACGACGTGGAAACAATTCATGCAGCAACCGAGGTGCTGGCTGAAGCCAAGCTTAGTCCAGAACTGAAGAACGAAGCTCTTTATTATCGTGCGAAGGCTTATAAGAATCAGAAAGCGGACAAGAAAGCATTGGATGATTTCCGCGAATTGGCCAAGGATACCCGCAATTCTTATGGTGCCGAAGCTAAATACCAAGTTGCCCAAGCACTTTACGATGCCAAAGAATATGCGGCAGCAGAAAAAGAGCTGCTCAACTACATCGAACAGAGTACGCCACACGCTTATTGGCTAGCACGCAGCTTTGTCCTCCTGTCGGACGTATATGTCGCTATGGGTAAAGACCTCGACGCACGCCAGTATCTGCTGAGCCTGCAACAGAACTACCAGGGCAATGACGATATCGAGAGCATGATTGAAGACAGACTAAAGAAACTAAACAAGTAAAGATTGAAAAGTATGAAACGAACTCTTTATATAGCAGGAGGATTTACACTGGCATTTCTGATGCAGTCCAACCTTCAGGCACAGAATACTCAGCCGAAAGATACGACCATGAACCGCACGGTCGTCGTAGAACAGGAATATAATCCCGACATTCTGGATGCTTCCAAAGTGAATGTGCTGCCCAAAGTGGAAGAACCTACCGTCAGCAAAAAGGAAGTGGAATATGCCACTACTTTCTTCCCGGCTACCTCTATTCCTGCCGACCTAATGCGTCCCTATGTAGGAACGGAAGTGCAGCCCGGCAGCAAGCCCGGATATATACGCGCCGGATATGGAAACTACGGTAATCTGGATCTCCTTGCCAATTACCTGTTCCGTCTGTCGGGCAGGGACAAGCTGAACGTCCGCTTTCAGATGGACGGAATGGATGGCAAACTGACTATGCCGGAAGCAGACACGAAATGGAATGCTTATTATTACCGTACCCGCGCGAATATCGATTATATCCACCAGTTCAACAAGGTAGATTTCAACATCGCTGCTAATTTCGGGCTCAGCAATTTCAACCTTTCTCCGGTTCAACCCGGCAAGCAGAAGTTTACTTCAGGAGACTTCCATCTGGGAGTAAAATCGACAGATGAAAATTATCCCATACAGTTCGAGGCGGAAACCAACCTGATGATGTACAACCGTCAGAACAATAACACTTTCTTTTTCAATGACAAAGTCGGAGAAACACAAGTGCATACCAAAGGATTGATCAGCGGTGCTATCAGCGACGAACAGAGCATCAACATCGGATTGGACATGCGTAATCTCATCTACAATAAAGACCTGAAACTTGCTGACGACCTCCAGGTATACGAGAACCGTACCGCTCTGGCACTGAATCCGTATTATAAACTCAGCAGCGACAGCTGGAATCTGCGTGCAGGAGCCAATGTGGATCTCTCATTCGGCAGCGGTAAATCATTCCGCGTGTCTCCGGATATAACAGCACAGTATATCTTTTCCGACAGCTACGTACTCTATGCGCAAGCTACCGGAGGCAAGCTGGTCAACGATTTCCGCAGACTGGAAACGATCTGTCCTTATGCCTTGCCGGCAGCCCCTATTCTTGATACATACGAACAGCTGAATGCAGCGATAGGATTTAAAGCGAGTCCTTATCCCGGATTATGGATCAATCTGTATGGCGGTTATCAGGATTTGAAAGACGATTTCTTTGAGGTGCAGGAAGAAACATTTGTCAACTATGATCCCTCACTCGCCGGTGATGGTCAGGAAGGGAATTCCTCCTCTCCGGTCACAGCACATCAATATCTGAATCTGGAATTCAGCAATGCCAACAACTTCTACGCCGGTATGAAGATCAGCTATGAATATAAAGACCTCATTGCATTGTCCGCTGCTGGAACTTACCGCAACTGGGATGCGAAAGAAAAATACAGCCTGTATATGAAGCCTGCCTGCGAAATTAATTTCAGCGCAGACTTCCGCCCGATCACAGAACTGAATATCAATCTCGGTTACGATTATATCGGACGCACAAAGGTAGAAGGCATTAAAGCCGCAGCAGTCAGCGACCTGCATGCCGGAGCCAGCTATAATGTGTTCAAAGGAGTATCCGTGTATGCCCGGATTAATAATATCCTCAATAAGAAATACCAGTATTATCTGGGCTATCCTACAGAAGGTCTTAACTTTCTGGGAGGATTAAGTTTCAGCTTCTAGACAAGACATATTCTCCAAAGAGAAGAACCAATCAGATGCCCATCCTGTTATTGCCTATGTGCAACATAACAGGATGGGCTTTTTCATTGTTCCTTACAAATCCTCCTTTTCCATTCCGTCTATAATTTTGTATCAAGGTCTACCCATTTGTTACAGATAGTGTTTCTAGCTATTTGTGCACCTAATTTGGTGAATATTGCACGTCCATTTTTCACATCGTCCCTAATTTTGCATCATCATTAAAAGATAAATGAAGTTAACCTTATTGCACATAAGCAAAGGATATATTTAGAAACTGAAGAGAGAATAAAGAGAATAAAAGTCACCCCCAATCCGGTTGACCTAACTATAAACTAAATATATTATTAACCTATCAAATTAAACAGTATGAGAAACGCGCTCAATTTAAGATTCTGCTTTCTTGTTACGTTTCTTTTATTCATACCGTTGATGTATGCCTTGCCCCCGGAAGGTATCACAATTAAGGGTAGAGTAACGGATGAAACACTCAAAGAAGGCGTTCCCGGAGCTAATGTGACTGTGAAAGGCACGAGTATTGGGACAATCACAGACTTTGACGGTAACTTTACGATCGTCGCCCCAAGCAAAAAATCCGTATTGAACATTTCCTTTATCGGGTATGTAACCCAAGAGATCGTGGTCGGAGACAGAACAATCATCAATGTTTCCTTAAAAGAAGATGCACAGAACCTCGGTGAAGTGGAAATTGTAGCTATCGCCTACGGTAATCAGGACAAGCGCATGCTTACCAGTGCCGTCTCCTCCATCGACAACAAAGAGCTGATCAAATCTCCGGCAACAAGTATCACGAACCTCCTCGCAGGAGCACTGCCGGGTGTATCTTCCGTACAGACCACCGGACAGCCAGGTAAAGATGCTGCTGCCATCTACGTACGTGGTGTCGGTTCATTAAATGATTCACAATCCAAGCCCCTGGTCTTAGTAGACGGAATAGAACGTGAGTTTTCACAAATCGACCCGAACGAAATCGAAAGTATTTCAGTATTGAAAGACGCCTCTTCCACCGCTGTATTCGGAGTAAGAGGTGCTAATGGCGTTGTATTGATCACCACCCGAAGAGGTAAAGCAGGCAAAACGCAGATTTCCGCCAGCACCAAACTGGGTCTGCAACAGCCCATCTCACTGGTAGAGCAGACCGGAAGTTACGAGTTCGCACGCTTCTGGAATATGAAGCAGGAGATGGACCACGTTACGAATCCTAAGTTATACTTCACTCCGGAACAGGTAGAAGCCTATCGTACCGGCTCAGACCCCATCATGTATCCCAGTATGGACTGGAAGAAGTATATTTTTAATAATATCTATCTTCAAAGCCAGAACAACCTAAACATCTCCGGCGGTAGTGATAATGTACGATACTTCATCTCAGTAGGTTATACTTATCAGAACGGACTTCTGAAAGAACTTCCCGGACAAATGTACGACAATAACTATCGTTACAACCGCTATAACTACCGCGCCAATATCGATGCCAATCTGACCAAGACCACTTCGATGAAACTCGGTGTCGGTGGTGTTTTAGGTAAGATACAGGAACCGCGCAGCGTCGTTTCGGGTACGGGAGAAGACCAGAATCCTTGGGTAATCGCACAGATCTGGTCACATCCGTTTGCCGGACCGGGATTTATCAACGGAGTACGTACACTGATTCCTAAAGATATGGTTCCGCTGGGAGAAGTAATGCGTGACGGTATGTTCGTATTCTACGGACAAGGTTACAATCAAACGTATGACACGACATTGAATCTGGATTTGGACATCACACAGAAACTGGACTTTATCACTCCGGGACTGAGCGTTTCCGTGAAAGGTGCTTATGACAATAAATTCAAACTGGAAAAAGTACGTACGGGAGGCGCCATCGAAGCGCAGACCGTGTACTATAAATCATACTTTGACACCAACGGTACGATGTCACAGACCGATCCCGACTACGATAAATCACTTATCTATGTACCCAGCGGCAGCGATACTCCGCTCACTTACTCGGAAAGCAGCGGACGCGGACAGAACTGGTATCTGGAAGGACGTATCAACTATGACCGTACATTCGGCGACCACAGAATATCCGGTCTGTTCCTTTACAATCAGTCGCGTAACTATTATCCGGACAGCTACACTTATCTGCCCCGTAACTACGTAGGACTGGTAGGACGTGCTACTTATGCCTATCAAAGTAAATATCTGCTCGACGTAAACGTCGGCTACAACGGTTCGGAAAACTTTGCTCCGGGCAGCACACGTTTCGGTGTATTCCCTTCCTTCTCTGCCGGATGGATCGCAACTGCCGAGAAGTTTATGGAAAACCAGAAAATCGTAGACTACCTGAAACTCAGAGCATCCTGGGGACGTGTCGGTAACGACAAGGGAGTGGACTCACGCTTTATGTACATGCCTGCCGTATGGGGATCATCGGGCAGTTACAGCTTCGGTGTGGACAATCCGATTTCCCAATCGGCAGCAGCCATCTCACGTATGGGTAACCCGGCAGTAACCTGGGAAACAGCCGACAAGCAGAACTACGGTATCGATCTTAAATTCTTCAACAGCCGCCTGTCCGCTACCTTCGACTACTTTATCGAACACCGCACAGGTATTCTGATCTCTCCGGAATCGACTCCAAGCATCATCGCAACTGCACTGCCTAACCTGAACATTGGTAAGGTAGACAACCACGGTTACGAAGTTTCTCTCGGCTGGCGCGATAAAATCGGAAAAGACTTCAATTATTATGTGGATGCCAACGTCTCTTTCGCACGCAACAAAATCCTCTATATGGACGAAGTGCCCAAGCAATTCTCTTATATGAACCAGACCGGTGGCTCTACCGGACGCCAGACCGGAGTATACAACTACATCCGTCTCTATCAGTACAGCGACTTCATCACCGGAGCTGACGGCGAACTGACCTTAAAGCCGGAACTGCCTCAGCCTTATCAGAAGGTGTATCCGGGTGACGCCATGTACGCCGACCTCAACGGAGACCACATCGTGGACGGTAATGACAAGAGCGTAGCAGGTTATGCTACCCGTCCGGAATACGTTTTCGGTATGAACATGGGATTCGACTGGAAAGGATTCAACTTCACCATGCAATGGGTAGGTTCCAAGAACGTTAACAGAATGTATGACATCGAATACCGCATCCCTTATACGAATGCCGGAAAGCGTGGTTTGCTGACTTACTTCTACGATGGTTGCTGGACCCCGGAAAACCAACTGGGAGCTGTTTATCCACGTCCGTCGGAAGAATCGGAAAGCTGGAACTCCGAGCCCTCTACTCTTTGGCTAGTGGACGCTTCCTATCTCCGTTTGAAAAGTCTGAGCTTCGGTTATACCATCACCGGAAAGAAATTCCTGAAGAAACTGGGTCTCAGCTCACTCGGATTAAACTTCAGCGGCTACAACCTGCTGACCTTCTCACCGCTTAAATATCTTGATCCGGAAAGTGATCCTAACCGATTCGGAGATTATCCGCTGATCAAAGTATATAGCTTCGGTTTAAATCTTAACTTCTAAAAAACGACTGTATGAATAGAATAATAAAAGGACTCGGAATAGCATTAGGTTGCGTACTGATAGCCTCCTCCTGTTCTGAAATCAGCTTCGGGGATAAATTTCTGGGCGACCAGCCTGAGAGTTCCGGAGCGACTACCGAAGAAATGTTCTCTTCGAAAATAAATGCCGAAAAGGTGCTGACCAAAGCATATACCGGATTACCTTATGGGCTACCGACCGGCTCTGACTACAAATTGGGTGTGAACATCCTTGAATCAATCACAGACTTGTGTTACAGTTTCCGTGACAATATCAGTGATGGGCCTGTCAAGCTCTATTACAACGGAGCACTCAGTGCCAACAACGTCCCAAAGAATTCCGCTTACCGTTATGGAAGCAAGTCCGACTGGACCACCATCCGTTACGCTTGGTTATATATCGAGAACGTAGAGAAAGTGCCCGACATGACAGCCAGCGAGAAAAGTGAACGGATCGCGGAAGCCAAAGTTTTGATCTCCCTCTGCTATTTCGAAATGCTGAGATATGTAGGCGGTGTGACATGGCTGGACCACTATGTAGACGTAAACGAGACAATGAATTTCCCCCGTATCACTTTTGCCGAAACGGTAGAGAAGATCGTAGGATTGCTCGATGAAGCCATCGGCTCAGAGCTGAAATGGAAGCAGAAAGCCGAAGATGACGGACGTATGACCAAGGCAGGAGCGATGGCATTAAAGTTCAAGGTCTTGCAATGGGCAGCCAGTCCGACTTTCAACTCAAACACCAAATGGCATCCGAAAGCAGACGAATATACCTGTTACGGCAACTACAGCGACCAACGCTGGAAAGATGCGGAAGCAGCCGGCAAAGCCTTTTTCGCAGAAGTACAGAAACAGGGGGAATATGAACTGATTCAACCTACAGAAGCGACTCACCGCGCAAAACGTCTGGCATACCGCAAAGCATACTACAACCGCGGTGGAACAGAAATATTAATCTCTACCCGTCAAGGATATGGCTCCGATGTTCACAGCAGCTTTATCGGCCAACGTTATTACAGCGGCCCTACATTGAACTATGTAGATATGTTTCCGTGGGAAGACGGAACTGATTTTCCGGCAAATTTCGACTGGAAGTCACCCTCCAAGCAACCGTTCTTTACAAAAGGCGAAATGGTGCCCACCCGCGACCCACGTCTGTATGAAAATGTAGCTTGTCCTGGAGACACCTACTGCAACGGAACAACAGCTCCTGTTTATATCAACCATGCCGACTACAAAGACGGTAGCGGATTCCTGATCATGAAGTACATCTTACAGGAAAACAACGATCGCGAAGGTCCGGTACAATGGTCACACACCCGTCTGGCGGAAATCATGCTGGGATATGCGGAAGTACTCAACGAAGTCAACGGACGCCCTACCGACGAGGCTTACAAAATGGTAAACGACGTACGAAAAAGAGTAGGTCTGCCGGAACTTTCCAAGACAATGAATCACGATCAGTTCCTCGAAGCCGTACTGAGAGAAAGAGCACTCGAATTAGGATTTGAAGAAGTACGCTGGTTCGACCTCGTTCGCAGAGACCGTCAGAGCGACTTCAAGAAGAAGTTGTACGGACTCAGAAGCAGAGGTAACGACTTGAACAATCCGACTGAGTTCACCTTCGAGAAGATCGAACTGGGAGACCATTACTGGGCTACCAACTGGGATACCAAGTGGTATCTGGCTCCGATTCCTCAGGAGGAAATCAACAAGCAATATGGAATGACCCAAAACCCGGGCTGGTAAATGACACGTTAACTAATATCGTTTGAACAATGAATAAAATAAATTATATATTAATCACTCTGCTCCTGGGAGGTTCGGTATCCCTGAATGCACAGACATCGAAAGCTGCTTCGGAAATGCAGCTGGCAGATACACTGAGCATCGGCTACCAGATGAACGTATCTTCCCGGACCAGCAGTTACTCTATCAACGGAGTCAATGCTTCCGCATTCGAAAAATCCCCGTACATAGATATCAGCAAAGCTTTGTATGGAAAAGTGGCAGGTCTGAATGTATATCAGGGTACAGGCTCGTCAGCCGATAACGTATCCACCCTCTCTATACACGGAAATGCCCCGCTAGTATTAATTGATGGTTTCCCACGTGATATCAGCGACATCACTTCGATGGAAATCGAATCATGCTACGTTCTGAAAGATGCGGCAGCCGCTGCTCTCTACGGTATGCGTGGTGCGAATGGAGTAGTACTGATCACGACTAAACGCGGAATAAGCAATGGTCTGAAGGTAAATGTGGACTATAATTTCGGTGTCAATACCCAATTCCGTTCTCCGGACTTCGCAGATGCCTATACGTATGCGAACGCTCTTAACACCGCATTAAGCGGAGACGGTCTGCCTGCACGCTACAATGCACAGGAACTGGATGCTTTCCGGACAGGAATCTATCCGTATGATTATCCGAATGTAGACTGGTGGAATGAAACGCTGAACAACACAGGATTGACCCACAACCTGAAAATGTCTTTCAGCGGAGGTAGTGACAAGTTCCGTTTTTACACGGTAGTAGACTATTACCGGGATCGCTCCATGTTGAAAAAAAACACGGAAGATACACGTTTCGACACTACACCTACAGACACACGTCTGACCGTGCGTACCAATCTGGACGTAAAAGTGACGGAAAGCACATTGCTGAAAGCCGGTATTGTGGGCAGACTGAAAGAACTCAGAGGTACCCGCTATGGACGCAACACTATTTTCAATAAAATCTATGGCATTCCATCTGCTGCATTCCCCATTCGTTATGAGAATGGCATTTATGGAGGTAGCTCTGTGTACGGAACCGGTAATCCGGTAGCTCTGTTGAAAGACTATGGACACATCCGTAACGTATACGGAACACTACTCGCCGACCTGAGCATCCGTCAGGATTTAAGTGCGTTGACCAAAGGACTGGCAGCCGAAGCATCCGTCTCTTTCGATAATATCGGAGGAATGAATGAAACCACCAATAAAGAGTATCGTTACATGAACAGCAATGCAAGTATCACCAGCGATGGTACACTGGTGACAACTCCCGCCATTTATGGTACAGACTCCGAAACACTGGGGCATACACAGCCTTTCGAAAGACTGATGCTACGCAGCGATTTCCAGGCAAAGGTGGATTATAACCGCACTTTTGGCAAACACCAGGTGGGAGGAGCATTGATTTATGATATGCAGTCTGTAGTCAAAAACGGCAGAAACAACTCTCAGAAGAATCAGTCTGTGCTGGTGAACGCCACATATACTTACGACAACCGTTACAGCCTCAATGCCGTATTCAACCGTTCGGGATCAGCTTACCTGCCCGACGGAGACAAATACTCGAACTATCCTGCCGTTTCTGCTGCATGGATCGTCTCCAACGAAGCGTTTATGGAAAAGGTGACACCGATCAATCTCTTCAAGATTCGCGCCTCTTACGGTCTGTCCGGATGGGACGGCAATCTGAGCCACGAACTATGGCGTCAGTCTTATGGCAGCGGCGGTGCCGGTTATAACTTCGGAGTGAATGCCGGAGGACAGTCCGGTGGCAGCGAAGGCGATCTGCCGGTTATCGGCCTGGTAGCGGAAAAATCACAGAAAGCGACTTTCGGATTTGATCTCGCTGCTTTTGATAATCGTTTGAATGCAACAGTAGAAGGTTTCTACGAAAAACGTTCGGATATACTTGTGTCAGGAGCCAATTCTACTTCCGGTATTATCGGTATCACAGTAGGTCAGGTGAACGAAGGAATCTATAAATACAAAGGACTGGATGCTTCTTTGAGTTGGAATGATAAGATCGGTGATTTCCATTATGGTATTGGTGCCAGCATGTCATATCTGAATACAGAGGTAGTCAATGTAAACCAGGCATATCAGGAATACGACTACTTGTATACCAAGGGCAACCGTATCGGACAGATGTACGGCCTGGAAGCTATCGGCTTCTTCAACAGCCAGCAGGAAATCAACAACAGTCCGCAACAAACCTTCTCGGACGTAGCTCCCGGTGACGTGAAATACAAAGATCAGAACGGTGACAACCGCATCGACGAGAAAGACGTTGTGAAAATGTTCGGTTCATCTGTTCCACGCTTCTATTTCGGATTCAATCTGAACTTCTCATACAAGAGACTGGAGCTTTCCGCTGATTTCCAGGGAATGACCGGAGTCACTGTTTCATTGCTCAACAGTCCGCTTTATAGTCCACTTGTAAGCAATGGCAACATTTCAAATACATTCCTGAATGAAGAAATAAGCTGGACACCGGAGAATAAGACCAATGCAACCATGCCGAGACTGACTACTCAAGAAAACTTGAATAACTATCGCGCCAGCTCACTGTGGTACCGTGACGGTTCATTCCTGAAACTGCGTAACCTATTGGTAGCTTATACTTTCCCGAAATCGCAGACTCGCTTTGCCGACCTGAAAGTATTCGTACAAGGCACCAATCTGTTCTCATTAGACAATATCCATTTTGCCGATCCGGAACAACTTGGCATCGCTTATCCGTCGACAAGAAGTTATTGGGCAGGTATCAAACTTAATTTTTAATGCAAAGTAACAAATGAACATTATGAGAACCAAATACATACTCTTAACCATTTTGTCTTCGTTGGTCTTTGCTTCGTGCAACTACCTTGACTTTGATGAAACGAACAACCTGAAGACAAAAGAAGACATGTACAAGTATTTCGGTACAAGCAAATCAATGCTTACCCACGTATACTCATACATGCCACAAGGCTACCAACTGTTTGCGACCTCCGGCGGAATTTTCACCGAAGACAGATATTCCATGCGCGACTGTGCCAGTGATGACGGCGAATTCGGAGCCTATGCAGATAATATCCAGAATACCAATAACGGTAACTGGTCGCCTATTAAAACTTATGACGATTCATGGACCCTGTATCGCGGTATACGTGCTGCCAACAGCTTTATAGCAGAGATTGCCCAAGTGGACTTCACACGCTACGAGCACGACGGACAATATACAAACTGGATGAAGCAGCTGAAATATTTCCCTTACGAAGCCAGAGTGCTGCGGGCACACTACTTCTTTGAACTGGCACGCCGCTACGGTGACATCGCCATGCCATTGGAAGTACTGACTGAAGAGGAAGCCAATACAATCGGCAAGACACCATTCAGCGAAGTTATCAGCTTCATTGTCAGTGAATGCGACGACGCTGCCAATAACTTGCCGGACAGCTATGTAAACGAACCGGGAGCAGAAATCGGCAGAGTGACCAAAGGCTTTGCAATGGCAGTAAAGTCAAAAGCACTGCTATATGCTGCCAGTAAGCTACATAATCCTTCTATGGATACCGAATTGTGGAAAAAGTCTGCCAAAGCAGCAATAGATATTATCAACACAGGGCTTTACTCTCTCGACCCCCAGGAGAGTGCCAACAACCTCGACTCAAAAGAAGTTGTACTGATGAGGATCAATGGTGATGATTCGGACTTCGAAATGTTTAATCTCCCGCTTCGCATGACTGCGGGAACACGCACTTCCAGTCTTATCCCATACAGCAATTACCCATCACAAAACCTTGTGGACGCATTCGAGACAGTCAACGGTTACAAAGTAACCCTAGAAAACACAGGATGGGTTTGCGAAGACCCTGCATTTGACCCGCAATCACCTTATGAGAATCGTGACAAACGTTTCTACCGCGCTATTCTTGCCAACGGAATGTCGTTTAAAGACTACACCATTGAAACCTTCAAAGGTGGCGCCGACGACGGAATCGTATCACAAGGCGGTTCACCGACAGGATACTTCCTGCGCAAGTACATTCAGGAAGCTACTAGCTTTGAACCGGGTAAAGAAGCTGTCAGCAAGCATCATTGGGTGATTTACCGCTATGCGGAAACATTACTAACGTATGCGGAATCTATGGTCAACGCTTTCAATGATGTCAATTACACAGATGAGACTTATAAGTATTCTGCTCTGTGGGCTATCAATGAAGTGAGAAAGAATGCCGATATGCCGTTGATTCCTTCCATGGGAAAAGATGAATTCATGGAACGCCTGTACAATGAATGGCGTGTAGAGTTTGCTTTCGAAGATCATCGTTTCTGGGATGTACGGAGATGGAAGATTGCCGATACTACCCAGCGGGAACTATACGGAGTAAAGATCGAGAAGCAGGCGGACGGTACGTTCAACTTCTACAAGAACCTTTACGAAACCCGTAACTGGAGAGATTGCATGTATCTGTATCCGATCCCTCAAAGCGAACTATACAAGAATACAAACTTAAATCCTCAAAACACAGGATGGTAATTAATTGTCTAATCTAATATTTAAAAGATATATGAAAAAGTTATATAGCAACACGTTAATGCAACTGATTCTTGCACTGTGCACATTCAGTTTTGTAGCATGCCAGGAGTTTGACATCGACTCACAGCCGGAAGGTCCTCTCAATATCCAGATAGATGCTCTGGAGTCTTATACTGCTTTGGCAACTTCTCCAAGCAATGTAGTGTTCAACATCAGCTCCAACACTCCCTGGACGATCGAAAGTGACCAGCAGTGGTGCAAGCCGACTCCTTCGATGAGTGCAGCCAGCTCACTTGTGTCGGAGATTGTGGTGACAATGGAAAACAATACAGGAAAGAAAGCACGTACAGCCAAACTGACTATCAAGGCAGAAGGCGTTGAAGGCACCAAGGTAGTTACTATCGAGCAGGCTTCGAAAGAAGACCTGGTGGTGGTTCCTTACGATGAACTGGTACCGACAGAAGGCGGCAGCATTACCTTTACCATTGCTTCCAACAAAGCTTGGGAAATCATTCCTTCCACCGCTTTCCTTTCCAATATCGACAAAACATCCGGTACAGGTAATGAAGATGCCATAGCAGAAACCGTAACTGTGACGCTGCCTGCCAATGCAGGCGCCAAGAGAGCAGGCACGCTGACTGTAAAAACTGAGTTTGAAGAATACACCTTTACCATTACTCAAAATGGAGTGATCATTGAACTGGAAGAAGATCCCGAAAGTACAACAATCAGCATGCCCGGAACAGGCAGTGGTATGGAAAAGACTGTACTGATTCGCGCAAACAAAGAATGGAAAGTTGAAGTTCCTAAGGAATATCAGAGTTGGCTGAAAGCTGAGGCACTGAGTGAAACAGAGTTGAAAGTAACGACAACAACGACTAATAATCTGATGGTAAACCGTGTCGGCCACATCATTATGAAGACCAAAGAAGTCATCGACGGATTTGACGGCATTACGTTCGACATCAGTCAGGGTACTGCTTTCTGGAAAGAAGGAGGAGCAGATAACTATGTTGTGGATGAGGAAACCGGTTACATGACACTCTATGGCAGTGGAATAGTCACCAACTATTTATTCAAAAAAGGACGTCTCGCATTCGATTTCGAATCTATCAATTTAACCGGAGAAGATTGGATTGAGTTTAATATGTGGCCCAACTCAGGAAATACAAACTTCCATTTGCATTTCTACGCAAATAAAGAAAGTAACTTCACTTGTGGAGGTTCAGGCTTAAACTGGACTCAGAAAACATTTACCTGGACATCGGAACAAACGAATGTAGTGAAGAAGATCGAATTCCTTGTTGTCAACAAAGACTGTCTCTTATACACATCTCCGAGCCCACGAGACAAGAGGCAATCTCG
>OJPW01000972.1_pt1 | contig 19406 bp, 17 predicted proteins | sample 1598571 | NCBI WGS metagenome assembly OJPW01 (sample SAMN03922493, study PRJEB24848) | human gut metagenome | isolation source: stool sample | host: Homo sapiens | place: Germany | collected 2011-05
ACACACTCTCTCCGCGCAAAGTATTTTTCGCGACGTACATGCCGCCGCGAAAAATGGATTGAACACGATTCGCAGCCTGCGGGCCGCGAACTCTGCGAGGCCTTTTTGACAAGCTGAGGGGGCCGACTTGGTCGGCCCCCCTTTGAAAAATGCGCAAAATGCACAATATATCATTCAATAGAGATAATATAGTAATATACAGGCTGTCCGCCGGGCAGCAGGGACACCTCAGCCTCCGGGCAGGCGTCTATAAATCGCTGCTCCGCGTGCCGGGCGTCGGCCTCGCTGATGCCGTCGCCATAGAACACGGTGATAAACTCCGCGCCCTTTTCGGCGGCCAGGGCCGCCAGCTTATCCAGCAGCCCGTCCAGCTCCCGCTCCGTGCCGAACAGCTTCCCGTCTGTCAGAGCCAGATAGTCGCCGGCATTGATGGCGAAGCCGTCGAAGTCGGAGTTTCGGGCGGCATAGGTGACCTGGGCGGTGGTGACGTTGGCGGCAGCCTCCGTCATAGCCGCCAGGATGGCCTGAGGGTCCGGCTCCTCCGGGTCCACCGCCATCATGGCGGAGATCCCCTGGGGCACGGTGGCAGTGGGCACCACGATGACCTGCTTTTCCGTCAGACCCACGCACTGCTGGGCAGCCATGACAATGTTCTTGTTGTTGGGCAGCACAAACACCACCTCGCTGGGGGTATGGTTTACCTCCTGCAAAATAGCCTGGGTGGAGGGATTCATGGTCTGCCCGCCGGATACGATGCGGTCCACGCCCAGATCCCGGAAGGTGGCGGCCAGCCCGTCGCCGGCGCACACGGCCAGAAAGCCGTACCGCTTCTCCGGAGCGGCCACGGCATTTTCCGCCGACTCCAGCTCCTCCTCAATGGCGTCCAGGTCGTCGGTGCTCTGGGCCTTCTTGCCGGCTGCCAGCTCCTCCGCCTGGGTGCGCATGTTTTCGATCTTGGCCAGCTCCAGGGTGCCGTACTTGGCAGCTTCCGTCAGAGCCTCGCCCGGGGTGTCGGTGTGGACATGGACCTTGAAGGCCTCGTCGTCCTCGCCGATGACCAGGCTGTCGCCGATGCTGTCCAGATAGGCCCGATAGGGGCCGATGTCCACGCCGTCGCGCTTGCGGACGATAAACACGGTGTCGTATGTGAAGGTGATGTCCTCCAGGCTCAGGGCGCCGAAATCCGCCTTGTCCTGGTCCTTTTCGCCGTCCTCCTCCACCTGGGGCAGAGCCTCGCCCCGCAGAGCCCGCAGCATGCCGTCCAGAATGATGAGGTAGCCCTTGCCTCCCGCGTCCACCACGCCGGCCTTTTTCAGCACCGGGTTCATGTCGATGGTCTGGGCCAGCGTCTCATACCCAGCAGCAATGGCCTGCTCCAGCACATATTCGGCGCTGGGGTTTTCCTGAGCGGCCTCCACCGCCCGGGCGGCGGCCAGACGGGACACCGTCAGCACCGTACCCTCGGCGGGCTTCATCACCGCGCCATAGGCGGTGGTGACGCCCTCGGCCATGGCGGCGGCCAGCTGCGCGCCGTCCATGTCGGTCAGGCCCTTCACGAACTTGGACAGGCCCCGGAACAACAGGGAGAGGATCACGCCGGAATTTCCCCGGGCGCCCCGCAGCAGGGCGCCTGCGGTGATTTTGGCGGCCTCGCCCACTGTGGCGGGCTCGGACTTTTTCAGCTCGTTGACGGCGGTCTGGACGGTCAGGCTCATGTTGGTGCCGGTATCGCCGTCGGGTACCGGAAACACGTTCAGATCGTTGATGGCCTGCTTCTGCTGGGTGACACAGGCAGCGCCGAAGGTAATCATCTGTTTGAAGGCGCTGCCGCTGATTCTATCTGTCATCTTTTCGTTTCTCCTTTGACCGGCAGCTTACACGGTAACGGAGTCCACGCACACATTGACCTCGCGGACCTCCACGCCGGTATTTTTGGTGACCACATACTTGACCTCGCTCATAATGGAGCGGCAGACCGTGGCAATATTGACTCCGTTTTCCACAACGATGTGCAGCTCGATGGAAACGGTGCCGTCCTCGTTATAGGTGACCTTCACGCCCTTGCTCATGGCTTCCCGCCGCAGCAGGTGCACCAGGCCGTCGGTCATACTGCGGTAGGCCATGCCCTTGACGCCGAAGCAGTTGGTGGCTGCCGCGCCGGTGATGGTGGTGAATACCGCGCTGCTGATGGTAATCTCGCCCTGATCGGTTCGGACCTTAATCATAGCTAACTTCCTTTCTATAGGCTGCCGCGGGAAAAGCGGCATAAGGACATAATATAGTTGATTATATACCATTTGACCGCCAATAACAAGAAGAATATTTTAAACAAATCCGCCGATTTCCGTAACATTTTTTTAACATTTCACTGCGTATAGCCCAGTCCGCCCTGAAAATACGCCGTCCCTGCTATTTCCCGACAGGTTTTCTCCCTGTCCCCGGCTACAATGGGGGAAAAGGAGGGCTTGTCCATGAAATTTCTGCCTCTGCCCCGGGAGAAACGGCGGCTGCTTGACCCCCTGGGCCGGACGGCCCTGACGTGCCTGCTGACAGCAGGCAGCTTCGGCGGCCTGTGCGCCCCGCTGCCCCTGGCTCTGACGGCGGCGGCAGGCCCGGGCCTGCCGGGGCTTTGCTGCGTGCTGGGCTGCGGTGCGGGGGCCTTTTTGTTTCTGCCGTTTCAGGCAGGCCTGCGCCAGCTGGCGGCGGCCATTCTCATCTTTTCCGGCAGCATCGCCTTTTATGATACCAGGCTGTTTGCCCGCCGGGCCTTCCGGCCCGGTCTGGCGGCGGCGCTGCTGCTGCTGGTGCAGTCGGCGTATCTCATCGCCCGGCCGGCCCAGCTGTGGGGCCTGTGCGGATTCTGCATGGCTGCGGCCGCCGCGGTCACGGATCTGCTGCTGCGCCGCCGGGACCGTCTGCCCCTGCTGCTGGCGGTGGGCGTGTGTCTGGCGGCAGGCCGGGTAAGCCTGAGCGGCGTGTCGCCGGGCATGTGTCTGGCGGCCGCTCTGCTCATCCGCAGCGTCCGGGAGCTGGAGCCGGTCCGGGCAGCCGCCTGGGGTGCGGCAGTGGGGCTGTGTATGGGCCTTCTGGGGGATGCGCCGGACCCTGCGCCTATGGCGGTGCTGTCCCTGTCCTGCGCCGCCCTGTCCCGGGTCCGTCCCGCCCCTGTCCCGGTGCGCATCGGGACATTCTGCGCCGTGGGCGCGGGCTGCGTTCTGCTTCTGGGAATGGAGGAGCCGCTGTATCGCGTGATCGAGCTGGCCTCGGGCGGAATGTTGTCCCTTCTGCCCTTGCCCCGGCTGACTCCGGCGGCGGAAAAAAAGGAGCCCCAGCCGGAAAAGCGGCCCCTGCAGGACCGCTTCGCCAAGCCTGCCGCCGCCCTGCGGGATCTGTACGACAGCTTTTTCCGGGGCACCGCCCCGGAAAAGCCGGAAAATCCCTCTGTGTTGTTTGACCGGGCGGCGGAGCAGGTGTGCCGCCGGTGTATTCTGCGGGATACCTGCTGGCGGCAGAATTACGGCGCCACCTACAACGCCTTCAATGACGCCTGTCCCCAGCTGCTGCGGCGGGGTCAGGCGCTGCCCGGGGATTTTCCCCTGTATTTCACCTCCCGCTGCGTCCATCTGACGGAATTTGTGGAGGCGGTGAATCTGGAGCTGCGGTCCTATCTGCTGCGGCAGCAGTATCACCGGCGGCTGTCAGAGGTCCGGGACCAGGCCCGGGAGCAGTATGCCCAGCTGGGGGACCTGCTGGCCAGTGCCGGTCCCGCCGTCCCCGCCAGCGCCCAGGCCATGGGCTATCGGGTGGCGTCGTCTCTGCGGCCCCGGGAGGGGCAGAATGTCTGCGGCGACCAGCTGGATTCCTTCGAGGTAGGCGGCGCCGTGTATCTGCTGCTGTCCGACGGCATGGGCAGCGGCGAGGCCGCCCACCGGGAGGCCGCCATGACCGTCCGGCTGCTGCGGCAGTTTCTGGAGGCGGGCATTGAGCCGGGTCCGGCGCTGAAAACCTTAAACACCGCCCTGTCCCTGCGGGGAGAGAGCGGCGGAGGCTTCACCACCATCGACCTGCTGGCCCTGCAGCGGTCCAGCGGCCAGGCGGCCCTGTATAAATACGGAGCTGCCCCGTCCTACTGCAAGCGGGGCGGCAGCGTCAGCCGCTATGCCGGGCAGTCCCTGCCCGCCGGGCTCCAGGCCGTCCGGGACGCGCCGGAGTGCACCCGGCTCCAGCTGACTGCCGGGAGCTTTTTCGTCATGGTGTCCGACGGCATTGCCGACGCGGGAAACGACGAATGGCTGCAAAATCTGCTGGCAGGCTGGAGCGGCCGGGACGTCAACGCTCTGGTGTCGCTGATCCTGGCGGAGTCCCGGGGGCGCAAGGGCCTGGAGGACGACTGCGCCGTGCTGGCGCTGCACCTGTCCTCCGGCGAAAAAAAGCCGGTTTAGCGGGTATATTCCCCCTATGGGCGGGCATACTGAACCTGTCAAACGAAATCGCAACAGAGGAGGGCATAACTCTTGGTAAAAGGACTTTCCCGCCGGGTCATTGTGGTGGATTCCCCGGACCCGCATATATTCGAGCAGGCAATTTTCATCGTGCGCAACGACGCGGCAGTGGGCAGCGGCGGGGTCACCTCCCAGCAGGTGGTGGACCAGGCCATCCGCATTGCCAAGGACTATGCCCGGTCCCACGGCGCGCCGCCCCGGCGGCGGCTGCGCATGTCCCCGTGGCTGGCGGCCCTTCTGGGCGGCGCGGTCATCGGCGCGGTGTGGCTTTTGGCCATGCTGATTTGATACCATTGCTATTTTCTTACCATTTTTCTCCTCACTTGGGGGCGGACGGGGTTTCCCGGTCCGCCCTCCCTTTTTGTCCTGGCACTGTCTCCTATGGATGGGAAGCCGGCAAATCCGCACTGCCTTCGGCGGATAGGAAAGCTCCCTGCGAGAAGTGCCGTATTTCGTTCGTTTCAATTATTATGTATGAAGCTGGAAATCCTTTATCAAAATTTTCACAATTTCCTGTTGCGAAAATTTTCCCCATATGATAAAATATTAGATGAATCGTTTAATGAAAAACGATTTGGAACGAAAATCTCCAACGAAACATAGAGGAGGAAAGGAATGAACCCCCAAACTGATCGTGCTGCCGCTATTGTGGAGCAGTATGGCTGCAAGACGGAGAACCTCATCGCCATTTTGCAGGACATCCAGGCGGCATACAACTATCTCAGCGAGGCCAACCTGACGTTGGTGGCCGACCGCCTGGGCATCAGCGTGTCCAAGGTATACAGCGTGGCCACCTTCTATGAAAACTTCTCCCTGGAGGCCAAGGGCAGGCACATCATCAAGGTCTGCGCCGGAACCGCCTGCCACGTCCGCAAGTCCGGCCCCATTTACGACGCCATATACGAGTACCTGGGCCTGTCCGGCAAGCGTAAGACCAGCGACGACGGCATGTTCACCCTGGAAACAGTGGCATGCCTGGGCGCGTGCGGCCTGGCCCCGGTGATGACCGTGGACGGCGAGGTCCACGCCAAAATGACCCCCACCAGCGCCCTGGAGCTGCTGGAGCGTATCCGGAAGGAGGAGGCCGCCCAATGAAACTGACCCGCGACGCGTTCTGCGATCTGCGCCATAAGGCCCAGCAGGCCCTGCGCCGCAGCAAGGAGACCCCCTCCGTGCTGATCTGCGCCGGCACCGGCTGCATTGCCGGCGGCGCGCTGAAAATCTATGAAAACCTGAAAAACGAGTGTGAAAGCCGGGGCCTGCCGGTGTATATCGGCCTGAAGCACGACAGCGACGAGGAAAAGAGTCTGCACATCAAGATGAGCGGATGCCACGGCTTCTGCGAGATGGGCCCCCTGGTCCACATCGAGCCCATGGGCATTATGTACATCCACGTCAAGCCCGAGGACTGCCACGAGATCCTGGAAAAGACCGTTCTGGGCGGCGAGATCATCGACCGCCTGGTGTACCGTCTGAACGGCGTGGCCTACCCCCGGCAGGAGGACATTCCTTTCTATAAGAAGCAGCACCGGGTGGTGCTGGAGAACTGCGGCACCAGCGACGCCCAGGACATTGAGGAGTACATCGCCAAGGGCGGCTACTCCGGCTTTGAGCGGGCCCTGTTCGAGATGACGGATGAGCAGATCTGCCGGGATATCATCGACTCGGGCCTGCGGGGCCGGGGCGGCGGCGGCTTCCCCGCCGGGCAGAAGTGGGACGGCGCCCGCCGGCAGCAGGCGGACAAGAAGTACATCGTCTGCAACGGCGACGAGGGCGACCCCGGCGCGTTCATGGACCGTTCCATTATGGAGGGCAATCCCCACTCCGTGCTGGAGGGCATGATGATCGCCGGCCTGGCCGCCGGCAGCGACGAGGGCTATATCTACGTCCGGGCCGAGTATCCCCTGGCGGTGTCCCGGCTGAAAACCGCCATCGAAAAGGCCCAGGAGCTGGGCCTGCTGGGGGACGACATTCTGGGCAGCGGCTTCAATTTCCACCTCCATGTGAACCGCGGCGCAGGCGCCTTTGTCTGCGGCGAGGGCAGCGCCCTGACCTCCTCCATCGAGGGCAAGCGCGGCATGCCCCGGGTAAAGCCCCCCCGCACCATTGAGCACGGCCTGTGGGGCAAGCCCACGGTGCTCAACAACGTGGAGACCTTTGCCAACGTCCCCCTGATCATCCGCAACGGCGTGGACTGGTACCGGCACATCGGCACGGAAAAGAGCCCCGGCACCAAGGCCTTCGCCCTGACCGGCAATGTGGTGAACACCGGCCTGATCGAGGTGCCCATGGGTACCACCGTCCGCGAGGTGATTTTTGACATCGGCGGCGGCATCCCCGACGGCAAGAAGTTCAAGGCCGTGCAGATCGGCGGCCCCTCCGGCGGCTGCTGCTGCGCCAGCAGTGAGCACCTGGACCTGCCCCTGGACTTCGACTCTCTGAAGAAGATCGGGGCTATGATCGGCTCCGGCGGCCTGGTGGTCATGGACGAGGACACCTGCATGGTGGAGACTGCCCGCTTCTTCATGAGCTTCACCCAGAACGAAAGCTGCGGCAAGTGCGTTCCCTGCCGGGAGGGCACCAAGCGCATGCTGGAGATCCTGGACCGCATCGTCGGCAACGAGGGCACCATGGAGGACCTGGAGCTGCTGGAGAATCTGTCCAATACCATCACCGAGACGGCTCTGTGCGGCCTGGGCCAGAGCGCCTGCAAGCCCGTCCAGAGCACTCTGCGCTATTTCCGGGACGAGTATCTGGCCCATGTGGTGGACCACCACTGTCCCATCTGCAATGGGCGCAAGCGCCATCTGGAGATCATTCCCGAGCTGTGCAAGGGCTGCGGCAAGTGCGCCAAGAACTGTCCCATGGACGCCATCTCCGGCCAGATCCGCATGCCCCACGTCATCGACACCACCAAGTGTATCCACTGCGGCGCTTGCTGGGGAGCCTGCCCCTTCGGCGCTATCGACGCCATTGAGGAGGAGGTATGACCATGGCCAAGGGAATCATGATCGTAGACGGCCAGCGGGTGCCGTTCGACGGGGAGAAGAACGTCCTCTCCGTTATCCGCAAGGCGGGCATCGACATGCCCACCTTCTGCTACTATTCCGAGCTGTCGGTCCACGGCGCGTGCCGCATGTGCATCGTGGAAAATGTTAAAACCGGTAAAATCGACGCATCCTGCTCCATGGAGCCCCGGGACGGGCTGGAGATCCGCACCAACACCGCCCGGCTGCTGCGGCACCGGCGGATGATCCTGGAGCTGATGCTGGCCTCCCACGACTGCAGCTGCACCACCTGCGCCAAAAGCGGCAACTGCCGCCTGCAGGCCCTGGCCCAGCGCTTCGGCGTCAGCCGGGTCCGGTTCCCGGACACCCGGGAGCGCTATGAGCAGGACAACACCAGTCTGGCCATTTTCCGGGACCCCAACAAATGCATTCTCTGCGGCGACTGCGTCCGGGTCTGCGAGGAGCTCCAGGGCCAGGGCATCCTGAACTATGCCCACCGGGGCAGCGAGCTGCAGGTCATGCCCGCCTTTGACCGGAAGCTGGCGGACACCAAGTGCGTGGGCTGCGGCCAGTGTGCCGCCGTGTGCACCACCGGCGCCATCACCGTGAAAAACCAGATCGGCCAGGCCTGGCAGGCCCTCCACGACCCGAAAAACCGGGTGGTGGTCCAGATCGCCCCCGCCGTGCGGGTGGCCCTGGGCGAGGAGTTCGGCCTGCCCGCCGGAGAAAACGTCATGGATCGGCTGGTAAAGGCACTGAAGCTCATGGGCGTGGAGGAGGTGTACGACACCGACTTTGCCGCGGATATGACCACCATCAGCGAGTCCCAGGAGTTCCTGGAGCGGCTGAAGGCCGGCGGTCCCTTCCCCATGTTCACCAGCTGCTGCCCCGCCTGGGTGAAGTATCTGGAGCTCAACGACCCCAAGTATCTGTGGAATATCTCCTCCTGCAAGTCCCCTATGGAGATGTTTGCCGCCGTGCTGCGGGATAAGTATCAGGCAAAGGACGCCGCCGACGGACGGCGGACGTATCACATGGCCATCATGCCCTGCACCGCCAAGAAGATGGAGGCCGCCCGGGCGGAATTTACCCGGGACGGGCAGCCCGACGTGGATCTGGTCATCACCACCCGGGAGCTGGTGGACATGATCCGGGAGGCCGGTATTCAGCTGACGGAGCTGGAGCCCGAGGCCCCGGACCTGCCCTTCGGCCTGGGCTCCGGCGCGGCGGTGATCTACGGCGTCACCGGCGGCGTGGCAGAGGCCGTGGTGCGGTACTGTCTGCCGGACAAGAGCAACAACGCCCTTCAGGCCATCCGGGTCACGGACCTGCGGGGCGACGGAGCCATCCGTGAGGTAAACCTGACCGTGGAGGGCCAGGAGCTGCACATTGCCATCGTCAACGGCCTGTCCCACGCCAAGGAGCTGATCGCCGACATGGAGGCCGGAAAGCGGTTTTATCACCTGGTAGAGGTCATGACCTGCCAGGGCGGCTGCGTAGGCGGCGCGGGCCAGCCCTATGGCCTGACGGCGGCGAAGAAGCGCCGCGGCGCGGGTCTGTACGAGGCGGACGCCACCGCCATGTTCAAGGGGGCGGAGAAGAACCCCATTGTCACCCGCCTGCTGGACGAGTACGGCCATGAGCGCTGCCATGAGCTGCTCCACGTCCGCTACGGAGAATAACAAGCCATCACCAAAGCAGCCCCTCCGGCCAATCCGGAGGGGCTCCCACCCCTCTTGGCAGGCGTTTCCCTGGACTTTCCCTGCAAAGCCTGGTATAGTAAGGGAAAAAATCGAAGGGAGTCATGCACATGCACATCACCGTTTATCTTGGCGCCAGCCGGGGCAACGACCCGGCGCTGGAGCGCGCCGTCCGTGAGCTGGGCCGGTGGATCGGGACCAGCGGCAACGCCCTGGTCTACGGCGGGTCCAAAACCGGTCTTATGGGCTGCCTGGCCCGGAGCGTTCTGGAAGCCGGCGGCCAGGTCACCGGTGTGGAGCCGCAGTTTTTCATGGACGCAGGCTATCAGTACGACGGTCTGACCCGGCTCATCGTCACGGAGGACATGGCCCGGCGCAAGGCGAAAATGATCGAGCTGGGCGACGCCTTCATTGCCTTCCCCGGCGGCACCGGCACCCTGGAGGAGATTGCCGAGGTCATGTCCCAGGTGTCCCTGAAGCAGCTGAAGGCTCCCTGCATCCTGTACAACCTCAATGGGTATTATGACCATCTGAAGGCCCTGCTGGAGCACATGATCGAAAAGGACCTGTCCTCCCCGGACCGGCAGCAGGGCATCCATTTTGCCGCAGATCTGGCGGAGATCCAGGAAATTCTGCGGCAGGCATAACGGTATAAAAGCGGACGGGGCAGAGCCTCGTCCGCTTCCTTTTTTCTTCCTTCCGGCCATTTTCCTGGTGACAATTGCGCTCCGATGCCGTATAATGCTTCCCATAGGGTCCCCATCCGGGGACAGGATAGGGAACAGAAGGGAGACAATACATGACAGATATCCAGATCGCCCAGCAGGCCGTGCCCCTGCCCATCGGCGACATTGCCGCCTCCTGCGGCATCGACCCCCAGTATGTGGAGCAGTACGGCCGCTGCAAGGCCAAGATCGACTACCGCCTGCTGCGGGAGCAGGCCCACCGGCCCGACGGCAAGCTCATCTTAGTCACCGCCATCACCCCCACCCCCGCCGGCGAAGGCAAGACCACCACCACCGTGGGCCTGACGGACGGCCTGCGCAAAATCGGCAAAAACGCCGTAGCCGCCCTGCGGGAGCCGTCTCTGGGGCCGGTGTTCGGCGTCAAGGGCGGAGCCGCCGGCGGCGGCTATGCCCAGGTGGTGCCCATGGAGGACATCAACCTCCACTTCACCGGCGACATCCACGCCATCGGTACTGCCAACAACCTGCTGGCGGCTATGATCGACAACAGCATCCAGCAGGGCAACCCCCTGAACATCGACCCCCGCCGCATCACCTGGAAGCGCTGCATGGACATGAACGACCGGCAGCTGCGGTTCATCGTGGACGGTCTGGGCGGCAAGGTGAACGGTACCCCCCGCGAGGACGGCTTTGATATCACCGTTGCCAGCGAGGTGATGGCGATCTTCTGCCTCGCCACCAGCATTTCCGACCTGAAGGAGCGTCTTTCCAAGATCGTGTGCGCCTACACCTACGACGGCAAGCCCGTCACCGCCGGTGAGATCGGTGCTGCCGGTGCCATGACCGCCCTGCTGAAGGACGCACTGGACCCGAACCTTGTGCAGACGCTGGAGAATAACCCCGCCATCATCCACGGCGGCCCCTTTGCCAACATCGCCCACGGCTGCAACAGCGTCACCGCCACCCGCATGGCCCTGAAGCTGGGGGACTACGCCGTCACCGAGGCGGGCTTTGCCGCAGACCTGGGGGCGGAGAAGTTCTTTGATATCAAGTGCCGCCTGTCCGGTCTGCGCCCCTCCGCCGTGGTCATCGTGGCCACGGTCCGGGCCCTGAAATACCACGGCGGTGTCCCCAAGGCGGAGCTGGGCCGGGAAGACCTGTCCGCCCTGGAAAAGGGCTTGCCCAACCTGCTGCACCATGTGAACACCATCCGCAATACCTTCCATCTGCCCTGCGTGGTGGCCATCAACGCCTTTCCCACGGATACGGCGGCGGAGCTGCGCCTGGTGGAGGACAAATGCCGCGCCCTGGGAGTCAATGCCGTGCTGTCTGAGGTGTGGGCCAAGGGCGGCGAGGGCGGACGTGCCCTGGCCCAGGAGGTGGTGCGCCTGTGCGATCAGCCCCAGCTGACCCCCTTCTCCTTTGCCTATCCCGACAATGCCTCCCTGGCCTATAAGCTCAACGCCATTGTGGGCCGGGTATACGGCGGCGCTCAGGCGGTGCTGACCCCCGCCGCCCAGAAGCAGCTCCAGCGCCTGACGGAGCTGGGCTTCGGCGACCTGCCGGTGTGCATGGCCAAGACGCAGTATTCTCTGTCCGACGACCCCACCCTGCTGGGAGCTCCCACGGGCTTCACCGTCACCGTCCGCAGTCTGCGGGTCAGCGCCGGAGCCGGCTTCATCGTGGCCTATACCGGCGACATTATGACCATGCCCGGCCTGCCCCGGGTCCCGGCGGCGGAAAAGATCGACGTGGACGAAAACGGCGTCATCACCGGCCTGTTCTGATGAAAAACCGTCCTGCCCTATGGCAGGACGGTTTTTTCCGTCTGTTATTTCTCCTATCACGCGTTTTCCGCGATATACCGGGCCACATACACGCCGCTGGCACTGGCGTGGGACAGGGAGTGGGTCACGCCGCTGCCGTCGCCGATGACGAACAGCCCCGGGTGGCAGGTCTGGAGGTTGTTGTCCAGCTGCACCTCCATGTTATAGAACTTCACCTCCACGCCGTAGAGCAGGGTGTCGTCGTTGGCGGTGCCCGGGGCGATCTTATCCAGGGCATAGATCATCTCGATGATGCCGTCCAGGATGCGCTTGGGCATCACCAGGCTCAGGTCGCCGGGAGTAGCGGACAGGGTGGGGGTCACGAAGCTCTCCTCAATGCGCTTGGGGGTGGACCGCTGGCCCCGGATCAGGTCGCCGAACCGCTGGATGATCACGCCGCCGCCCAGCATATTGGACAGCCGCGCAATGCTCTCGCCGTAGCCGTTGGAGTCCTTGAAGGGCTCGGAGAAGTGCTTGGCCACCAGCAGGGCGAAGTTGGTATTCTCCGTATGCATGGCCGGGTCCTCATAGCTGTGGCCGTTGACGGTGACGATGCCGTTGGTGTTCTCATTGACCACCGCTCCCTTGGGGTTCATGCAGAAGGTCCGCACCCGGTCCTGGAACTTCTCCGTCCGGTACACGATCTTGCTCTCATACAGCTCGTCGGTAAGGTGGGCAAACACCTCATAGGGCAGCTCCACCCGCACGCCGATGTCCACCCGGTTGGACCGGGTGGCGATCTCCAGCGCACGGCACACGTCCTCCATCCACTTGCTGCCGCTGCGGCCCACGGAGATGACGCAGTACCGGCCCTGATATCTGGCCTTGTCCGTCACCACCCGATACCCGCCGTCCACGCGCTCCACGGCCCGCACCGGGGTATCGAAGAAAATGTCCACGCCGTCCTTCAGGATGTTGTACAGGTGCTCCAGCACCACCAGGTTCTTGTCCGTGCCCAGGTGCCGCACCGACGCGTCCAGCAGGTGCAGGTCGTTCTCCAGGCACAGCTTCTTGATGGGCGTCGCGCCGGTGGAGTACAGGTGCGTCCCCTGGCCGCCGTTTTCCACGTTGATCTGATCCACGTATTCCATCAGCTCCAGGGCCCGCTTCTTGCCGATGTGCTCGTGCAGAGTGCCGCCGAACTGGTTGGTGATGTTGTACTTGCCGTCGGAAAAGGCCCCGGCCCCGCCGAAGCCGTTCATAATGGCGCAGGTGGGGCACTTGACGCAGGACTTCACCTTGTCCCCGTCAATGGGACAGTGCCGCCGGCTCAGGGCATGTCCCGCCTCAAACAGGGCGATCTTCAGGTCCGGCCGTTTCTTCAGCAGCTCATAGGCGGAATAGATCCCGCCGGGGCCTCCGCCCACGATCAGCACATCATACTGCATAGTCATTTCCTCCTGACTCACATAGTCATACATATATAGTATACCACCTCCGCCCCGCCGGAACAATCAACTTTTTCTTATGCCAGCCATTCCCCTTGAGTAATGCCCCCTCCTGTGGTACAATAACCCCAAAAAGCCGCAAGGAGGGCCCGCCTATGAGCCGCGCCGACGAAATATTTCAGCAAAACTGCCGTGATATCCTGGAAAACGGCGTCTGGGACACGGACCAGGCCGTCCGTCCCCGCTGGGACGACGGCTCCCCCGCCCACACGGTGAAGAAATTCGGCATCGTCAACCGCTACGACCTGCGCCGGGAGTTCCCCATTCTCACCGTCCGCCGCACCTACTTTAAAACCTGCATCGACGAGCTGCTGTGGATCTGGCAGCAGAAGTCCAACAACATTCACGACCTCCGGGGCCACATCTGGGACAGCTGGGCCGACGAGACCGGCTCCATCGGCAAGGCCTACGGCTATCAGCTGGGGGTGAAGCACCAGTATCCCGAGGGGGAGTTTGACCAGGTGGACCGGGTGCTGTACGACCTGCGCCACAACCCCGCCTCCCGCCGCATCCTCACCAACATCTATAACTTCCAGGACCTCCACGAGATGGCCCTGTATCCCTGCGCCTATTCCATGACCTTCAACGTCTCCGGCCGCACCCTCAACGCCATTCTGAACCAGCGGTCCCAGGATATGCTGACGGCCAACAACTGGAACGTGGTCCAGTACGCCGTCCTGGTCCACATGATGGCCCGGGCCTCCGGCCTGGAGGCCGGCGAGCTGGTCCACGTCATCGCCGATGCCCATATCTACGACCGCCATGTCCCTCTGGTGGAGGAGCTTCTGCAGCGGCAGGGCCGTCCGGCCCCCCGGCTGGTGGTGGACCCCGCCGTTACGGACTTCTACCAATTCACCCGGGACAGCTTCCGCCTGGAGGGCTACGAGCCCCTGCCCTTCGACGGAAAAATTCCCGTGGCCATCTGATTTTCCCCGCCCCACAGGCTTTTTTCTTGACCGAAAATGGCCTGTGGGGTATAATGGTCTCAACGCAAATTCGGAGGCGATGGGATGAAAAAAATTGTTCACAAGCCGGCCGCGCCGCTGTATGCGGCGGCGGCTGTATGGGTGCTGTATGCCCTGCTGTTCCCCCTGTATCGGGTGGGCCACTTCGTCATCGTGCTGGCGGCCTCCGCCGCGGTGTACGGCATCGCCCGCCTGTTCTGCAAGGATGTTGTGGAGGAGGTGCCGGAGGAGCCGAAAACCACCGGCAATCCGGAGCTGGACAAGATGGTATCCGAGGGCCAGGGAGCTCTGGAGGAAATGCGCCGCCTGAACGACAGCATCCAGGATGCGGCCATCAGCGCCCAGATCGACCGCCTGGAGCAGGTATCCGGCAAGATCTTCCGGCAGGTGCAGAAGGATCCCACTCAGCTGCCCCAGATCCGCAAATTCATGAGCTACTATCTGCCCACCACCCTGAAGCTGCTGCGCGCCTATGACGACATGAGTCATCAGGGGGTCCAGGGCGAGAACATCACCGGCACCATGGAGCGGGTCCGGGGCATGATGGGCACCATCGTCACTGCCTTCGAGCGGCAGCTGGACAGTCTGTTCGGCGACCAGGCCCTGGATATCTCCACGGACATCACGGTGCTGGACAACATGATGGCCCGGGAGGGTCTCAGCGACGACCCCATTCACCGGACCCAGGCCCCGTCCGACGACAGCGGCCCCCAGGACGGCGGCATTCAATTGGAGCTTTAACATTTTTAATGATATAAGGAAGGACGATAACCATGACCGATAACATGACCCCCCAGCTGACCCTGGACCCCACCGCCGCTGCCGCTGCTGAGGCGGTGCCCACCCTGACCCTGACTCCCGAGGCTCCGGAGGCCCCCCAGATGGAGGAGGAGAAGAAGATCCAGCCCGTGGAGATGGACGACAAGCTGCTGACTGACCAGGAAAAGCAGGCCGTGGAGGAATTCTCCCGCAAGATCGACATCCGCGACACCAATATGATCCTCCAGTATGGCGCCGCCGCCCAGAAAAGCGTGGCAGGCTTCTCCGAAAACGCCCTGAACAGCGTCCGCAACAAGGATCTGGGCGAGATCGGCAAGGACCTGAGCCAACTGGTGGTGGAGCTGAAGGGCTTCGGCCAGGACGAGGAAAAGAAGGGCCTGGCGGGCCTGTTCAAAAAAGCCGGCAACCGTCTGGAAACCATGAAGGCCCAGTACGGCAAGGTAGAGGCCAACGTGGACAAAATCGCCCAGTCTCTGGAGCAGCATCAGATCACCCTGCTGAAGGATGTGGCCATGTTTGACCAGATGTACGAGCTGAACCTGAAGTATTACAAGGAGCTGACCATGTACATTCTGGCCGGCAAGAAGCGCCTGGCCGAGGTCCGCTCCACTGAGCTGGAGGAGCTGCGCAGGAAGGCGGAGCAGACGGGTCTTGCCGAGGACGCCCAGGCATACAACGACCTGGTGAACCTGTGCAACCGCTTTGAAAAGAAGCTCCACGACCTGGAGCTGACCCGCATGGTGTCCGTGCAGATGGGGCCCCAGACCCGCCTCCTGCAAAACAATGACACCCAGATGATCGAGAAGATCCAGTCCTCCCTGGTGAACACCATCCCCCTGTGGAAGAGCCAGATGGTGCTGGCCCTGGGCATGGAGCACAGCCGTCAGGCCACTGCCGCCCAGAACGCCGTCACCGAGATGACCAACCAGCTGCTGCGCAAGAATGCCGACACCCTGAAGATGGGCACCATCGCCACCGCCAAGGAGGCCGAACGCTCCATCGTGGACATTGAGACCCTCCAGCACACCAACCAGCAGCTGATCTCCACCCTGGATGAGGTCATGAACATCCAGAAGGAGGGCGCGGAGAAGCGCAAGGCCGCCGAGCAGGAGCTGGGCCGCATCGAGGGCGAGCTGAAGCAGAAGCTCCTGGAGCTCCGGGGCTAAGCCCCGCTCCCCCCTTCGCGGAGCGCCGTTCTCTCCCCCTCTGTAGGGGCGGACGTCTCTGTCCGCCCGAATGCGCCCTGATGCAGGCAAGGTCCTGGTTCGCCGGCCCCTGCGGGCCGTTTCCCCTCAATCTCCCTGGAAAGGACTGGTGCCGTCACCATGAAATTTTATCAAAAACGAGGCTTTGCACTGGTGGTGCTGATCCTGGCCATCCTGGGCGCCAGCGTCTACGGCATCAGCAAAAAGCCCGCCTCCCTGCCGGAGGTATCGTACTATAACTGGATCTGTGACCAGGCGGGCCTGCTGACCCAGGATGCCCGGCAGACCATCCAGGAATACAACACCGCCTGGAACGACAAATATTATGCCGTTGCCGCTGTGGCTTCCGTGGACAATATCCACGGCTGGAAGCCCGAGGACTACGCTCGGGAGCTGGGGGCCAAGTGGGGCCTGGGAGCCAACGACATGCTCCTGCTGCTGGTAAAAGGCGGCGATTGGTACGTTGCCTGCGGCGACGACTTAGCCGACCAAATGACCGACACCCAGCAGACCAAGCTGAAAACCGCCCTGGACACTCCCTACTACGCCGGGGATTATTCCCAGGCAGCGGTGGATTTCTTCCGCCAGTCCGACGTGATCCTGGCCCAGACCCTGGGCCAGAGCGGCTCCCACCAGCAGCCTGCTCAGAGCCGGGAGTGGCAGCAGCCCTCTGCCGCCTCCGGCGTCAGCGTGTCCGGCGTGGTCCTGCTGATCGTGGGGATTTTTGTGATCTGGTCCCTGCTGGACCGCATGCGCTATAACCGCTACCGCCGCCGTCCGGTGGTGGCAGGCGGCCCGGTGTACTATCCCATTTTCTGGGGTCGTCGGCCCCGGGCGCCCCGGCCCCCCCGGCCCCCTCGGGGTCCCGGCGGTTCTATGGGCGGCGGTCCCCGGCCTCCCCGGTCTGCATCTCCCCGGCCTCCCCGGTCCAGCGGTCCCCGGCCTGGGAATTATTCCCGGCCCTCCAGCGGCGGCTTCGGCGGCGGCTCCAGGTCCGGCGGATTCGGAAATCGCGGCGGCTTTGGCGGCGGCGGACGTTCCTCCGGCGGCAGCCGGGGCGGCGGCTTCGGCGGCAAGGGCGGCTTCGGCGGCGGGCGCCGCTGACCCATATTTTTGCACAACGATCCCCCAGCCCTCCCGGCTGGGGGATCATCATTTCCTCCAAGATGGCAAAAAATGAGCTCTTTTGTATGGCGGCTGTGCCATACAAAAGAGCTCATTTGCAGCTTGGGATTTTTACTTCACCAGTTCGATGATGGCGGTCTCGGCAGCATCGCCGCGGCGGATGCCGGTGCGGATGATGCGGGTGTAGCCGCCGTTGCGCTCGGCATATTCAGGAGCGATCTCCTTGAACAGCTTGTGGGCGACGGTCTCTCTGGTAATGAAGCTCAGCGCCTGACGATAGGCAGCCAGATCACCCTTCTTGCCCAGGGTAATCATCTTTTCAGCCAGGGGCTTGATCTCCTTGGCGCGGGTGACGGTGGTCTCCATCCGGCCATTGTCCAGGAAATCGGTGACCTGCTGACGGAGCATCGCCATACGCTGATCGGTAGTCTTACCGAGCTTACGAGTTCCGGGCATTTCAGTTTCCTCCTTGTAAGGATATGCGCACAGAGGCGCGTTAGTTGTTCTCTTCGTCGGCCAGGGACAGGCCCATTGCCTCCAGCTTGCCGATGACCTCCTCCAGGGACTTGCGGCCCAGGTTGCGCACCTTCATCATCTCGTCCTCGGTTTTGGAAATCAGATCCGCCACCGTGTTGATGTTGGCGCGCTTGAGGCAGTTAAAGCTGCGGACGGACAGGTCCAGCTCTTCGATGGTCATATCCAGCACCGTGCTCTGGGGATCCGCGGACTTCTCCACCACGGTGGGGCGGCCGTCCAGGGTATCGGACAGATCGGTGAACAGGGCAAAGTGATCGCACAGGATCTTGGCGCCCAGGGATACGGCGTCGCGGGCGGAAATCGTGGAATCCGTCCAGACCTCCAGCGTCAGCTTGTCGAAGTCGCTGGAAGCACCCACACGGGTGGGCTCCACGGTGTAGTTGACCTTATACACGGGGGTGTAGATGGAGTCCACGGCGATGACGCCGATCACGTTCTGCTGCGGCTTGTTGCGGTCCGCAGGCACATAGCCGCGTCCGTGGGACAGGGTGATCTCCATGTTCAGCGTCGCGCCGTTGTCCAGCGTGGCAATGTGCATGTCGGGATTCAGGACCTCCACCTCGCCGTCGGCCTTGATATCGCCGGCCTTGACCTCGCAGGGGCCCACCGCCTCGATGTAGACCGTCTTCACCGTCTCGCAGTGGAGCTTGGTGAGCAGGCCCTTCACATTCAGGACGATCTCCGTCACGTCTTCCTTGACACCTGGGATGGTGGAGAACTCATGCTGCACGCCGGCGATCTTGATGGTGGTCGGGGCCGTGCCGGGCAGAGAGGAAAGCATAATGCGGCGAAGCGCATTGCCCAAAGTGGTGCCGTAGCCGCGCTCCAGCGGTTCCACCACATACTTGCCGTATGTGGCGTCCCCCGGCGTCTCGATGCACTCAATCTGGGGCTTTTCAATTTCGATCATGCAGTAGTACCCTCCTTCATCTTCTTGTTGCGAGCACGCATGACTGCGCGCCGCCGGCAGTTCCTATCATTATTGAGGGTATCCTCCGCTTACTTGGAGTACAACTCAACGATGAGGTGCTCCTCGACGGGAACGTCGATGTCCTCCCGGGCGGGCAGACGGGTCACGGTGCCCTTCAGGGCGTTCTTCTCACGCTCCATCCAGGCGGGGATCAGGAACACGGGGGCATCCTGGCCCAGCAGGCGCTTGAAGATCTCAGAGGAGCGGCTGGACTCGGCAACCTCGATCACATCGCCGGCCTTGACCTGATAGGAGGGAATGTCGACCTTCCGGCCGTTGACGGTGAAGTGGGCGTGGCTCACCAGCTGACGGGCCTGACGGCGGGTCATGGCGAAGCCCATGCGGTATACCACGTTGTCCAGACGGCGCTCCACAGCGATCAGCAGGTTGTCGCCGGTCTTGCCGGGGGTCTTGGCGGCCGCCTCGTAATAGGCGTGGAACTGCTTCTCCAGAATGCCATAGATGAACTTGACCTTCTGCTTCTCATTCAGCTGGATGCCATATTCGCTCTTCTTCTTTCTCATCTGGCCGCCGGGGTTGCGATTGGTCTCCTTCTTCGCATAGCCCATCACGGCAGGAGAAATGCCCAGAGCCTTGCAGCGCTTCGCGATCGGCTGCATATTCTTAGCCATTTGCTCTGTCTCTTATACACAT
>OJPW01000975.1_pt1 | contig 19377 bp, 15 predicted proteins | sample 1598571 | NCBI WGS metagenome assembly OJPW01 (sample SAMN03922493, study PRJEB24848) | human gut metagenome | isolation source: stool sample | host: Homo sapiens | place: Germany | collected 2011-05
AAACTGAATTTGCGGTTTGGGTTTTTCTATGCAAATTTGATACAACCTCTCAGTCAGCCTTACGGCTGACAGCTCCCCTGGGAGGGGAGCCTTTTTCACAGCTCGTAGTCGATCGCGCCGCGGGATTCGCGGATGGATTTGCAGAGGGTGGAGACGGCGACGTGGCGGGGGTCGTTTTTGTAGCGGCTGAGGGCCTCCAGATCGTCAAAGTCGGCGATCAGGCAGGCGTCGTAGGGGTTGCCGGGCTTGCAGCTGCGGTGGATCTCCATATGGCGGATCTCGGGGACCACACCATCCAGCGCCTGCAGGCCGGAGAGAAATTTCTCCCGGTTTTCTTCTTCTCCTTCGCGGAACTTCCACATCACGATATGACGGATCATAGCCCTTCTCCTTTATTCTTTGATTCGGTATTCGAAGTTTTCAAAAATGAGCACCATGCCCTCGCGGATGCCGTCCGGCAGCAGGGCCAGCGCGACCTCAGTCGTGCCGCCGGATTCGTTTTCCAGCACGGCGTAGTCGCCCGCGATCTCGCGGACCGTTCGTTCCATACGCATATGCATGCCTCCTTTTTCCGCATTGTATCATATTTTTTCCGCTTTTGGAACACAATAATTGCAGAGTCTGAAAGGAGGAGCTGCAAGATGAACGAAGACACGCTGCACCTGTTGTCCGAGTGCGCGGCGGGGACTGATATGGCCATCCGCTCGCTGGACGACGTGCTGAAAAACAGCCCGGACGGGCCGCTGCAGCGGCGGCTCGCGAGCAGCAAGCGCCAGCATGAGTCGCTCGCCGCCGAGACGAAGGCGCTGCTGCGCGCGCAGGGCAAGGAGGCAAAGTCCGCCGATCCGGCCGCCCGCGCCATGTCCTGGATGAAGACGGAGGCGATGCTCGCCATGAAGCCCGGCGACGCGACGACGGCCGACCTCATCTCGACCGGCTGCTCGATGGGCATCAAGTCGCTCGCCCGCTACTGCAACCAGTATCCGACGGCCAGCCGCGAGGCGAAGGACATCGCCCAGTCGCTCATCCGGCTGGAGGATCAGCTGGTCAAGGACATGAGGCCGTATCTTTGATGCCGTCCTGACGGAAATTTTTCATTGTCATCCCGAGCATTTTGGTGTATAATAGGGGCATCAAAAATAAGGGGGAGTTTTTATGACAAACAAGGTCATCACCATCAGCCGCCAGTTTGGCAGCGGCGGAAGAAGCATCGGCAAGGCGGTGGCCGAGAAACTCGGCATCCCCTATTACGATAAGGAGCTGGTCGACAAGGTCGCAAAGGAGAGCGGCTTCTCGCACGAGTTCATCGAGGAGATCGGCGAATACGCCTCCGTCACCAGCAGCTTCCTGTTCAACATCGCCGTGTCGTCCCACCCGATGGGGCTGATCGACACCATGTCCGTGTCGGATAAGCTCTACGTCTGCCAGACAAACGTCATCCGCGATCTGGCCAGCAAGGGCCCGTGCGTCATCGTCGGCCGCTGCGCGGATTTCATCCTGAAGGACCAGCCGGACTGCCTGCACATCTTCGTCCATTCCGACATGCAGCACCGCGCCGCCCGCGTGCGCGAGCGCTACGGCGAGACCAGCAAGCCCATGGAAAAGCGCCTGCAGGAGAAGGACAGCAAGCGGAAGGTCTACTACAAGCACTACACCAACCGCAACTGGGGCGAGGCCGAGAACTACGACATCTGCCTCGACAGCGGCAAGCTCGGCGTCGACAAGTGCGTCGAGATCGTCTGCGACATCGCGCAGATGAAATAAGCGACCGGATCTGACGGCCTGCCGCGCTGCGGCAGGCCGTTTTTCTGTCGGATCCGCGGGGAATAGCTGCAAGATGGTTGCAATTATCCTGCAAATGGGATACAATAGAAAGAACGTGCGGCTGCACGTGTGCGCAAACGATACTCCCTCTCTTCGGGAGCTCCCAATAGAAAGAAAAAAGGACATTGTATCTATGGAACAGGTTTTACAGCAGTTCTGCCTGGACGGAACGCCCATCTCCTGTGAGCCGCTCGGCAACGGCCATATCAACCGCACCTTCCGCGTCGTCTGCGACAACCGGAAGGCCTACACCCTGCAGCGGATCAACCGCGTCGCCTTCCGCCACCCGGAGGAGCTGATCGAGAATATCGACGCGGTCTCCCGGTTCATCGACCGCAAGCAGATTGGTCTGGAGTGCATCCGCCTCTGCAGGGCCAAGGACGGCAGAAAATACTGCATCGATGACCAGGGCGAGTTCTGGCGCGCCTACAACTTCATCTCCGGCGGCATCAGCCTGGATATGCCGCGCGACAGAAACGACTTTTACCAGGCCGCGGTGGCCTTCGGCAAGTTCCAGCAGGCGCTGGCAGATTTCCCGGCGGCCTCCCTGTATGAGACCATCCCGCATTTCCACGACACCATCGACCGCCTGCGTCAGTTCCGCGCCGCCATCGAAGCCGATGTCTGCGGCCGCGCGAAGGACGTCGGGCCCGAGATCGACTTCCTGCTCGCGCGGGAGCAGGAGCTCGGGACGCTCTGCCGCATGCTCGCAGCCGGCGAGCTGCCGCTGCGCGTGACGCACAACGACACCAAGCTCAACAACGTCCTGCTCGACCCGCAGACCGGCTGCGCCAAGTGCGTGCTCGATCTCGACACGGTGATGCCGGGTTTGTCTGCCTATGATTTCGGCGACGGCGTGCGTTTCGGCGCGTCCTCGGCCGCGGAGGATGAAAAGGATCTGGATCAGGTCTGGCTGAAGCTCGACATGTACCAGGCGTTCCTGGAGGGCTATCTCGACGCCTGTGGTCACGCGCTGACCCCGAAGGAGATCGAGGTCCTGCCGCTTGGCGCGAAGATCATCACGGCGGAGCTGGCCATGCGGTTTTTGAAGGATTATCTGGACGGCGACGTCTATTTCAAGATCGACTATCCCACCCAGAACCTTGACCGCTGCCGCACGCAGCTGAAGCTGGTCGCCGACATGGAAGCCAAATGGCCGGAAATGCAGCGCATCCTCCACGAAACCGCCGCCGTCCGCTGCGCCCAGCCGACAACGCCGCAATGACCAGCATCCCCGCGCTGCGATCCACGCAGCCGCGGGGATCTTTCATATTCCGCAGCAAGCAAAAAGCTCCCCTTCCAGGGGAGCCTTTTCATGCTTTACACGCTGGCAGTGAAGCGGAGGAAGGCGGATTGGCCGGCGGGGGTGCGTTTGTAGACGCCGGCGTCTTCGAGGACCTGCATGAAGACGGTGCCGACCTCCTGCTGCAGGATCTGCTCGGTATTCTCCGGCGTAAAGGTATAGCGGCCCTGCAGCGCCTCGGCCCAGTCGGCGTGCTTCTGCAGCGTCTCGTCCGCGCGCAAGTCGCGGCCAGAGAGGATCGCGTCCTTCAGAAGCGCCAGCTCCTTGTCCAGCCGCGCGGGCAGGACAGCCAGACCCATGACCTCGATGAGGCCGATGTTCTCTTTTTTGATGTGGTGCAGCTGCTCGTGCGGGTGATAGAGGCCGAGCGGATGCTCCGGCGTCGTGAGATTGTTGCGCAGGACAAGATCCAGCTCAAAATCTTCCCCGCGGCGGCGGGCGATGGGCGTGATGGTGTTGTGCGGCGTGCCGTCAGTCTCGGCGAAGACCATGGCGGCTTCATCGGTGTAGCCGCGCCAGGCAGTCAGGATCTTCTCCGCCAGCAGGCACAGCCGGTCCGGGTCGCTGCCGGTCAGGCGCAGGACGGACATCGGCCATTTGACGATCCCGGCTGCAATGTCCGGGAATCCGGCAAACGAGACCGGCGTCTCGACCGGGGCCTTTTCCATGGCGAAGGTGTAGTGACCGCCCTGGAAATGGTCGTGGCTCAAAATCGAGCCGCCGACGATGGGCAGATCCGCGTTCGAGCCGAGGAAATAATGCGGGAACAGCTTCGTAAAGTCCAGCAGCCGGCGGAACGTCGCCGCGCTGATGCGCATGGGCGTATGCTCGGCGTTGAGGACGATGCAGTGCTCGTTGTAATAGACGTACGGGGAATACTGCAGATACCAGCTGCCGCTGTCCAGCTCAAGGGGGATGATGCGGTGGTTCTGCCGGGCGGGATGGTTCATGCGGCCCGCGTAGCCCTCGTTTTCCGCGCACAGGGCGCATTTGGGATAGCCGGACTGCGGCGCGAGCTTGGCCGCGGCGATGGCGCGCGGGTCCTTCTCGGGCTTGGAGAGGTTGATGGTGATGTCCAGCTCGCCGTATTCGCAGGCGTAGGTCCACTTTTTGTCCTTTGCGATGCGGTCGCGGCGGATGTAGTTGGTGTCCTGGCTGAAGCGGTAGAACCAGTCGGTCGCCTTCTGCGGGGAGATCTGGTAGAGCGTATGGAAGCAGGTGCGGACCTCGTGCGGCCGGGGCGTCAGCACCCCCATGAGCTTCGTGTCGAACAGATCGCGGGCTACCTGATTATCCGGGCAGACGCCGCGGGCGACGGCATCGCCGGTCAGCACCTGCAAAATATCGGCCAGCGAGGCCTCTGCCGGGGCGGCGGCTTCGTCGAAGGAATCGAGCTGCAGCGCCTCGAGCAGCGCGTTGCGCGCAAAGACCAGATCCTCCGGCTGGAGGAGCCCCGTGCGCTCGGCATAGCGGCAGAGGGCGGAAATATAAGAATCAAGCATGGCGATACCTCTTTTGTCGATTTTGTCTTAGGGTGTATCTGAAAACCAGCAATGAGACCGGCAGCAAGGAATTTTCGCGCTGAGAAAGACATTTTTTCGCAGGAATACTGACGTATTTCAAGGAAAAATGACGCAGCGCAGCGCGAAAAGGCCCGCTGTCCGGGCGCGTTGGGAGGTTTCAGATACACCCTAATTATACCTGCAAATGCCCGCGGGCGCAAGGGGCATCTGCCTCTTGCATCCTGCGCGGGATGTGGTAAGATAGACACAAACAGACAAAGGAGGCGGCGCAGATGGATGCTTCGCAGCTGCCCGAGGGCGTGACGCTCTATTATACCGACAAGGCCGTCCACCTGACGACGAACGATGCGCTCATGACCTATCTGCGGCAGAAGGGCAACGGCTCGCTGCCGCTCAGCCGCGCGATCCTTGCGGGCTACGAGGCAGAATGCGGCGCGGCGCTGCAGATCACCGAGCGCTCGATGGCGACGGAGCTGCTGATCCACGCGTATCTGGACGGCGTCTTTGCCGCCTGGGTGCGCGCAGGCGAAACACGCGGACGGCAGGACGGGAAATTCTACCGGACCGCCCGGCGGCTGAAGAACGCGACCGCCGTCATCGACATGGGCGAGCGCAGCGTGGACACGAACCGCTGGGTCTTCGACCTGCTGTCGCACGGCTACGGCGCGCTGTGCCTCCTGCTCGGACGCAGCGCGTAGGAGTATTGCTATGGAACCACTGAGTGAAAAACGTTATCTGGAACTGCACGCGCCGGCGGGCGGCGATTTTCTTGCCGCGCGGGAGCGGCTGCTGGCCGCGCTGCCGGACGGATGCAGACTGACACTGGGCTGCCTGCAGCAGCTGTATCCCGTCTTATCCGCGGCGGACTACCGCGTCACCGTGACGCTCTGCCCCGGGCCGGGCGGGACCGACGCTGTGCGCGTGGAGCCGGGCGATACGACCGCTGAACACTACGGCCTGTGCCTCGACATCGGCAGCACGATCATGCAGATGGAGCTGGTGGATCTCGTGCGCGGCCGGACGCTTTCGCAGGCTGCATGCACCAACAGCCAGACGCAGTTCGGCGCGAACATCCTCGACCGCATCCTCGCGGTGAAGGCGGACCGGGAAAACCTGAAGACTTTACAGGCGCTGACGCTTTCGGACGTGCGCGGCATGATCGATACCTGCTGCCGGGCGGCAGATATCCGCCCGGAGGCGATCTCCGCCATGACCGTCGGCGGCAACACGACGATGCTGCACTTCTTCCTCGGCTGCGACCCGTGGCTCGTATTTCAGAGCCCGTACACGCCGGTGTTTTTTGACCCCGGCGTGATCCGGGCGGCGGAGCTGGGACTGCCCATCTGCGGAAATGTCTACTGCATGCCCGCGATCGCCAATTATCTGGGCGGCGACATCACGGGCGGGCTGCTGGAGACGGATCTGGACACGCGGGAGGATCTGGCGCTGTTTCTCGACATCGGCACGAACGGCGAGCTGGTGCTGGGCTGCCGGGACTTTCTGCTCATGGGCGCGGGCGCGGCCGGGCCCGCGCTGGAGGGCGCGGTCAGCCATTCCGGCATGCGGGCGGAGCCGGGCGCGATCTGCAGCGTGAAGATCGGCGCGGACAATCGTCTGCGGTATCGGACCATCGGCGATCTGCCGCCGAAGGGCATCTGCGGCTCCGGCATTCTGGACCTCATCGCCGAGGGCTTTCTCTCGGGCTGGATCGACTCGGCCGGGCGGCTGCAGAAGGACGCTTCGCCCTGCATCCGCGAGGTCTGGGAGGACGACCGCCAGCGCAACGTCCCCGCGATCATCTACGCTTACGACGGCAATGTGCCGCTCTATTTTACCCAGGACGACATCGGCGAGTTCCTCACCTGCAAGGCCGCCGCGCACACCATGGTCGCAACGATGCTGCAGAGCGTGAACGTCAGCCCGGCGGAGATCGGCACGTTTTATCTCGCCGGAGGCTTCGGCACGCATTACGATCTGGAGTCCGCGATCACAGTCGGACTGTATCCCGACCTGCCGCGGGAAAAGTTCCGGATCCTCGGCAATTCCTCGCTCGCCGGAGCCAGACGGCTCCTGCTGAACCGGAGCTGCCGCGCGCGGCTGGCGCGCATCCGGGCGCTTGCGACCTATGTGCAGTTCGGGGAGATGGAGAAGTTCGTGGAAAACATGCACGCCGCCCGCTTCCTCCCCCACACCGACGCCTCCCTCTACCCCAGCGTAAAACGCCGCGTCTAAGGCTCCCCTTCCAGGGGAGCCTTTTTGCCGCTGTGGGATTATTTTCCCAAGCGGCACAAGGCGACGGGTTCTGCGGGGGAAAGGTGGCAAACTGGGAGCATCCTGTGAGAAGAGGGGATGCGCATGAAAAAACGGCTGCCGGAGATCCTGTGCATGGCGGCGGTGCTCGTGGGGCTGCTGGCGCTGGCAGCGCAGGCCAGGGCGGAGCAGACGCACCGGGCGTACCTGTACGGCTACCCGGACGGGACCATCCGGCCGGAGGCGGAGGTGAGCCGCGCAGCCTTCGCCTGCATTCTGCTGCGGCTGGCAGAGAATGAGCTGCCGGAGGGCGCGCGCGTGCGCTTCTGGGATGTACCGGGGACGAGCTGGGCCTACGCGGCCGTTACGCGGCTGGCGGGGCTGGGGTTGCTGCCGTTCGGGTCGGACGGCTGGTTCCGGCCGGACGCGGGGCTCACGTGGCGGGACTTTTCCGGCGTGCTGGACAAGCTCGCGCAGACGGAGGCCGGGCGTGCGGCCTTCCCGGTGCTGGCCGCGGCCTGGAGCGAGAAGACGCTGGCCGCCGCTGAGGCGGACGAGACCGCGGCAGAGGCTGTCCTCACCCGGGCGGAGCTGGCCCGGGCGCTCAACAGTCTGCTCGGCCGCTGCCCGGACGGGCAGGACGCGCAGCTGCAGGCTGCCGCCTGGTACCGCGACAACCAGGACCAGACCGCCTGGTACTACGCGGACCTCATCGAAGCCTCCGCCGACCACACCTGCAGGCTTTTGCCGCAGGGTGAGCAGTGGACAGCCATCGGGTAAGGCAGCACCGCACAATTGCGTCTGCGCACTTCGGCGGATCTTTTCCGCCAATCCTGCGGCGTTGCCTCAAAAAGTCTGCCCTTCCGGGCAGGCTTTTTCTCTGCGTGTTCACGATTTATTCAAGCAAAATGTGTGCCGGTATGGCATAATATACTATTCAGAAAGCAAAAAAAGTGAGGGGCGGACGCATGCAGGATTTTGTTGTATTTGACCATGTCTGTAAGACCTATCAGATGGGAGACGTGCGCATTGAGGCGCTGAAGGACGCGTCGTTTACGATCGACGAGGGGGAGATCTGCGTCATCGTCGGCCAGTCCGGCGCGGGCAAGACCACGCTCCTGAACATCCTCGGCGGCATGGACCGGCTTACCTCCGGCCATGTGCTGCTCGCGGGCGAGGACGTGGCGGACTACAGCCGCAAGCGCCTGACGACCTACCGCCGCCACGAGGTCGGGTTCGTGTTCCAGTTTTACAATCTGCTGCCCAATATGACGGCGCTGGAAAACGTGCAGATCGCAAGCCAGCTGTGCAAGGATCCGCTGCCGGCCGACGAGGTCCTGCGGCAGGTCGGCCTCGGCGAGCGGATGCAGAATTTCCCCGCGCAGCTCTCCGGCGGCGAGCAGCAGCGCGTGGCCATTGCCCGCGCGCTGGCAAAGCGGCCGAAGCTGCTGCTGTGCGACGAGCCGACCGGCGCGCTCGACGACCAGACCGGCAAGCAGATCTTATCCCTGCTGCAGGCGCAGAGCCGCGCGGGCGGCATGACCGTCGTCATCATCACGCACAACTCGGCGCTGACCGCCATGGCTGACCGGGTCATCCGCGTGAAAAGCGGGCAGATCGCCGGCGTCCGGATCAATGAACATCCGACGCCCGTCGAGCAGATCGAGTGGTGAGCGGCATGGGGAAGCTGACGCTGCGGGAGATCCGCAGAAGTTTGGGCCGGTTTCTGGCCATCGCGGCCATCGTGGCGCTGGGCGTGGGCTTTTTCTGCGGCCTGCGGCTGACGAAGACGGCCATGGTGCGCACGCTGGACGCCTACGCCGAGGCGCAGCAGATGTACGATTTCCGCCTCGTGAGCACCATTGGCTTTGACGAGACCGACGCGGCCAAAATCGCCGACGACAGCCGCGTTGCCGCGTGCGAGGGCACAAAGAGCGCCGACGCGCTGACCAGCACGGCGGGCGGCGCGCCGCGGGCATGCAAATTTCTGTCGCGGCCCGAGACGCTCGACCTGCCGAGCCTGAAGGCCGGACGGCTGCCGCAGACGGCGGACGAGTGTCTGGCCGACGGGATGCTGTACTCGGAACAGGATCTCGGGCAGAAGATCGTGCTCTCGGAGGAGAATGACGACGATACGCTGGGGCAGTTCACCCGGCGGGAATTCACCATCGTCGGCATCGCCAAGAGCGTTCTGTACATCAACTATGAGCGCGGCAGCACGTCGGTCGGCAGCGGGTCGCTGTCCGCCTTCGTGTACGTGCTGCCGGAGGCGTTTGACTTTGACTATGATACGGAGCTGTATCTGCGCCTGACGGACCGGGCGGGCGAGATCTACTCGGACGAATACAAGGCGCACATCGACGACGCCGAGCCCTGGGTCACCGCGCTTGCGGAGCAGTGCGCGGACGACCGCGGCACGCGGCTGCATGACGACGCGGCCGAGACGCTGGCTGACGCCCGCGAAACGCTCGACGAAAAGCAGCAGGAGCTGGCGGACGCGAAGCAGAAGCTCGAAGACGCCAAGCAGACGCTGGCGGACGCCGAACAGGACGTCCTGGACGGCGAACAGAAGCTGGCGGATGCGAAGGAGGAGGCCGACCGCGAGCTGGCCGACGCCTACCAGAAGCTCGTCGACGGCCAGAAGGAGATCGAGGAGAACGAGCAGAAGCTTGCGGACGCCCGCAAGGAGCTCGCGGACGGCGAACAGAAGCTCGCCGACGCGCAGGCCGAATATGACGACGGCGCGGCCAAGCTGGCCGAGGCCAGAGAGGAGCTTCGCAAACAGTTTAACGAGACTGTCGGCGAGCTGCAATCCGGGCAGGCGGAGATCGACAAGAATCAGGCGCAGCTCGACCAGAAGCGCGCGGAGCTCGCCGCGCAGAAGGCCGAGCTCAAAGCGACCAAGGCGCAGCTGGAGGCGGCGCTGGGCAGCGGTCAGCTGTCAGAGGACCAGAAAGCGCAGCTGCAGGCGCAGCTCGCGCAGGTCGAGGCCGGGCTGCAGAAGATCGAGGCCGCCGGGCCGGAGCTCGACGCGGCGCAGCAGCAGATCGACGCGGCGCAGGCGGAGCTCAACGCAGGCAGCGAGGAATTCGGCGACGGGCTGGAGGAGGCCAACGCTGAGATCAGCGAAAACCAGAAAAAGCTCGACGAGGCCAAGGCTACGCTCGATGAAAAAAATCAGGAGCTGGCCGACGCAAAGCAGGAGCTCGCCGATGGCGAGCAGCAGCTGGCCGACGCAAAGCAGGAGCTGGCGGACGGCTGGGCCGATTACTACAGCGGCAAGGCCGAGGCCGAGCAGAAGATCGCCGACGCGGAAGCCGAGCTGGCCGACGCGAAGCAGCAGCTCACGGATGGTAAGCAGGACATCGCCGACGCCGAAGTGGAGCTCTCGGACGGCGAACAGAAGCTGGCCGACGCGGAGCAGGAGTATCAGGACGGGCAGGACGCGCTCGAAAAGCTCGAAAACCCGGATGTGTTCGTGCTGGACCGCAGCAGCAACATCGGCTACGCCTGCTTTGAGAGCGATTCGGATATCGTGCGGGGCGTCTCGCGTGTGTTCCCGCTGTTTTTCTTCGCCGTGGCGGCGCTCGTGTGCATCACGACGATGACGCGCATGGTCGATGAGCAGCGCACGCAGGCGGGCGTTTTGAAGGCCATGGGCTATTCCAACGGCGCGATCTTCCTGGTCTATTTCCTCTACGCCGGGAGCGCTTCGGTGCTCGGCTGCGTGGTTGGCATCGCGGCGGGCTCGTATTTCCTGCCGAAGATGATCTGGCAGGGGTATAATATCATGTACGGCTTCACGGACATCCTGTATGCGTTCGACTGGCCGCTGGCGCTGTTGTCCGCGGGGGCGTATCTGCTCTGCGCGCTCGGCACGACGTGGTACGTCGCGCATGCGGAGCTGCAGCGGCCCGCGGCGGAGCTCATCCGCCCCAAGGCCCCGAAGGCGGGCAAGCGGATCTTGCTGGAGCGGCTGCCGGGCCTCTGGAACCGGATCCCGTTTTTGCACAAGGTCTCCATCCGCAACATCCTGCGGTATAAAAAGCGGATGATCATGATGATCATCGGCATCGGCGGCTGCACGGCCCTGCTCATCACCGGCTATGGCATCCAGGATTCCATCAGCAACGTCGTCGACTATCAGTACAGCGAGATCACCCGCTACGACGCGTCGGTCACGTTCCAGCACGCGCTGAACGAGACGGAGCGCACGGCCTTCGCCGCGCTCTGCGAGGAAGAAGCCGAAGAATATCTCTTCGTGGCCGAAAAGAGCGCCGACGCCAGCGCGGGCAGCACGGTCAAGACGACGAACGTCGTCTGCCCGGCCTCCGGCAGCGTGGAGGGCTTTGTCGACCTGCATGAGAAGGACAAAACGCCGGTCGCCTATCCCGAAAACGGTGCGTGCGTCATCAGCCGCGGGCTGGCCGAGGCGCTGCAGCTGTCGGCGGGCGACACCATCACGCTGCAGAGCGGCACGCGCGAAGCGCAGCTGCAGGTCGCGGCGGTCTTTGAAAACTATGTCTACAACTACGTCTACCTGACGGCGGAAAGCTGGGCGCAGTGCTTCGGCGAAGCGCCGGCATACGAGCAGGCCTGGGTCAACTTCCCGCCTGACGCCGATGCCCACGCGGCCTCGGCCGCGCTGGCGGGGGCGAAGAACGTCGCCTCCGTGAGCCTCAGCAGCGATTTCCGTGCGCGCGTGGCGACGATGATGGAAAGCCTGCGGTACATCGTGGTGGTCGTGGTGGTCTGCGCGGCGGCGCTGGCGTTCATCGTGCTGTATAACCTCACAAACATCAACATCACCGAGCGCGAGCGGGAGATCGCCACCATCAAGGTCCTCGGCTTCTACGACAGCGAGACGAACCGCTATGTGTTCCGCGAGAACATCATCCTGACGGTGCTCGGCGCGCTTGTGGGTCTGCCGATGGGCAAGGCGCTGCACGCCTACGTCATGTCGCAGATCCGCATCGACCTCATGTGCTTCGACGTGCGGGTGGCGCCGGGCAGCTATCTGCTCTCCGCGGCGCTGACGCTCGCGTTCGGGCTGCTGGTCAATCTGGCGCTGCGCCGGAAGATCCGCGCCATCGACATGGCCCAGGCGCTCAAATCCATCGAATAGCATCCGAAGAGAGAAGAGAAACGAATGAAGAAACTGCTTGTCTATCTGCGGCCCTACCGGCTGCAGGCCATCCTTGCGCCCGTGTTCAAGCTGCTGGAGGCGGCGTTTGAGCTGCTGGTGCCGCTCATCATGGCAGATATCATCGATGTCGGCATCGCGGCGGGCGACACGGGCTATATCCTGAAAAAATGCCTGCTGCTCGTGGGCCTCGGCCTGTGCGGCTTTGCCAGCGCGACCTGCGCGCAGTATTTTTCCGCCAAGGCCGCGACCGGCGCGACGGCCAGTCTGCGCCATGCGCTCTTTGCGCATATCCAGTCGCTGTCGTATGCGGAGCTCGATACCATCGGCCCGGCCACGCTCGTCACGCGGATGACGAGCGACATGAACCAGGTGCAGACCGGCCTCAACCTCACGCTGCGGCTGCTGCTGCGCTCGCCGATCGTCGTGTTCGGCTCGATGATCATGGCGTTTACGATCGACGTGCGCTCGGCGCTCATCTTCGTCGTGACGATCCCGGTGCTCTTTGCCATCGTCTTTGCCATCATGCTCAGCTGCATCCCGCTCTACCGCCGGGTGCAGGCGAAGCTCGACGGCGTGACGGGCGCGGCGCAGGAGAACCTGTCCGGCGTGCGCGTCATCCGCGCCTTTACCCGCGAGCAGACCGAGACGGAGAGTTTTGACGGCCGTCTGGACGGGCTGTTTGCCGCGCAGCGGTTCGTGGGCAAGCTGTCGGCGCTTTTGAACCCGCTGACGTATGTGGTCATCAATCTGGCGATCGTGGCGATCTTAAAGACCGGCAGTGTCCGCGTGGACGCGGGCGTCATCACGCAGGGCCAGCTGATCGCGCTGTATAACTACATGTCGCAGATCCTGGTCGAGCTCATCAAGTTCGCCAACCTGATCCTGAACATCACGAAATCCGTCGCCTGCGCGGGCCGGATCTCGCAGGTGCTGGAGACGAAGTCCAGCATGGCCGACGGGCAGGACGCCCTGCCGGACGGCAGCGGCAGCCCGGCGCTGCAGTTCTGCGGCGTCTCGTTCCGCTATCCCGGCGCGGGCGCGGACGCGCTCAGCAGCATCAGCTTCTCCGCCGCGCCTGGGCAGACCATCGGCGTCATCGGCGGCACCGGCGCGGGCAAATCCACGCTGGCGAACCTCATCCCGCGGTTTTACGACGCGACGCAGGGACAGGTCCTTGTGTGCGGCGAAGACGTGCGGCAGCTGCGGCTGCAGGCGCTGCGGCCCTCGATCGGCGTCGTGCCGCAGAAGGCGCTGCTCTTCTCCGGCACCATCCGCGACAATCTCCGCTGGGGCAATGCCCAGGCCAGCGACGAAGACCTCTGGCAGGTGCTGCAGGACGCGCAGGCCGACCAGGTCGTCCGCGGCAAGCAGGGCGGACTGGACGCGGAAGTCGAGCCCGGCGGGCGCAATTTCTCCGGCGGCCAGCGCCAGCGGCTGACGATCGCCCGCGCGCTGGTGCGGAGGCCCGCCATCCTCATCCTCGACGACAGCGCCTCCGCGCTGGACTTTGCCACCGACGCCGCGCTTCGCAAGGCGCTGGCGCATCTGCCGTGGAAGCCCACGGTCGTGCTGATCTCGCAGCGCGTGTCCTCCATCCGCCACGCGGATCAGATCCTCGTGCTCGACGACGGCCGTCTGGCCGGGACCGGCACGCATGACGAGCTGCTGCAGAGCTGCCCGGTCTATCAGGAGATCTGCCGCTCGCAGTATAAGAAGGAGGATGCGCAATGAAGCATGATTCATCCTGGGCGCTTCGGCGCGTGCTCAAAAGCCTCGGGCGGTATCTGCCGCTTCTGATCGTGTCTTTGGTGCTGGCGGCGGCCAGCGTGGCGGGGACGCTCTATATCCCCATTCTGGTCGGCGACGCCATCGACGCCGTCGTCGGCCCGGGACAGGTCGATTTTGCCGCGGTCGGCATGCTGGCCGCGAAGATCGCCGTGCTGGCCGCGGGGACGGCGCTTCTGCAGTGGGTCATGGCGGCCATCCACAACCGGGTCTGCTTCGCCGTGACGCGCGACGTGCGCCGGCAGGCGTTCGCCCACCTGCAGCGTCTGCCGCTGGCCTATCTCGACAGCCATCCGGCGGGCGATACGCTCAGCCGCATGATCGCGGACGTCGACCAGTTTGCCGACGGTCTGCTCATGGGCTTCACACAGCTGTTTACGGGCGTTTTGACCATCGTGGGGACGCTCGGCTTCATGCTCTCGATCAGCGTGAAGATCACGCTGGTGGTCGTCGTTCTGACGCCGCTATCCCTGCTGGTGGCGAAGTTCATCGCGGGGCACACCTACTCCATGTTCCAGACGCAGTCCAAGGCCCGCGGCGAGCAGACCGCGCTCATCAATGAGCAGCTTGGCGGCCAGCGCGTTGTGCAGGCGTTCTCGCATGAGGCCGAGAGCCTTGCGCAGTTTGACGAGATCAATGACCGCCTGACCGCCGCGACCATGCGTGCGACCTTCTTCTCGTCGATGACGAACCCCTCGACCCGCATCATCTACAATATCATCTACGCCTGCGTGGGCTTTACCGGGGCGCTGAGCGCGGTGGCGGGGGCCATTACGGTCGGCGGGCTGTCGTGCTTCCTCAGCTATGCCAACCAGTACGCCAAGCCCTTCAATGAGATCACCGGCGTCGTCACCGAGCTGCAGAACGCGCTGGCCTGCGCCGCGCGGGTCTTCGAGCTCATCGACGAGCCGGCGGAGATCCCCGACGCGCCCGATGCCAGGGTGCTGACCGACGCCTCCGGCAGCGTGCAGCTGACGAATGTCGCCTTCTCCTACACGCCGGAGCAGCGGCTCATCGAGGATCTGGACCTCACGGTCCGGCCCGGCGAGCGCGTAGCCATTGTCGGCCCGACGGGCTGCGGCAAGACGACGCTCATCAACCTCCTCATGCGCTTCTACGACGTGAAGGACGGCTCCATCGCCGTGGACGGCAGCGACATCCGCACCGTGACGCGGCAGAGCCTGCGCCATCAGTATGGTATGGTCCTGCAGGACACCTGGCTCAAATCCGGCACCGTGCGGGAAAATATCCGCCTGGCCAAGCCCGATGCGGCCGACGAAGAGGTCGAGACGGCCGCGAAAAAGGCGCACGCCGATTCGTTCATCCGCCGCCTGCCGAACGGCTACGATACGATGCTCTCCGACACGGGCGGGGCGCTGTCCGCGGGGCAGCGGCAGCTGCTGTGCATCGCGCGCGTGATGCTCTGCCTGCCGCCGATGCTGATCCTCGACGAGGCCACGAGCTCCATCGATACCCGGACCGAGGTCAAGATCCAGCAGGCCTTCGACGAAATGATGCAGGGCCGGACGAGCTTTGTCGTGGCCCACCGCCTCTCGACCATCCGCGAAGCGGACGTCATCCTCGTCATGCGGGACGGCCACATCGTCGAGCAGGGCAAACACGATGAGCTGCTCGCGAGAAACGGCTTCTACGCCAAGCTGTACCACAGTCAGTTCGAAGGATAACACACGCAGCCGCTTCCCTGGGGCGTATCGAAAACCCCACGGAAGCGGCTGCGCCTTTTTCTTGCATTTGCTGCCGGATGATGTTAATATAATACTATAAAAAAGCAAAGGAGCGGTCCCTTTGGCAAAACAGATTACGCGGATCGTACTGACCGGCGGGCCGGCCGCCGGCAAGACGACGCTCATCAGCCGGGTACTCAAGGAATTCAAGCAGGACGAGGGCTGGAAGGTCATCACCATCCCCGAAACGTCGACGGAGCTCATCTCCGGCTTTGGCATCAAGCCCTTCGGCGGCTGCGTGTCCATGCTGGATTTTCAGGATTTTGTCGTCGCCGACCAGCTGCACAAGGAGCAGCTGGCGCTCAAGGCTGCCCAGATGGTGCCTGAGGAGCGCGTGATCGTGCTGTATGACCGCGCGCTGTTCGACAACAAGGCCTATGTCTCCGACGACGAGTTCCGGCAGGTGCTTTCCCACTTCGGCCTGACGGAGCAGCAGGCGCTGACGCACTACGATACCGTGCTCCACCTCGTTTCCTGCGCCAAGGGCGCGGAATTTGCCTACAATTTCGGCAACGAGGCCCGCTATGAGCCTCTGGAGGTCGCGCGGGAGAAGGACGAGCTGACGCTCCGCGCCTGGAGCGCGCATCCCAACGTCCACGTGATCGACAATTCCGTCGATTTTGAAGACAAGATCGCTAGAGGTCTGCGCGCGGTCTACGCCGCGATCGGCCGGCCGGCACAGCAGGAGGTCTGGCACAAGTATCTCATCGCCCTGCCCACCCTCCAGACCCTGGAGCAGACTTACCACGCCGCCAGCATCGACATGATGCAGACCTACCTGACCCGCGCCAACCCCAACGTCGTGCGCCGCGTCCGCCAGCAGAAAAACGGCGGGGATTACCTCTACTTCTACACCGAGAAGCGCACGACCGACTCCGGCCAGTGGGAGACGGAGAAGCCGATCTCCGAGAAGGAGTACATCCGCTATCTGATGGAGGGCGACACGAGCCTGCACACCGTCCACAAGACGAAGTACCGCTTCGTCTATCAGGGCTGCCGCTTTGAGATCGACGTCTACCCGTTCTCCAACGACCGCGCCATCATGCGCGCCGCCCTGCCGCAGGACGCGCCCGCGCTTCAGGCCCCGCCGGAGATCACCGTCCTGCGTGAGGTCACCGACGATCCCGCCTACAAAAACCGCCAGCTGGCCAAAAACCAGCGCCTGTAAACGAGAAAGAGAGCTCCCCCGGCCAGAGCGGCCGGGGGAGCTTTTTCGGTTTTCGGGAGAATTTTTCTCAGCCCCACAGGGCGGTCAGCGATGGGATGACCTGCTTTTTCCGGGATACGACGCCCGGCAGGAAGCAGGTATGGTCCTTGAGCTGCACGCCGAAGGCCTGCGTGATGATGTCCTCGTCGCCGAGGTACAGCAGGTGTGTGCCCTCGAGCAGCACGTCGGTCAGCATGAGGATCATGAGCGTGTAGCCGCGCTCTTCCATCGTCTTGCGCATGACGGACAGGAACTCGTCCTTGCGCTGCATCATGCGGTTGGAGTCGACGCAGGTGATCTGGCTGACACCGAAATCGTGGTCGGCGATGTGGAAATCCTTGAAATCCGTGAACAGCAGCACATCGGCCGGCTTGTCGTCGGAGATGGAGGCGGAGAAGATGGTCTGCCCGAGCTCCTCAAGCGAAATATTGGCGATGCGGGCCATGCGGTCGGCCATGCGGCGGTCGACGGCGGTGGAGGTCGGGGATTTGAACATGACGGTATCCGCGACGATGGCGGCGGCGATCAGCCCCGCGAGCTTCGCCGGGGGCATGAGCCCGCGCTCCTGATACATCTCGGAGATGATCGTCGCGGTCGAGCCGACGGGCTCGTTGCGGAAGTAGATGGGGCCGCCGGTCTGGATGTCGGCGAGGCGGTGGTGGTCGATGATCTCGAGGATCTCCGCCTGCTCGAGGCCGGGGACGGACTGCGCCGCCTCATTGTGGTCGACGAGGACGACACGCTTGCGCCGCGGCTTGATGAGATGATACCGCGAGAGCGTGCCGACGACCTTGTCGTTTTCGTCGAGGATCGGGTAGCTGCGGTGGCGGCTTTTGAGTACGATCTCGCGCACGTCGTCGAGATAATCGGTCAGGTGGAAGGCCTCAAGATCCTCCGTCCGGCAGACGCGGGCGACCTCGATGGCGTAGTAGACCATCCGGGCGGCCTTGTAGGCGTCGAACGGCGTGGCGATGATGCAGGTGTTCGTCTGCTGCTGGCGCAGCTCCTCCGGCAGCTCCGCCTGGCAGACGATCAGGCAGCTGACCTGCTGCTCGAGCGCGCGGCGCGCCATCTCCGGCTGCTCGCCGATGATGACGATGGCGTCCGGGCCGCGGAACAGGAGATTTTCATTGTCCTGCGGCAGCGCGATGCTGACCTCGCCGCTGATGGTGTCGGCGAGATACCCGTCCTCATTGATGATCTTGCCGTCGAGCACGCTCAGGAGGTTGAACACCGGGATCCGGTCGACCCGGGAGTCGGAGAGCGTGCGCATGTCGTAGCTCGCGATCTCGCTCGGCGAGAGCATGCCGTAGAGCTCGCCGTTGTCGTTCGTGACGGGGATGGCGGGGATGGATCTGTTGTTCTGCAGCGCGGTCCAGGCGCGGCTGACCGTCACGGCCCCGGACAGGGCGGGCGGCGTGTCGTAGTCGAGATCGCGGACCTGCGTGCGCATGGTCTGGATGCGGATGGGCGGCTCAAAGCCGAAGCGGCCGAGCACCAGCCGCGTCTCATCGGAGATGTGTCCGAGCCGGGCCGGGACGAATTCCCGGTCGCCCAGCGCGTTGCGCAGCGCCGCATAGGCCATGGCAGAGACGATCGAGTCGGTATCCGGGTTGCGGTGGCCGGTGACATAGATGGGTTCCATGAGAAGCCTCCTTATGCTTGCGGAAATTCGATGCCCTGATGATGCAGGATGAAGCGCACGGGATAATAGCGGTCAAGATAGTTTTTGCAGTACCATTCGTAGGTCGCGTCAGGCAGGTGGACGAGCTCGGGCGCCTGCGTGCGGAAAAGCTTGAAGGTGGTCTCGTCGCCGGAGAGCAGGGCGGCGGCCAGCTCCATCTCGCCCTCCTGCTCGAGGCGGTGGAGGGCTTTGTCCATGATGGCGGCGCAGGCCTGCTCTTCTTCGCCCGCCAGCAGCTCCATGTTGCCGAGCCAGGCGAGGAAATCGTCGAGCTTCAGCTCGGTCCGCGCCGCAGCGTGGGAGAGCTTGGTGAATTCCGGCTCCGCGTGCCGCTTGAGAATGTCGATGAGGTAGGTCAGCAGGTCATCGTCGAGGCAGACGCTGTCGAGGAAGATCTCGAAAATATCGCGCGTCTCGGTCCTGACCGGCTCCTGCAGCGCGGCGGGGGCGGCGGGGGCCTCCTGCGTCTCCTGCGGCTGCGCGGCCGCGGCCAGCTGGGCGATGGCGGCGTTCAGCTCGGCAGGGTCAAAGCTGTCGTACTCGGACTGGGGGATCTCGGTGCCGTCCTGCGCGGCGCAGGCGCGGACGAAGGCGGGGATGCCCATCTCAGCGATCCCGGCCTGCAGCTGCAGCGCCTTTTTCAGATCGTCCTGCTCGCTCAGCGCAAGCCCCTCCGGCGCCTGCCGCGTCCCCTCGCAGATCTCGGAGAGATACTGCAGATAATACGGAATGAGAGACATAATTGTCCTCCTGTTTTTTCTTTCAGTGTACCATGCAGCAGGGGAAATGTCAAAAGCTTAGGCGGAGCTTTTGGAAAAGGGTACGGGAAACTGCAGCAAATTTGCAGGTGCGGTTCAGCATTTTCTTTTGCTTCTCCAAAAGAAAACGCTGGCAAAAGAAAAAGAGCCTG
>OJPW01000979.1_pt1 | contig 19343 bp, 19 predicted proteins | sample 1598571 | NCBI WGS metagenome assembly OJPW01 (sample SAMN03922493, study PRJEB24848) | human gut metagenome | isolation source: stool sample | host: Homo sapiens | place: Germany | collected 2011-05
CCGTCGCGGTGGAGAGCTTGAGAATCGATGTATCGCTCAGGTCATTTCGAGACCAGATGCTCTTCATCTCATAGCCGCTATCGGTTTTCACGGTGTCCACGCGCTCGACGCCGGGCGCGATCATGCAGTTGCCCTTTGTCAGCCAGTTCATGTCATAGATGTTGGCGTAGCTCTGGATGGAAGAGTCACTGTTGGGATCGGCAAGGCCTGCGCTGCCTGCGCCGAACCAGTTGCAGACAATCGTGCTGACGGCGCCCTCGCTGTCATCATAGACGATGGCAGAGTTTTCAACCGCCACCTGATAGCCCTCGGGCAGATCATCCAGAACCGGCATGCTTGCAACGATCTCACCGGTCTTCATATCGAGCGCCAGCAGCTTGACTGGATCCGCATTGTCGGTGAACATCACAAGATCCGGCGTCAGCGACGGGGAGCAGCCGCCGCCCCAGGCAAGACCGCCGCCGGTGGTCTTGTCACCCTCGCCGCTGACTTTCGCACCAACGCTCTCATACGGCGTGCACCAGACAGCCTCGACACCGTTATTGGCACGCAGCAGATAGCAGTTCTGGTTCGTCAGGATGACCGCGCCGTCCTTGGAGGCGGCAATCCCGTTTTCCGCGCCCTCGCCGAGCGCCAGCCCGTAGACGAAGACGGCCTTCGAAAGGTCGGCCTGCTCTCCGTTCAGGATCGCCTCGATCGCCGAGTGGGCGATGTAGCCGAGCACCCCCTGCTGCTCACGCTCGGGATAGATGCGGAAGCCGCCGGTGGCAAACCAGAGGTTGCCGTCGTAGTCAAAGACCACGGAAAGAAGATTCTGCGTCAGCTCCTTGCCGAGCGCAGCTTCGGCTGCCGCCTTGATGTCAATGTCCAGTACCTTTTCAAACTCCGGCAGGACGTTTCCTGCTTCATCGGTTGCCCGCAGCATCAGCACATGGTTGTTGCTGGTGGGGCAGACGATGCGGTTTTCCGAGTCAAGGAACGTGTAGGAGCTCTGGATGACGTAACCGCCGCCGTCGTGCTGCTTCGGAGAGAAATAGCCAAGAGTCTTCGTCTCTTCGGCATTCAGATCGCGGATGGCGATGCCGCCGAGCAGCGGAACGACTGCGTGGCCGTAGCTGTCAAAGTAAATGGCAGGCGAAGCGTTCGCGTTGGTTTTTTCATAGGAAACATTGATCTCCGGATAGATGCCAAGCGGCAGGACTTCATCCGTAGAGTCGGTATTGTAGCCGTCGTGGTGAATGTTGGCGTCGCTCTTTGCCATATAGGGGTTTTCATCGACACGCTTGGCATTCATGGCCTTTACCGGCAGGGCGGCGCTTGCCGCGGAGTCTGTATCCGATGCAAGCATGTCGGAAGACTGCTTCGCACCGCAGGCCGCCAATGTCAGGCACAACACACCGGCCAGCAGAAGGGTTGGTACAGAACATTGTAACTTTTTCTTTTTCATTGATATCCTCCATTTTTATGCTTGTTGTCTTGGTTTGGTTCGATGCCCGTTTATTCAATCCAGGCATCCAGTCCTCGCCGGAATGCTTCCTCGGAAACCGGCTCCAGCAGGAAATAGTCTGCCCGCAGCCGGAAGGCGTGAAGGGAGAAATCCAAGTCGCTGCACCAGATCATCCGGCACGCGGGGCATAAGGAGCGAAGATGCTCCGCTGCATTCAGTCCTGCCACTCCGGAAAGTGCAACGACGGCATTGGTTGGAGCATCTTTCTGCGCCGTTTCAAAAAAGCGTTCCTGGTCGTCATATTGCATGACCTGCGGAAACAGCCCCTTCGCTTCACAAAACCGGGTAATTTGCTCGGCGTAGCGCTGCCGCTCTGCTTCCTGTTCTGCCAGCACGGCAATACGATACACAGATTTCCCTCCTTCCTTCATCCGATTTGGCATTTTGCTTGCGCTCAGTATAAAAAGGCCATTCGGTTTTTTCAAGCGCCGTAGCACGAAAGGGGCGATTTTGGCACGAATTCCGACAGCGGTTCTTTGTCATCCTCGACACGCTGTGATATAATTATCTTGGAATTCAAGCACAAGGAGAGAACCCTGCATGAGAATTGCGATTGTGGATGATCTTGCTGCGGAACGTGCACTGCTGAAAGACCGGCTGGAGCAGCAGCTTCACCGGAGAAATGTGCAGGCGGATATTCTGGAATACGAAAGCGGCGAGACATTTCTGGAAGCGGCAAGGAAAGCGCCCTTTACTGCCGCATTTCTGGATATTTATATGGATGGCATGACGGGCATGGAGGCGGCAAAGAAGCTGCGGAAAACCAACACGGACTGCCTGCTGGTTTTTACCACGACCTCGACCGACCATGCGCTGGAGGGCTTTCAGGTACGGGCGCTGCACTATCTGGTCAAGCCCTTTACCGAAGCGGACATCGACGCGCTGACGGATGAGCTGCTTGCCCGCGTACCGCAGCCGGACAAATATATGGAGCTAAAGGTGGAGGGAAGCGAGATCCATCTGCGCTATCAGGACATCGTCTACGCAGAACACTTCGCCCACTTGATCTACGTCCATACGACGGTCCAAAAGACGCTTGTCACACGCCAACCCTTCAAGACGTTCATCGCCCCACTAAAGGATGACACACGCTTTTTTGTGTGCGGGCGCGGCGTGATCGTGAATCTGGAACACGCGAAGGATCTGGAAGGCGCCGCCTTCCGCATGGCGGACGGAAGCCGCGTGTTTGTCAGTCAGGACCTTCTGAAAAGCGCCCGGCAGGCGCTTATGGAGTTCTTGCTTCAAAGGGGGCGGATGGCATAATGGAGCTGCTGCGTCCAATTCTGGAGCTCGGCGTGGTGATTCCCGGCATGCTGCTTGCCTACTTCCCGGTAAAATCCAGCTTAAAGCAGCCGCTGTCAAAGCTTGTTTTGTGGCTTGTTCCGCTGCTTGCGCTGCTTTGCGCCGCCGGAGGCGTGGTGTGCTATGCGCGCCGCATGCCGACTGCGCCGATGCTTGCAGGCCTAACCTTGCTTGCAGTCGTGATCTACATAAAAACGCTCCGGATTTCGCTTTGGAAATCCGGAACGATTGCGTTGTCCGTCTGTGCGGTATTTGCCTGTATCAACAGCCTTTCAAGAGCGATTAACGCCGCTATGCTGGCCGGTTTGCCGCAGGCGCAGGCTGCGCCGTGGTTCTGCCTGCGATCTGCGATTTGCTATCATGCGATCTGCTGGCTGTTTGCCGCCATCGCCTATTATCCTGCGACGCACAGCGTGCGGAGGATGGTCGAGGACGAAAATTTTGCGCAGACCTGGTATGTGTTCTGGGTGCTGCCGCTGGTGTTCATTGCACTGAATCTGTTTATGATTCCCAAGTATGCGGACACGCTCTATACCGGGCGTGTTTTGCAGGGGTATTTTGTGATCAGTATCACACTTTTGTTCTTGATGCTTTTCTTCAACGCAATCTTCCTTCTGATGGCGATCAGCATCAACCGGAATGTGAGATTGCAGCAGGAGAACCAGCTGCTTTCCATGCAGCAGCAGCGCTACGAAAGCCTGAAAGCTGCCATTGAGGAAGCACGGCAGGCGCGGCACGATCTGCGCCACCAACTATGTCAGCTCGCTGCCCTTGCAGAAGAAGGGAATCTTGAAAAGATCAAAGCCTATCTCTCCGGTGCGGTTTCCAGAATTCCAAGTCTTGAAATGCATTTCTGCGAAAACCGGGCGGCAGACGGCGTGGTTGGGTATTACTGTGCGCTTGCCAAACGCGAGAATATCCCGTATTCCGTGCAGATTGATCTGCCGGAATGTCTTCCTGTAGACGAAATCAATCTGTGTCTGGTTCTCTCGAATCTGCTGGAAAATGCACTGGAAGCCAGCCTACGCACTGCGCCTGCCCGACGCAGGATCAAACTGACAGCCTATCTGCATGGCAACAGTCTGGCACTGATTCAGGTTGAAAACACCTATGACGGAGTCATCCGCGAAAAAGGTGGTGTCTTTCAGTCCTCCAAGCGAAAAGGAGACGGTGTCGGGCTTCAGTCCGTCCGTCACATCGCAGAAAAATCCGGCGGGGTGAGTACGGTTACCTATCAGGACGGTCTGTTCTGCGCAAAGGTCATGCTTCGTGGATAATTATGCCCTGCCTTTCCAAAACGGCACGACCACAGATTTCAACAGCCTCGCTTCCGGCAATCTCTGAACAAACTGTATCGCCGTCTTTGCAAAGATATTGCTTTTCACCGTGTCCCAATCCGCCAGCTTTACGATCTCGGCTGTGCCGTTCTCAAAGTCAAGCCGCAACTCGCCCCACTCGCCGTCATTGTCCACCAGATATTGATAGACAGCAGCGGTAATCGTTTCACCCGTTTTCCGGCACTCCGTCTGCCGCAGAGAAATTGTGTGTGCGGGATTGATCTTCGTTGCTTTTGCCGTGCTCGTCGGAAGGGCTGGTTTTTCCGAAATCCCCATCTCAAACGGCACAACGGCATCTTTCAGCAGTCTTGCTTCCGGTAAGCTCTGAACAAACCGGAGCGCCGTTTTTGCGAAAACGTTGGACTTCATTGTATCCCAATCCGCCAGCTTTACGATCTCCGCTGTGCTGCTTTCAAAATCAAACCGAAGCTCACCCCATTCGCCGTCGTTGTCCGCCTGATACAGGTAGACAGCGGCGGCTATTTTTTTGTTCTTCTTTTGTGTCTCGGTCTGTTTCAGTGTCACGGTATGGATCGCACCGCTTTCCAGCAGCTCCAGCCGCAGCTTGTCTAATGTGCGCCGGTAAAACCGCTCCGCACCGCTGGCTGTCGTTCCTTCAAAATCCACCGCTAAATCTTCAAAGGTGGACTGTGCGGACAAGGGGCTGACGCGCCCACAGGTCATGCAGATGGCGTTCCGCTTTTCCAGATACCATTGCTCTTTGTAGGAAAGCTGCTCAAGCGCTGCCGTGACCGCCTTTGCCTGTATTCCGTTCCATAGGATTTCGGCGTAGTTCCAGCTATCGTCGCGCGTCACATCCTCGCCGGTTTCTTCGCCGTCCTCGTCCTGCTCCGTGCGGTAGAGGGAAACAATGCTGCGGTTGCGCCGGGCAATGGTCAGCAGCTCATCCGCAGATACGCTTTCGTCCTTGTATCGTGCGCACCGCGCGGTCGATGTTGATGGGCTTGGAGAGGTGGGCGTTCATGCCCGCGGCGAGGCATTTTTGAATGTCCTCATGGTAGGCGTTGGCTGTGAGGGCGATGATGGGGATGTGCTTCGCCGTCTCGCTGTGCTCTTCGGTCTCGGCGTCGTCCGCCGCGGCGGGCAGGTCGAGCGTCACGCGGAATGTCGTGCCCTTGCCGACCTTGCTCTCAGCCTCGATTGCACCGCCCATCAGGTCGACGATCTTTTTCACAATGGCAAGGCCGAGGCCGCTGCCGCGCACCTTGTTGACGCGCGTGTCGACCGCGCGGGAAAAGGCCGAATACATCTGCTCCATGAACTCCGGCGTCATGCCGATGCCCGCGATGGCCTGGCAGTAGAAGTCAAACAGCTCCGGCAGCTTCACCGGCCGCGAGACGATTTTGAACTCCCCGCTCTCGATGCGCGAGATGTCCGGCACATCGTCGATGAGCTCCTGCAAGTTGCTGCCGCTGACACGGATCTTTTCCAGGCACTCTTTCATCTTATCCGAATCGTCCGCGTGCTGTAGGGCGATGTTCGTAAAGCCCATGATGACGTTCATCGGCGTGCGGATATCGTGCGACATGCGCGAGAGGAACTCGGACTTTGCCCCGTTCGCGCGGCGCGCCGCATCTGCCGCGCTCATCAGATCCTTTTCGCGGCGCTTTTCTTCGCTGTAAAGGCGCATCGCGAACAGCACCTGCTCCGCCTCGCCATTTTTCCCGCGCGTCTGCACGATGAAGCGCGCAAGATGCCAGTTGCCGTCCCTCACGGGGTATTCGAGCATCACGGAGTCCTCGTGCCGCAGTCTCTCCGCGAGCGTCGAAAGGTCAAAAAACGGTTCAACATAGGGCAGATACTCCGACAACGATGCTCTGCTTGCTCATTTCACTCATGTGGACGCTCGCTCTGCCGCTGTGTCCGGTCAGACGGTGCATCTGCCGCTCGCTTGCAACCTCTTCATAATGACCCGTGCGCAGATCGATACGGTAGATCGTATAATAGATCTTGCTGATGGCCGAGATGACCTCGTAGCTCATCCGGCTCTCCGTGAGCGCCGTTTCCAGCGCGTGCTGATGCTCACGCTCCTCCTTCACGATCTCATCCACGCTGCGGAAGTCCAGCAGGATTTGAAAGCTCGTTTCCGTCTGCTGCACCCTATTGGCGCGCACCTCGAAATAGATGTTCCCGATGGCGTTCGGCACACTCTGGTAGCGGCGGCTGACGCGGTCCTTGGTCCTGAGCTCGCGCATCAGATTTTCTGCGTCCAAAAATTGCAGGAAGTCCGGTGCGCTCTCCTTAAGGACGTACTTGTGATAGTAATGCTCGACCGCCTCGGCATAGGAAAACAGCTCCTGCCCATGCGGGAGCAGGTCGCCCGCGGAGTTGGAGTGCTCCTCGATCTTGACAATCTCGGCCCGGTCGTTCATCAGGTCCACACGATAAACGGACGTGCTGTCCTTGCAGAGCACCTTGAGCATCTGCTGCTCAAGCTTCACGGCCTGCAAATTCTGCTCGAGCGACTTCTGCTTTTCTTCCAGCAGCGTCAGCATGCGCAGGTTCTCCCGCGCGCTGCCGAGGTGCCCGCCGACAAAGGCAAGCAGGCGGTAGACCAATTCGTCCATCTCCTCTTTGCTGCACGTGCGGTCGATACGCGCGAGCTGATCGATGAGCGCAAGGCTGTATTCTGCCGCAATGCTCGCCCCTGCGGTCGCGGGCGGATGTTCTGCTTGCTTCATGCGCTTGTCTCCTTTGCGGCAGCTTTCGATACCTGTCATAAATATGCAAAATTGGTCAAAGTTTGTTTATTATAGCATGGGGTAGTTCGAAAGTAAAAACGAAGTTGTCCCTCCCGTCGATCGTTCGGCATCACCGCACAAAAAGTGCGCTGGCTCGTTGAGCCGGCGCACTTTTATTTGTTTTCACACTTTGACGCTTTACTTCTTCTTGCCGCCGAGGAATTCCGGCAGGGGCTTGCCCTGCTTGAGCCACTGGTGATACTCGGCCGTCGCGGCGAACTCGACGTCGCCCGCAGAGTTGAGCGCGGTCTCGACAGAGTCCTGAATGACGCCGATGATGAAGCCGACGCCGACGACCTGCATCGCGATGTCGTTCGAGATGCCGAACAGCGAGCACGCCATCGGGATGAGCAGCAGCGAGCCGCCCGCCACGCCGGAAGCGCCGCACGCGCCGAGGGCCGACATGATCGAGAGCAAAATCGCCGCGGGCAGCGAGACCTGCATACCCAGCGTATTGGCCGCGGCCAGCGTCATGATGGTGATGGTGATGGCCGCGCCGTCCATGTTGATCGTCGCGCCGAGGGGAATAGAGACGGAGTAGAAGTCCTTGTCCATGCCGAGCTTTTCGCACATCGCCATGTTCACGGGGATATTCGCCGCGGAAGAGCGGGTGAAGAACGCCGTAAGGCCGCTTTCACGCAGGCAGCGGAACACCAGCGGATAGGGATTGCAGCGCAGATAGATGAAAATGATGATGGGGTTGATGATGAGCGCCATGAAGAGCATCGTGCCCACCAGCAGGAGCAGGAGCTTGCCGTACTGCGTGAAGATCGCAAGGCCGTTGCTCACAACATTGGTAAACACGAGGCCCATGATGCCAAACGGCGCAAGGTTGATGATCCAGCGCACGATGGTCGAGACCGCGTCGGACACATTGCTCAGGAAGACCTTTGTGGAGTCCGCACCGAGCTTCTTCATCGCAACGCCGAAGAGGCAGGCCCACATCAGAATACCGATGTAATTGCCGTTCATAATGGCGGAAATGGGGTTCGAAACGATATTAGCCAGCAGCATGTGCATGACCTCGCCGAGGCCCTGCGGGATGACCTCCGCCTCGGCCGCCTCGGGAAACACCAGCGTCTGCGGGAAGATCGTGCTCGTCACAACGCTTAAAATGGCGGCGAGGAACGTCGTGAGCATATAGAGCCACACGACCGTACCGAAGCGGCGGTCGAGCTTGGACGAGCCCTGCGCCAGCGCGCTCGCCACGATGACGAACACCAGCACGGGAGCAATGCCCTTGAGCGCGCCGACAAACAGGTTGCCAAGCTCCCGTAACCACGTCGCGCCGGGACAGACCAGCGCCAGGATCACGCCGACGACAAGGCCGATCGCGATGCGCAAAATCAGGCTGACGCCGTTATACGCGGCGGCAATTTTTTTGAGGGTCTTCACAAAGGGATTCATAGGGGCATCTTCTTTCTTTTCAAAATCTAACGCTCTTACGATCCTCTTCTCTCTGCTCAGGCCGCAAAGGCGCTTTCACTAACGGCCTTTATTATATCTTTATGTGCAGGAAATTGCAAGGAGCGGACAGATGTATTTCTACGAAAAACACTCCAATGACAGAAATTCGTCATTATCGCCATGAAATCTGCTGTCTGTCGCCGTCTCGCAGCACGAAAAAGTCTTTTCTGTCCGCACGCCATAAAATTCTTGCGCAGGCGAACGGATTCTATTGACATCTTTGGGCATTTTTGCAAGAATCCGATTCGTCTGTCAAAAAACACAGCACAAATAATAACACCCATCGGATCATACCGACGGGTGTTATTTACATAACCGCATTTTACATCGGCTCAGCGTGTTCGCCGCAAAGTGCAACAATGGTCAGCGCAAACAGTTCCGCGCTTCGCACGATCTCATCTGCCACAAGGTACTCATTTGCACCGTGCATGTGATAATCTACACCTAATCGGGAAGCGCCAAACGCCACGCCATTTTTCAGAAAGTGCGCATATGTCCCGCCGCCAATAACAAGGCACTTGCCCGGTTCGCCCATGACCTGCTCATAGCAGCCTAGGGTCATCCCTCAGTGAAATATAGAAGTTTGCCATGGTTTGCTGACACATCGAAGAGATCAGCGTATCTGGTGTGATTCGCTTGTAAATCTGCTTGATGGATTCCTGATAATGGTTGATTGTTCCATCCCGCAGATTGCGGGCCTTACAGTCCAAAATATACTCTTCGAACCCTTCCCTGAACGTCTTCTCATTCGGGAAGCACATCCTGATTTTCTTCACGGTTTTTCCCTCCCAATACGCAAAAACAGGAAGCACATCTTCTGCATTTTCGTGCGGAAGATGTGCTTCCTGCTTATGTTTGATGAAAAATCAGGTTTTGGAACCTTGGAAGGACAAACCCTGCGGTTTTCCCTCTTACTTGAGGCTCTCCGCGACGGCGACGGCCACGGCGACGGTGGCGCCGACCATCGGGTTGTTGCCCATACCCAGGAAGCCCATCATTTCCACGTGTGCGGGCACGGAGGAGGAGCCGGCGAACTGTGCGTCGGAATGCATGCGGCCCATGGTATCGGTCATACCGTAGGAGGCAGGGCCGGCGGCCATGTTGTCCGGGTGCAGGGTACGGCCCGTGCCGCCGCCGGAGGCGACGGAGAAATACTTCTTGCCCTGCTCAATGCACTCTTTCTTGTAGGTGCCGGCGACGGGGTGCTGGAAGCGGGTCGGGTTGGTGGAGTTACCGGTGATGGAGACGTCCACGCCCTCGGAATGCATGATGGCAACGCCCTCGCGGACGTCGTCAGCGCCGTAGCAGCGGACGTCGGCGCGCTCGGTCTCGCTGTAGCGGATCTCACGCACGATGTTCAGCTTGCCGGTGAAGTAGTCGAACTGGGTCTGAACATAGGTGAAGCCGTTGATGCGGGAGATGATCTGAGCGGCGTCCTTGCCGAGACCGTTCAGGATGACGCGCAGGGGCTCCTTGCGGGCCTTGTTGGCGTTGCGGACGATGCCGATCGCGCCCTCAGCGGCGGCGAAGGACTCGTGACCGGCGAGGAAGGCAAAGCACTTCGACTCGTCGGACAGCAGCATCGCACCGAGGTTGCCGTGGCCCAGACCGACCTTGCGGTCCTCGGCGACGGAGCCGTCGATGCAGAAGGACTGAAGACCCACGCCGATCATCTTGGCGGCTTCGGCCGCGGACTTCACGCCGGACTTGATGGCGATGGCCGCGCCGACGGTGTACGCCCAGCAGGCGTTTTCAAAGCAGATGGGCTGGATGCCCTTGACGATCTCATACGGGTCAAAGCCCTTGGCCTTGCAGATCTCGCGGCACTCTTCGACGGAAGAGATACCGTACTGAGCGAGGACGCCGTTGATCTTGTCGATTCTTCTCTCGTAGTTTTCAAATAAAGCCATTGTTTCGTCCTCCCTTCCTTATTCCTGACGCGGGTCGATGTACTTGGCAGCGTTGTCCCACTGACCATAGTGACCCTTGGCCTTTTCGAGCGCTTCGTTCGCATCGATACCCTTTTTGATGAAGTCCATCATCTTGCCGAGGTTGATGAACTCGTAGCCGACGATCTCGTTTTCCTTGTTGAGCGCGACGCGGGAGCAGTAGCCCTCGGCCATCTCGAGGTAACGGGGGCCCTTTTCGGCGGTGGCGAACATCGTGCCGACCTGGGAGCGAAGGCCCTTGCCGAGGTCCTCAAGGGACGCGCCGACAGCAAGGCCGTCCTCAGAGAAGGCGGACTGGGTGCGGCCGTAGACGATCTGCAGGAACAGCTCGCGCATGGCGGTGTTGATGGCGTCGCAAACAAGGTCGGTGTTCAGCGCTTCGAGAATGGTCTTGCCGATCAGGATCTCGGAAGCCATGGCAGCAGAATGGGTCATGCCCGAGCAGCCGATGGTCTCGATCAGAGCCTCCTGAATGACGCCCTCCTTGACGTTGAGCGTCAGCTTGCAGGCGCCCTGCTGGGGCGCGCACCAGCCGATGCCGTGGGTGAAGCCGGAAATATCGGCGATCTGCTTGGCCTGGACCCACTTGCCCTCTTCGGGGATCGGGGCCGGGCCGTGATATGCGCCCTTCGCAACGGGGCACATATGCTGCACTTCGGTCGTGTAAATCATAACGATCTTCCTTTCTTATCCTCTGTCTCCACAAAAAGCGGAACGTATCCATACGTATTTTTTATCATAGCAAACCCGAACGTCTTTTGCAAGGTGAAAAAACGGAAATACGGGCAAAATCCGTATTCCTTTCCCTCATTTTCCGCTATGCCGCGTTTTTTCGTTACAGCAGGTGGCGGATCGGGCGCTGGACAACGCTCAGGATCGTATACAGCGCGCGCTTTGCCCAAGGCAGCGTCATTTCTTCAAACCGCGCGCCGTATTCCGTGCCGCCGTCGTGCAGGGCGAGGCGGCTCTGGCCCATGTATTTTCCGCTCTCTTCTCGCAGCGCGGCATTGACCTCCTCGCTCTCGATAACGAGCATCAGCTCCGTGTCGAGATATGCGCTGCGCATGTCGGCGTTGAATGAACCGACGACGCTCAAATCGTTTCCGATTAAAATCGTCTTTGTGTGCAGCGACTGGCCGCAGACGACCTCGTACACGTCGACGCCGCGCGATAAAATATTTTGCTTTTCGCGTAAGTAGTCCGAGCAGCCGCTCGGGTTCGCGCCGTTTTCAACGGCATTCGTCAGCACGCGCAGCTGCCGCGTCTCGGCAAGTGCTTCCAAATCGTTATACATTTTGTCGTTGCAGATGATGTACGGCGTTTGCAGCAGGACGTCATCGCCCTGCGCCATCAGGCGGACAAGCGCGTCCCACAGCTCAGGCGCTTTCGCCGCCGCGCTCGGCGAGCCGCTGAGAAGGCTCACATGCGTGACCGCCGCGGTCTCCACCTCCCAGTCGACGGCGGCAAACTCTTTTCCATGCACCGCGCATAGCGCCGCGTAGCGCTCCTGCAGCGCGTCGGTCTGCGAGGACGTCTTGCCTGTGATGGTTTTATTCTCCGGCTGCGACCAGACGCTTTCAAAATACGTCAAAAGCTGGGAGACCGAGCTGCCCTCTCCCCCGTCCGACACGACGAGCACGTCGCGGTCGATGTTCTGGTTCTCCTGATATGAGCCGAGGAACAAATCGTTCGAATTTCTTCCGCCGAGGATGTATTTGCTCCCGTCGGCGATCAGATACTTGTCGTGCAGACGGTAGTTGAGCTTCCACGGGCGCAGCAGGTCGATGGGATCATAAAAGCGCACCTCCACATTCTCCTCCGCCGCGAGGGCGCGGAGAACGCCGCTGTTTTGCAGATGCAGAAAACCGTTCAGCCCGTCGACGATGACGCGCACCCGCACGCCGCGCTGCGCCGCGCCATAGAGCGCGGCCATCAAATCCTGTCCGCTGCCGTCCGCGCGCAGGTCAAAGGTCGAGAAGATGACCTCCCTTTCCGCACTCTCGATGAGCTGCAAGCGCCAGAGCAGCGCACTGTCCGTATCCTCGATGCTCCTCACGCGCTCCTGCGATGTGTCCGTACTCAATCGGGCTTCATACTGGCTCCACAGCTCCCCTGTCGCCTCTTTTTGCGGCAGCGGGACGAGAATGGCTGTCAGCACCCCATATAAAAGGTACACGCCCAGTGAGATGCCAAGCCATTTCAAGATATGTTTTTGCTTCATTTTTCACCTGCTTATCATAAAACTCATGCCGTCAGTTTATCATAAGGGATGCAAGCTGTCCAGCGGCGCGGCGGCGGTAAGTTTTCCCGACCGAAACGCCGCAACTTTCGCCCAAACGGAAATTTCTCGAAAAGAGGTCTTGACAATCCGCCAATTTCCGACCTATACTTTTTGTAAATTAAAAATACCCCACACGGGTATTGTATTTGCCCCGAAGGAGGAATCGAATTGAAAAAGGAAACCTATGACGTGACCGGCATGAGCTGCGCCGCCTGCTCCAGCCGCGTGGAAAAGGCCGTCGCCAAGCAGCCCGGCGCGCAGCAGGTCGCGGTCAACCTGCTGAAAAACAGCATGGTCGTCGAATACGACGAATCCCAGCTTTCGTCCGCGCAGATCATCGCCGCGGTCGAAAAGGCGGGCTACGGTGCGTCTCTGCATGCAAAGCCCGGCAGCGCCCCCGCCGCGCAGACTGCCGAGACCGGCGGCGCCAGCGCCGCACAGAAGGCGTACAGCGACATGAAAAAGCGTCTCGCCCTCTCGCTCATCTTCACCATCCCGCTGTTCTATCTCTCGATGGGCCACATGATGGGCTGGCCGCTGCCCGCGTGCTTCCTCGGCATGGAAAATGCGATGACGTTCGCATTCACGCAGTTTTTGCTGCTGCTGCCCATCGTCTATATCAACCGCCAGTACTATATCGTCGGCTTCAAGACGCTGTGGCAGCGCTCGCCGAACATGGATTCGCTGATCGCACTGGGCTCCAGCGCCGCCATCGTGTACGGCATCTACGCCATCTATAAGATCGGCATCGGCTTTGGAAGAATGGACATGGACACGGTGCACACCTATATGATGGAGCTGTACTTCGAGTCCGCAGGCACGATCCTGACGCTCATCACCATGGGCAAGACGATGGAGGCCCGCGCCAAGGGCAAGACCTCTGACGCCATCACAAAGCTCATGGACCTTGCGCCCAAGACCGCGACGGTCGAGCGCAACGGCGTCGAGAGCGTCATCCCCGTCGAGGAGGTCCAACTCGGCGACATGCTGATCGTCAAGGCGGGCGAGAGCGTCCCCGTCGACGGCGTCGTGCTCGAGGGAACGTCCTCGGTCGACGAATCCGCGCTGACGGGCGAGAGCATCCCCGTCGAAAAGCAGGCGGGAGACAGCGTTATCGGCGCGACCATCAACAAATCCGGCTATTTCAAGATGCGCGCGACCAAAGTCGGCGACGATACCGCCCTTTCCCAGATCGTACGCCTTGTGGACGAAGCCACGAGCTCCAAAGCGCCCATCGCCAAGCTCGCCGATAAGGTCAGCGGCGTGTTCGTCCCCGTCGTCATCACGATCGCCGTCATCGCGACGGCAGCGTGGCTGCTGACGGGCCACAGCGTGGAATTTGCGCTGTCCATCGGTATTTCCGTTCTCGTCATCAGCTGCCCCTGCGCGCTGGGTCTCGCCACGCCAACGGCCATCATGGTCGGCACGGGCCGCGGCGCGGTGAACGGCATCCTCATCAAGTCTGCCGAAGCGCTTGAGACGACGCACAGCGTCAACACCGTCGTGCTCGACAAGACCGGCACCATCACGCAGGGCAAGCCCGTCGTCACCGACGTCGTCGACGGCGGCATCGGCAGGGACAAACTTCTCTCCGTCGCCGCGTCGCTCGAAAAGCTCTCCGAGCATCCGCTTTCCGAGGCCATCGTGGCCGAGGCGGAGAAGGAATCGCTCACGTTCCTGTCCGTCGACAAATTTGAGCAGATCCCCGGTCAGGGCATCCGCGGCGAGGTCGAGGGCAAGCTCTGCCTTGCCGGCAACCGCCGCATGATGGAAGCAAACCGCATCGAAAACAGTGAGCTGCTCGCACAAGGCGAAGCGCTGGCTGAGGACGGCAAGACGCCGCTCTACTTTGCGCTGGACAGCAAGCTCATCGGCCTCATCGCCGTAGCCGATGTCGTCAAGCCCACGAGCGCGCAGGCCATCGCCGAGCTCTCGAGCATGGGCATTGAAGTCGTCATGCTCACGGGCGACAACGCCAGGACCGCCGAGGCCATCCGCCGTCAGGTCGGCGTGGACCGCGTCGTGGCCGAGGTGCTGCCGCAGGATAAGGAACGCGAGATCCGCCGCTTACAGGAGGGCGGCAAGAAGGTCGCCATGGTCGGCGACGGCATCAACGATGCGCCCGCCCTTGCGCGCGCAGACGTCGGCATCGCCATCGGCGCCGGTACGGACGTCGCCATCGAGTCGGCGGATATCGTGCTGATGCGCAGTGACCTTCTCGACGTCTCGACCGCCGTGCAGTTGAGCCGCGCGGTCATCCGCAACATCAAGGAAAACCTCTTCTGGGCGTTCTTCTACAACGCCATCGGCATTCCCATCGCGGCGGGCGTGTTCTACCCCGCCTTCCAGCTCAAGATGAACCCGATGCTCGGCGCGCTCGCGATGAGCTTCAGCTCGGTGTTTGTGGTGAGCAATGCGCTGCGCCTGCGCTGGTTCAAGGCCAAGCACACGGAGGCAGCACCGAAAACGGTTTCTTCTCCGTCGGATCGCGGAGTGGAGATAGCAAGCAAGGAAATTATGGCAAGTAATGAAAAAGGAGAAACAAACATGGAAAAAGTCATCAGCATTGAGGGCATGGCCTGCATGCATTGCGTGAATCACGTTCAGCAGGCGCTTTCCGCCGTCCCCGGCGTGAAGGAGGCAAAGGTCGATCTCGAGAGCAAGTCCGCCACCGTCAGCGTGGACGGCAGCGTAACCGACGCGGCGCTCAAGGCCGCGGTCGATGAGGCGGGCTATCAGGCCGTCTCCATCCGCTAAGGCCATGAGAGCCGATCGTGATTCCGTCCGCCGCAAGCTGAAAATTGCCCGCGGCCAGCTCGACGGCATTTTGCAGATGATCGACGACGACCGCTACTGCGTGGACATCTCCAACCAGCTTCTCGCCACGCAGTCGCTCCTCAAAAGCGCCAACCAGCAGATCATGCGCGCGCACATCGAAGGCTGCGTGCGCGAGGCTTTGCAGACCGACCATATCGCCCCCAAGCTCGAAGAGGCCTTCCAGCTCCTCGAGCGCATGGCGCAGTCGTGACCGCACAAAAAAGGACGACAGCTAAAAATAGCTGTCGTCCTTTTTTGTTATTCGATCAGATCCTCGCGGTCGAGTTTCTTTTCCGAAAGCTGCTGTGCGGTGTGCTCATGTACGAGCTGGAGTACTACCGCCGTGAGGGGAATGAAAAACACAATACCGACAAGGCCGAAGAGCTTGCCGCCAAGCAATGCCGCAAGAAGCGTCCACAGCGGCGCAAGCCCCACGCTGCTGCCAACCACATGCGGGTAAATGAACTGATTTTCCGTGAACTGCACCGCCTGATAGACGATCAGGCACAGCAGCGCCTTCTCCGGCTGGGCAAGCAGCGTCAGCAGTACGCCGATTGCGCAGGAGGCCAGCGCGCCGATGTAGGGAACAAAGGCGAAGGCCGCCGTCAGCGCGGCGGTCAGCCCCGCGTAGGGAATGCCGCACAGGGAGAACGCGAGAAAGATCATCGTGCCGAGGATCACGACCTCCACGCACTGCCCGGACAGGAAACGGGCGTAGGAGGTGTGCGTCAGGCGCGCGATGCGGCAGACCTGATCGGCCTTTCGCTCGCTCAGGTTGGCGTAGAGGAGTCTGCGGCTCTGTTTAGCAAGGCTGCGCCGGTCGAGCAGCACATAAAACATGATGACGATGGCAAAGGTGACGTTGGCCACCGCCGAGACTGTGGTACCGGCAAGATCCACCACCGAGTCGATCAGCGCGCCGGCGCCGGTGAGCGCCTTTTCCAGCACCGTTTTCCAATCGAGCGCGGCGATGCGATCGGTGAGCTCGCTTGTATCCACGCCGTGATCCGAGAGAAGGCGCGCCCAGTCCGGCCAGTTCTCCCTGACCAGTGTGCCGATGCTCTTGAGCGACGCGGCAAGCTGCGGCAGCGCCAGAACGCACAGCAGTACCACGACGATGACCACGCACAAAAGCGTCAGCAGCAGGCTGAGAAGGTCAATGTGTTTTTCCTTTGCCTTTGGCATCAGGCGCGTCAAACGTCCTGCGATGCCCTGCATCGGCACACTGAGGACAAACGCCATCAATAACCCTATGATCACCGGCGTGAAGAGGGTAGCGAGCCTCGTGAGAAACGCCGCGACTTCGTTGAGATTCATCAGCGCGGCATAGAGCGCCACGCCGAACGCGACCAGAAGAAATTGCTGTTTTCCTTTTTTATCCATTGTTCTTTTCTGCACCTTCCGCGCGTTCGCTCTGCCACCGGAGCGGAAGTGCCGAACGCTGTGCATATCCTTTCAGGTTAATTATAGAATGGCTTGCGCTGCATTGCAAGTTCTTTTGCCCGTCGCTTGGTAGTTTTTCCCGCCCGCTGCTCTTTTCGCGCAGACTTTTGCGGAAAATCAACATTTCTCCCCTTGGCGCGGCGGTGATCGTCTGCTATACTGAAAGGAACAAAAGCTCATCGGGCGGGCGTTGACGCTTCCGATGGAAAGGAAGGCTCAGAATGAATCGAACGGGGAACGGCGCCGCACTCTGCGAAGATCCGCATGACTTTCTTGTCATGCAGAATCTCTATGACGCGGCGGTTCGGCAGCTCACGTTGAAATTCAATATTCTCAACAGTGAATTCAATGTTCTTTATGCACGCAATCCCATTCATCACATCGACGGGCGCGTCAAATCGCAATCGAGCATCGTCGCCAAGCTCATCAAGCGCGGCCTGCCGCTCTCGATCGAGTCCGCGCGAAAAAACATCAACGACATCGCGGGCGTGCGCGTCGTTTGCAGCTACATCGACGATGTCTACCGCGTGGGCGAGATGCTGGCGCGGCAGACGGATGTGGAGATCGTCAAAAAGCAGGACTACATCCAGACGCCGAACTACAACGGCTACCGCTCGCTGCACATGGACATCAAGGTGCCCGTCTACCTCTCCGACCGGACGGAATACGTCGTGGCAGAGATCCAGCTGCGCACGATCGCCATGGACTTCTGGGCGAGCCTTGAGCACGATATCCGCTACAAGGTCGACAAAACGAAGCTGCCCGAGGGCATCAACGAGGAGATGTTCGAATGCGCGGGCAAGATCGCTGAGATCGACCGCCAGATGCAGGACATGTACCAGCGCATCAAGGCCTCGGATGCCTACAACGAAGATTGAGTCCCCTACATAAAGGAAAAAGGATGCATCGAAAGACGCATCCTTTTTGTTTTTTTCACTGCTTTTTGTGATACCCGCAGTCGCAGTAGGGGCCGCCGGAGGCGAGCGTGTACTCGCGCACGAAATCCGACGCGCCGCCCGCGTCGCTCATCGTGTAGTCGAGATGGCACAGCGCGGGCGTCAGATCGTAGAGCCCCAACACCTGCATCAGCGTGCAGATGCCGCAGGTCGTGAAGCGCGCCTCGTAGCCGCTGCCGTCCTCGTACTCGAAAAAGTCCATGTTCCACGAATAGGGGTTGCGGTCGCCCGCGCGCAGCTTCGCCGTCGCCTTCATGCCCTCGATGTCCTTGGGCGTGAACTTTTCTTTCCGCTCGCGCGGCAGAAAGCCTTCATCGTAGGCGTCATCATCGCCGCGGCGTAGTAGTCCGTCAGCGTTTTGATGTCCGGCCGCTGCGGCATGCACAGGATAAACGCGGCGAGCATCGCGCAGTTGACGATGTTCATTTCGAAGCGGTCGCGCTTGTCAAATTCCGGCAGCTTCGCGATGATCTCGCGATATTTCTTTTTGGCACGCGCCGCAACGTCCTTCGCCTGCTCCGCGGTCAGGTCGAATTCGACCGTCAGGTGCTTTTCAAACGATCCGGCAAACAGCGCCCACATGCCCGCAGGCTTTCCAAGATACTTCATTTGCTCTCCCCTTTTCGAGTTTAATCTCTCAAACTCGTCTGCATTTTTGACTGCCGTCTTGCTTTTGGTCATAGTATACCGAGGGCGGGAGCGCTTGTCAATGCGGCGCAAAAAAGCAGCGGTTCTGATGAACCGCCGCTTTTTTCAGTTGGATTTACTTGCCCTGATAGGCGCGATAGGATCGTGCGGATTTTGCCTTTGAGCGCAATTTCTGTTTTGCCGTTCTTCGCGGCCTCAACCGTGATCTACTGCACCTCGCTGACGCGGATGCTGGTGGAGCAGATGGTCTCCATCAGGAGCGCGAGGGCGCGGTCGCCCGTGGCCTCCGCCGCAGCGACCAACCTCTCGTATTCCCCTCGCGTTAGCTCCTGCCTGCTGTCGCGAAACAGGCGGCGCTGAATTTTTAAGAACCGTGCTCGGCAGTCTGTCCAGCCACAGAAGCAGAAAAAGCCATTCAGTGCCGCCAAACAAGCGTTAATGGTCGACGGTGCGTAGTTACTTGCGCGCAGATCGTCTTTCCAAAGCCGAATCATCTCCCGCGTGACCGCTGCGCCGCTCAAAAATGCGGCAAAGCTTAGCAGCGCGCGGCGGTACTTCTCGATCGTCGCCGCGGCGCGCTCTTCGCTTTCAAGTGCTTTCAAATAGGCTTCGACCATCTTGTCAGTCATATAAATGTTCCATAATAAAAATACCCCTATCTCTCTTGATAGGGGTATTGTAACGTATTGTCGCGGATTTCGAACAGTGAATTGCACTCCCGCAGCTATGAATATAAAAAAAGAAGCCACTCTCTTGAGTGGCTTCTCTCCATGTTGGCGCTACCTATCTTTCCGGGCCGTCTCCAGCCAAGTATTGTCGGCAGAAGCGAGCTTAACTTCCGTGTTCGGGATGGGAACGGGTGGACCCTCGCCCT
>OJPW01000981.1_pt1 | contig 19312 bp, 13 predicted proteins | sample 1598571 | NCBI WGS metagenome assembly OJPW01 (sample SAMN03922493, study PRJEB24848) | human gut metagenome | isolation source: stool sample | host: Homo sapiens | place: Germany | collected 2011-05
GGCACGGTGTCGAAAAAGGACAGGGAGTATTTCCGCGAGCGGCTGGCCGCTCTGGAGCAGATACCATAATGTGGGATATGGAAGGAAAAATTGATTATAGTAGTCATTATACCCTCACATTCAAAGGCGACGGAGCATTGAACGAAGATGGCTTAACCAACCAGTATATCTCAATCAACAATGATATTATCAATGCCGGTGTGGTGATAGTTGATGCCACCACTCTTCGTTTTGGCGCTTATCAGCATGAAGATCAAACTGCCAATAACTGGGACGGACACGGTCGTTTTATCGCTGCGCTTAATGCAGACGGCACTGCCGATTTAGATGCTGCCGCTGTCACCTCGCTGTCTTTGAACAACGCCGCTTTTGATCTCTACAATCAATATCAAGATACAGTCGAACTGGCAGGCTACAAGGCCAACAACAGTTTCTTGCATTTAGACGTCGACGTAGAAAATCTGACCGCCGATGTTTTGAAAGTCAACGGCAATGTTGAGGGAACGACTAAACTGGTACTTTATCCGACATCAGGTAAAGATATCCGCGGCGAGAGCATTTTGTTTGCCCAATCGGAAAATGACACCACCGGTAACGCCGATTCCTTTGCCGTCTGGCGTGTCTACCGCAGTCCTTATATGTTTGACGTTAAATACACCCAGACTGCAGAGAACGCTAACAAATGGGAACTGACCATGGGCGATGAAGCAAATGAATATGCCGGTGTGGAACCGGGCGAGCGTCCCAATCCGGATGTACCCGATCCCGAGATCCCGGATGTTCCGACCCCGGAAATCCCGACTGTCAACAACCGCAAAGTTGCCCCGGAAGTGATTGCCTACGGCGCTTTGCCGATGGCTGCGATCGAGCAAACCAGAAGCATGGTTGACAATGTGGCCAATCAAATCACCAACAACCGCGTTTATACCCGTTCTTGCAGCTTTGTCGATGCCTATTGGAATGGGGAACCGCATCAACAGTTGTGGGTCAACCCGACTTATTACACTTCCAACTATGATGCCCCGTTTGATATCGATGCCGATATTTGGGGTATTGAAGCCGGCGGCGACCTGCAGCATGACTTAAACAACAAGATCGGTGTGTTTGTATCTTACCGCAAGGGTAATTACGATATGAACGGCAATGGCAAGCATTATTACGCAACCATCGGTTCCGAGGTCGATATCGACAGCTATCTGGCCGGTTTATACTATCGCTATGATAAAAACAACTGGTATGGTTTCGCGACCTTGTACGGCGGTATCCAGCAGGCCGATATCAAAACCGACGACGGAATCAAATCCGATACCGACGGGGTTGAGTTCGGCGGCAGTGTTGAGGCCGGTTATGACTACGCGTTGACCGATACGGTTTATCTGACTCCGAGTTTGGGCGCCTTCTATACGCAGGTCAACTATGATGATGCGACCGACAGCGCCGGCAAGCGGGCTAAATACAGCGATCTTAGACAGATTGAACTTGAAGCCGGTGTTAAGCTGACCAAAGTCCTGAAAACGGACGACGGTCTGGCCAATGTCTACCTCAAACCGAGCATTGTGCAAACCTTTGTTGACGGTGACGAAGTCAACATCACCGGCTTGGGCAAAGTCAATACGCTTGACGATGACACGCTTGGCCGGGTTGAACTCGGCGGCCGCTGGGGCTTCACCGATCAGCTTTCGGCTTACGGCTGGGCCAACTACACCTTCGGCAGCGACTATGATGCCGCAACCTTTGGCTTAGGGCTGAACTACGCTTGGTAGTCATACCCCAAACAAAAACTCCCGGAAATCTTCCGGGAGTTTTTCTGTTATAGCAGATGATGTTTATTCTGCCACCGGCTTGATGTGCCAGATTTTGTCGGCATATTCCATTACCGCGCGGTCGCTTGAAAAACGGCCGATGCGGGCAACGTTGCGAATGGCCGCCTTGGCCCATTCTTCGCGGTTGAGATAATCGTGTTCCGCACGATGCAGCGCCTGATTGAATTCGGCCAGGTCTGCCAGTACCATATAATAGTCGCGCGACAAAAGTTCTTCGTAGATCATCTTAAACAGCAATACATATTCTTTTTCGCAGAACATGTTTGAGTTGAGCGAATTCATGATTCGTTTGATATAATCCGAGCGGTCGTAAACCTCGTGCGGCTTATAGGAGTTGTTGGCATGCATTTCGGCAATTTGCTCTTCGCGCAGGCCGAAGAGGTAGAAGTTGTCTTCGCCGACGGCTTCGCGGATTTCGATGTTGGCGCCATCATAGGTGCCGACAGTTAAGGCGCCGTTTAAGGCAAATTTCATGTTGCCGGTGCCCGAAGCTTCAAAACCCGCGGTCGAATTCTGAATGCTGATGTCGGCGGCGGGGATCAGCAGTTCCGCCAGCGAAACCTTGTAATCGGGCACGAAGACGACCTTGATTCTGTCATTGACCCGCGGATCGTTGTTGACAACCTCGGCCACGTTGTTGATCAGTTTGATGATCAGTTTGGCAAAGTTGTACGACGGCGCGGCCTTGCCGGCGAAAATGTAAGTTTTCGGGCAGGGCGGAACGGCATTGTCCTTAATGATTGCCAGATAGTCGCCGATTACCTGAAGAATGGTCATCAGCTGACGTTTGTATTCGTGAATGCGTTTGGCCTGAACGATGAAAATGCTTTCGGTGTTGACGGCCACGCCGGTGGTCTTGAAGATTTTCTTGGCCAGCCGTTCTTTGTTTTCCTTTTTGATTTTCATAAAGTCGGCCACAAATTCGGGGTCGTCGACGAAGTTTTCAATCTGTTGCAGAAGGTCAAGATTGGTGATCCAGTCGTCGCCGATCTTGGACGAAATGAGCGTTGCCAGCGGCGTGTTGGCGTGGTACAGCCAGCGCCGCGGAGTGATGCCGTTGGTTACGTTGATGAATTTTTCCGGCCACAGTTCGTAGAATTCCGGCACCAGGCGGGTTTTCAGCAATTCCGAATGGATTTTTGCCACCCCGTTAACTTTGAAGGAACCGACGATCGAAAGGTTGGCCATGCGGATGATCTGGTTGTTGCCGTCGCCCGATACGATGGAAACTTTGCCCAGTTTGTCCGGCCGGTCGCCGAATTTGGTTTTGGCAAATTCGATGAAGCGGCGGTTGATTTCATAGATGATCTGCAGATGCCGCGGCAGCATCCGTCCCATCATCCGGGCCGGCCAGACTTCCAGTGCTTCCGGCAGCAGGGTATGGTTGGTGTAGGCAAAAATTTTGGTAGTGACTTCCCAGGCGGTGTTCCAGGACTGTCCGTAAACGTCGATCAGCTGATGCATCATTTCGGGGATGGCCAGCGCCGGGTGGGTATCGTTTAACTGAATGCAGATATATTCCGGCATCCGGTGAAAATCGTTGCTCTTTTCCATAAAGCGGCGGATGATGTCCTGGATGGCGCAGGAAACGAAGAAATATTGTTGCTTCAGGCGCAGTTCCTTGCCCGATTCGATACTGTCGGACGGGTACAGCACTTTGGAGATGGTTTCGTTTTCGATTTTGTCTTTCAGGGCGTCGATGTAACCGCCTTTGTTGAAGACGTTGATGTCAAGCTGTTCGTCGCCTTCGGCCGAGAACAGACGCAGGTAGTTGACCGATTTGCCGTTATAGCCGACCACCGGAAAGTCAAACGGAATGCCGTAGATGTGGGCGGAGTTTTTCCAGATGAACATCGGTTCTCCGTTAGCGGCATACTGGGTTTCCACCTCGCCGTACATGGGGATGGAAATGCGCCGGTCGGGGCGGGCAAACTGCCAGGGCGAGTCTTCGCCTTCCCAGCTGTCGGCCATTTCTACCTGATAGCCGTTTTCAAATTTTTGTTTGAACAGGCCGTATTCATAGTTGATGCCGTAGCCGAAACCGGGAATGCCGAGCGAGGCCATCGAATCCAGGTAACAGGCGGCCAGCCGTCCGAGCCCGCCGTTGCCGAGCGCCGGATCGTATTCGGTGTCAAAGATTTCTTCCAGAGATTCCCACGGCCAGCCGTCGATCTTGATGTTTTTTAAGATGTTGAACAGTCCGAGGTTATGCAGGTTGTTTTCGAGCGAACGGCCGATCAGGTATTCGATCGACAGATAATAAACCCGTTTGGAGTTGACTTTGTTATAGCGGGCGATCGTCTGGTACATCCGGTCCATGGCGAACTCGCGCACCGCGAGCGAAATTACTTTCAGCGCTTCTTCCTTGCTGATCTCGCAGGTGCGCTTGCCGATAAAATATTTGGTATAATGTTCGATTGAAAGTTTCAGTCTGGCTTTGTCGATTTCATTTAATATAACCGAATTTTCCTTAACCATTTTGTCTCCTGTTTCCTGATAATATTGGTTTGTCCGAAAGCATACGCGTCAATTGTTTGAAATATCGTTAACAAACCGGAAATTTTATCGTTTGTCCGCACGCTGTCGATTGTTTTTGCGGCGAAATATTTTAATTGCAATCGGTAAAAAATAGAATATAATCAGCAAAGCTAAAGTTAAAAGAGGGATTAATAATGAAAAGATATTTTGCATCAGTTTTGATGAGCAGCGTTTTGCTGTGCGCTCCGGCTCGGGCGGAAACGATTTTCGAAGCTCTGGGCGAGGCCTATAGCAGCAACCCGGATCTGCAGGCTCAGCGGGCCTACCTGCGTGCGGTTGACGAAAACGTGGCGATCGCCAAATCCGGTTTCCGTCCTACCATTGATCTGACCGGCGGCTATTCCGACATCCGCAACAACAACGACAGCGACAATACCGATGACGGCAGCCGGGCGTCTTCGATCGGGGCAAAAATCACCCAGCCGCTGTTTAACGGCCTGTCCACCTACAATTCGGTAAAAGCCGCAGACAGCAACGTGCGCGCCGAACAGTACAATCTGTCGAATTACGAACAGTCTGTTTTTTTGAGCGCTTCCGAAGCCTATCTGAACGTCGTCCGTGACGCGGCTATCGTTGATTTGCAGAAAAACAACGAAAAGCTTTTGAAAAAACAGCTGGACGAAACGATTGAACGTTTCAACGTCGGCGAGCTGACCCGTACCGACGTTGCGCAGGCACGGTCGAGTCTTTCTCAGGCAACCGCAAGCCGTATCAGCGCTGAGGGCAGCCTTCAGGTTTCCCGCGCGGTTTATAAGCAGGTTATCGGTAAACAGCCGGAAGACCTGAGCGAACCCGACAACATTCACGAGTTTCTGCCCGCGACTTTTGAGCAGGCGCTGGCTTATACGATGAGCAACAACTATGAGGTTCTGGCCGCCAAACGGGCGCTTGAAGCCAGCGAATACACGGTTAAGGCCAACTACGGCGCGCTGCTGCCGCAGGTTGCCGCTACCGGTGAAGTCGCACAGACGAAAAACGATCCCAAACACAGCGGTTTGAACGATACCACCGTCGACAGCGTCGAATTCGGCATCAATATGACGATCCCCCTGTACGACGCCGGTGAAAACCGTGCCAAAATCCGTCAGAGCAAATATACCAAATGGCAGGCTCACGAGCAGGTTCTGAGCGCCGAGCGCGCCGCCGTTTCCGACATCACCAGCTACTGGGAGTCGATGGTGGCCAACGATGCCATGATCAAGGCTCTGCAGGATCAGGTCAAAGCCAACGAAATTGCTCTTGACGGCGTAAGAAAAGAAGAGGCTCTCGGCAACCGTACGGTGCTGGACGTGCTGAACGCTTTTCAGCTGCTGCTCGATTCCAAGGTCGAAGTGGTTAAGGCGCGCCGCGAATATTATCTGTCGGCCATGCAGGTTATGCAGGCAATGGGCAAGCTGACGGCCGAAAACCTGAAGCTTAATGTTGAATTGTATCATCCGAAGAAATATTATAAGGAAACCCGGGGCAAATGGTTGTCCTTGTCAACGGATGATTAATACGGGAAAATAATATGGCAGAACAGGAAAACAAAGAACTCTCAATGGCCGAAATTCTGGCCTCCATCCGTAAAATCCTCGAGGAAAGCGGAGCGGACGAAGCTTTGCGCCGTAAGGAAGCGGAAGAAGAGGTGTTTGAACTGCAGCCTTCGATGATCGTCCGCGAAGAGCCGGCGCCGGCGGCAAAGCCGGAGATCCCTTCTGCCGTTCCCGGACGCCTGATATCGGAAGCCCGCAAAACAAGAGTTGCGGACGAAGAAACGGCGGAGTATTTTGCCGGTGCAAACCGGCACTTTGCCGCCGCGGAAGAGTTTTCCGCCGCCGGGGCGGACGGTTTTTCTTTGCCCGGAGTTATTGTCGGCCGGCCGGAAGAAAAAGCTGCCGCGGTTCGGGCCGAAGAAAATCCGGCCGAAGAAAAAAACACTCCGGCGGAAGAAACGGTTTTGCCGCCGGCAGTTTCCGCCGCGGAACCCGATGAGCGGGAAAAGGCCGCTCCCGCTGGTCGGGAGAAGACGTCGTCGGCGGATGTTTCCGAAGAAATCATCAGCAGTTTTACCCGGATGTTTGAACAAAACGATTTCCGCCGCCGTGCCGAACAGCCGGCTTTCGACGCCGATGCCCTTTTGCGCGGAATTGCCCGGCAGGCGGTTGCGGAAAAGCTTGATAACCGGATGCTGCAGGAAACGGTAAGGGAAACCGTGGTTCCGGTTTTGGAAGAATGGCTTTCCCACTATCTGCCGAAACTGGTTGCCGAAGAAGTTAAACGAGTGATGGTAAAGGCCGGCGGACGCTGACGGAGAATTTTCCGTCGGCGCCGGCCTCCCTGTTTGCTGCCCACGAAGCTGTGAAAACTTTGCGGGCTGTTTGCGTTTTTAGTGATGAAATCTGTTAAAATTGGAAAAATAATATGTTAGACAAGACTTACGATCCGAAAAACTTTGAAGAAAAAATTTATGCCGAGTGGGAAGCCGCCGGCGATTTCAAACCGAACATGAACAAAAACAAGGAAGCCTTTGCCGTCGTCATTCCGCCGCCGAACGTCACCGGCGTTCTGCACATGGGGCATGCGCTGGACGACACTTTGCAGGATATCCTTATCCGCTATAACCGCATGCTCGGCAAAAACGTTTTGTGGCAGCCCGGCATGGACCACGCCGGCATCGCCACTCAGATGGTGGTTGAGAGAAATCTTGCCGCGGAAGGAATTACCCGCCACGATCTCGGCCGTGAAAAGTTTATCGAAACCGTCTGGCAGTGGAAGGAAAAGTCCGGCGGCACCATTTGCAAGCAATTGCGGCGTCTGGGCGCTTCCTGCGACTGGTCGCGGGCACGCTTCACCATGGACGAAGGCCTCTCGCGGGCGGTGCGCAAAATCTTTGTCCGCCTTTATAAGGACGGTTTGATTTACAAGGCCAAAAAACTGGTTAACTGGGATGCGAAATTCATGACTGCGGTTTCCGATCTGGAAGTTGTACAAAAGGAAACCGTTGGCAAAATGTACTATTACAAATATCCGATCAAAGGGGAAGAAGGCGAGTTTGTTCATATTGCCACCACCCGGCCGGAAACCATGTTCGGCGATACCGCGGTTGCCGTTTCCAAAGACAATGAAAAGTTAAAACACCTGATCGGCAAAGAATGCATTATTCCGATCATCAACCGGGCGATTCCGATTGTGGCCGACGACCATGCCGACCCGGAAAAGGGAACCGGTGCGGTCAAAATTACCCCGGCGCACGATTTCAACGACTTTGAAGTCGGCAAACGTCATAACCTGCCGCTGATCAATATCTTGAACCCGGATGCCACCTTAAACGAGAATACGCCGTTTGCCGGCATGGATACTCAAAGCGCGCGCAAGGCGACCATTGCCAAACTGGAAGAATTGGGCTTTATGGAAAAAATCGAAGATCATCCGATGGTCATCCCTTACGGCGACCGTTCCAACGTCGTGATCGAACCGATGCTGACCGACCAGTGGTTCGTTGACGCGCCGACGCTGGCCAAAGAGGCGATTCGCGCGGTTGAAGACGGGGAAATGCAGTTTGTGCCGAAGTCTTACGAGAAAACTTATTTCGAATGGATGCGCAACATTCAGCCGTGGTGCATTTCCCGCCAGCTGTGGTGGGGACACCAGATGCCGATTTGGTACGGTCCCGACGGCGAGATATTCTGCGAGGAAAACGAAGAGGAGGCGCAGGCGGCGGCCGACAGGCATTACGGATCCCGGGTTGAGCTGACGCGCGAAACCGACGTGCTCGATACCTGGTTTTCTTCCGGCCTGTGGGCTTTTTCGACTTTGGGCTGGCCGGACAAAAGCGAATATCTGGACACTTTTTATCCGACTTCGGTTCTCGTTACCGGTTTTGACATCATTTTCTTCTGGGTTGCCCGGATGATGATGATGAGCATGTACGTAATGAAAAAAGTGCCGTTCAAAAAGGCCTATATTCACGGTCTGGTTCGCGACGAACAGGGACGCAAAATGTCCAAGTCCAAAGGCAACACCGTCGATCCGATGGAAATCATCGAAAAGTACGGCGCCGACGCCTTGCGCTTCTTTATGGCGGCAATGGAAACCCAGGGGCGCGATATCAACGTTTCCGAGGCCAGAATTCAGGGCTACCGCAACTTTGCCACCAAACTGTGGAACTCTGCCCGTTTCGGCGAAATGAACGAATGCACGCTGCCGGCGGATTTTGACGAAAACGGCGTTAAGCACCCGGTCAACCGCTGGATTGTTGCCAAAGTTAAGGAAGCAACCGTCGCGCTGACCGAAAATCTTGACAGCTTCCGCTTTTCCGATGCCGCCAATACCGTTTACCAGTTTGTCTGGGGGGCGTTCTGCGACTGGTATATCGAAATGATTAAACCGATTTTGTACGGCAGCAACGAAGAGGAAAAAGCGGAAACCCGCGCGGCGTTTGCCTGGGTTTTAAATCGTATTCTGGTTATTTTGCATCCGTTTATGCCGTTTATTACCAGCGAACTGTGGAACAATACCGGCACCCGCAGCGAACGTCTGATCAATGTCTCCTGGCCGAAAAACGAGAGCTTTGACACTGCCGCCATCGGCGACATCGACTGGGTGATTGAACTGATCGGTTCAATCCGTTCGCTCCGGGCGGAAATGAATTTGCCGGCCGGTGCCAAGCTGACGGTTCTGCTGAAAGGCGCCAATGCTGATTCGCTGGCGCATCTGCTGCGCTTCAAACCGATTATCTGCTCTCTGGCGCGGCTGGAAGACATCTGCGGCTATGAGGACGAAATTACGCCCGACATGGTACAAAGCGTTTTCCGCGAAGCCTCGCTTTTGATCCCGCTTAAGGGCGTGGTCGATTTCGCTGCCGAGCGCGAACGCCTGCAAAAGGAACTGGCCGGACTGGAGCAAAATCTTGCCGGTTACGAGCGCAAGTTGTCAAATCCGAGTTTTGTCGAACGTGCGCCGGCCGCGGTAGTTGAGGAAGAAAAGCGCCGCCGGGCGGAGGCTTTGGAAAACAAGGCCAAAGTTGAGGAAGCGCTGGCGCGGATCGTCGGGCTGTAATCAAAAAACAAAGCCTTGCCGCCTCATTGGCGCAGGGCTTTATTTTTGAATAAAGGTGCGGACAATGAAGTTTTTTTTGCGGAAAAAGGTTTATGCCGCCGCGGCTGCGGCGTTGACGCTGGTCTTGGTGCTGCTGTATGCAAACCGCTACCACATATACCGCTGTCTGCCGGCGCGTGACGGCGGAGAGCTTGTCCTTTCCGGCGGCGTGCTGGTTGACCGTGTTACGCACCAACCTTTCAGCGGTCGGGCGAGGCTGAAAAACGGAGAACAGACGCTGGTTTTGTCCTATGTCGAAGGCCGGCCTGACGGGTTGGGGGTTGCCTGTCAAAACGGGCGGATAAAAGAGATTGTCAATTGGAAAAAAGGCCGCCGCGACGGCAAGTTTATGTCGTTTGAAAACGGTCGTCCGCATGTGTCCGGAACTTATCGGCAGAACGCCAAAAACGGAGAATGGATACAATATGACGAAAACGGGCGGATCGCGCTCAGCCGCAACTACCGGAATGATGTTCCCGAAGGCGTTGCCCGCCGCTATTACCCGAACGGCCGGGTATATATCCATATGAATTATCTCAACGGTATTCCCGACGGATATTACGTGATGTATGCGGAAAGCGGCGAGCCGATTGTGGAGGCTTTTCTTAAAAACGGACATTTTGAAGCGGTCAAACGCTATAATCCGAATTATCAACTGCCGGACCGCGACGAAAACGGCGGGATCGTTATTCGCGGACTGCAAAATGAAGAGGAGGGCAAGAACAGACTGCCGCCGGTCGTTCAATAGCCGGAGAACGGGAGATGTTTAAACGCGGTTTGTGTCGTTATGTGTCCGGGCGGCAGTCAGCAGCGCGATTTCGCCGCTTTGTTCCGTCACTAACGGTTTGCTTCTGTCTTGGGCGGTGTCTTCCGGTTTAAACGCGGCTTGGGGCGTTATGTGTCCGGGCAGCAGTCAGCAGCGCGATTTCGCCACTTTGTTCCGTTGCCGATAGTGCATTTCTGCCCTGATCGGCATCTTCCGGTTTAAAGCGGTTTGTGTCGTTATGTGTTCGGGCGGCGGTCAGCAGCGCGATTTTGCCGCTTTGTTCCGTTACCGACGGTGCATTTCTGCCCTGGTCGGCATCTTCCGGTTTAAACGCGGCTTGGGGCGTTATGTGTCCGGGCGGCAGCAGCGCGATTTCGCCGCTTTGTTCTGTTGCCGACGGTGCGTTTCTTCCTTGAGCGGCATCTTCCAATTTAAACGCGGCTTGAAGCGTTATATGTCAGAACGGCTGCTGCATTTTTGTCGCTTGAGGATGCCGTTAACGAGGCGTTCCTGTTGTTTACGGCCTTTTGCAGATCCTTGGCCGACGTTTTGGCCGCAATGTCGGCCAAATCTTCAAGCGAAATGACTTTGTCGGCAACGACCTTTTGCCAATACTGCCGCAGTTCGTCATCGTCGATCGGTTTTTCTGTTTTGGCAACGTATGGACGCACCCGGTTGATCTCGTCCATCCGCTGCATGTCTTCGGTAATTTCGGAGGTCCCGGTTAAAAAGGCAAAGCCGCACAAAGCCAGTTTGGTGAAATTGTTTTGCAAACGATGCAGTTTTTCTGTTTTGTTCCGGTTGCCGACATTTTGTGCGGCGGCGGAAAAAGTAGCCGCGGTCAGGAGCAGAACGGATGCCGTTTCTTTGGCAATTTCCGGCGGCACGAGAAGCGGAGAAACGACGGCCGTTGCCGCTGCCGCTGCGCCGACTCCGCTCAGAAAGCGCGATCCGCAGACGGCCAGCCTGCTTTTGACGGAAGATTGTTTTGCGTCTTTTTCCATTGTCTGCCTTCTCTTTGTTACAGTCCGTATTTGCTCCAGTCGACGGGGATTTTCTCCGTGTGGCGGAGAACGGCTTCATAATGGTCGGCAATCTCCTGCCCGCGGACTTCGACCATGATCGCGTTGTCCGTGTTTGCCAGCGTCTGCCGTATTTCGGGACTGATATTGTCGAGGATCACGTTTTGTCCGGGATTACGGACGAGCAGGGCATGTTTTCCGCCGTCGTACAGAATAATCGGCCGTTCTTTTTTTCCTTCCGGTTGCGGCAGAAAGATCAAGAGCTTTCCGTCTTCGTCGGTTTTGATGATGTAAAGTCCGGCGATCAGTGTCTGAGTCATATCCGATAACCTTTCAAAAAGAAAAAACCGCCGGCCGGTTACCGTGTTTTTGATACGGTTTTCGGCCGGCGGAAAATGCCGTTAACGGGACTCTCCACCCCCTCTTCCGTAACCGCGGGACGGGAGTTGTCCGTTGTTGCCGGCATTTCCCGCGATGTTGGAATTGTTCTGTTTTGCTTGTTCTTTTTCCGCTTTCAGACGGCGCTGGATAGGGCTGAAATCATGCTTCGGCATTCCGATTTTCATGACCAGAATCGGCGGCAGTCCGATATCGGCCAGATCATTTTTGACGTTGTCGATTTCTGTTGACGCTTCGGTAAGGTAGGGAGTAACCGCGTCACGTGCCGCATTGCCTTTGTAAAATTCGTCTTTAACCAGTTTTTCGTATTCTTCGTTGATTTTTCTGGTTGCGCGAGCCGCCTGGGTCTGCTGCATGAAAGAGAACAGATTTTGGGCTGCTTCCGGCGGCATGTCACGAACCTGCATCTTTTCGGAACCGCGGATCACTTCTTTGAATTTTTCTTTTTCCTCGGGCGTCAGGGATTTGCATTTGTCGGAAACCAGATAGTCCAGGGTTTTGTCAGTGTTGTCACTGTATGCGGCATACAGTTTAGCGACGGCTTTGGCCGCGCCGATGGCGTCCGCGGCACCGTTCCTGTTGCCCGAACCGCTGTTTTTGATAAATTCTTCATATTTGTTACGCAGACCGAAGTCTTCCCACCAGTCACGGAACGGAGAAAAGTTGTAAGCGCCGATTGCGCCGCGGATACAGCGGCAGTCGACGTTGTTTTTGTTGGCGGGGTCTTGCCAGTTGATTCCTTTTTGCTTCAGCTGGTGGGCAAACTGCAGAGCCAGGTCTCGCCGGTATTTGATTACCTTAGGGTTGTTTTTGCCGTTTTTGCCTTCCGCCGCGTCAATCATCTTGTCGAATTTGGTTTGCGACAGCTTCAATCCGACCGGAACGATCAGCGCCCGGCCGCAGGCGGCGCGGATGGAACCTTCGTTGGCGTCGCTCATGGTGCCGAATTTGACCCGGCTGATGCCGGCATCTTTGTAGGCGTCCATAATTCTGTCGGCATAAGTGTCGCTCAACGGTTTTCCGTTCGGCGTAGAGAACGAAATTTCCAATCGTCCGTCTTTGTCCATTTTAACGTAAAGCTTGCATTCGCTGCGAACCTTGACGTCTTTGGTTTTCTTGTCGATGACGCCGTCTTGTTCCATGTTTTCGGGATTTTCCTTGTCAAACGTGGTGAAGACGGTATAACCGCTTTTGTAAGTGATAAAGTAGCTGAGGTTGCGGCGTTTGTTTTTGTCCATCCACTTGGTGAGCGATTCGACGGCGTTGTCGTAAGCGTTTGCCGGCGCTTTGTTGCGATCCGTTTTCTGAATCGGCAGCGTGCCAAAAGGCAGACCTTCGCCGTTGCCTTCTGACGCCTCGTTTCCTCTCTGTGTTTCGCCGTTTTCCCGGTCTTCTTCGTACGGAGTTTCGTTGTCGTTTGCAGACTGGTTGACGGTAAGCGCATCTGCCGCGCCGGAAGTTACGAACTCGTCGCCGCCGCGTTTGGTTTCGTTCTCGGCTTCCTTTTTGACCGCGGCAAACAGTTCTTCCGTCCTGGCGTCCGCGTTTTCAAGCTTCAACCCGTCCATGTCGACGAAGGAAGTAAGTCCGCGGCGGTCGAGCCAGGCGAGTATCTCCCTTAGCTGGTCGGGACTCATTCCGTTCGGATCAAAAGACAGTTTGCCGTCATGAATTTGGAAGGATACGTCAGCCGGTTTCATGATTTCGACGGCCAGAAACAGGTTGCCGTTCTGGTCTTCGCAGATTTTTGCGCGGGTTTTGTCGGTATCGCGTTCGTTTTCCTTTTCCCGGTTTTCGGTATGAACTTCTCCGTTGGCCGTTTCTTTCAGGGAAAAAAGGGTGGTGTAAAGTTCCGGATTTTTGTCAAACAATTCCAGATCGTTTAAGGCATTTTTATAAGCCATTTCCTCTTTGCGTTTACGCAGAAACGCCTCCCGCGCTTCTCGGTCGCCGCCGATTTCTTCCGGAACTTCGGTAACTTGGGAAATGCGGCTCCGCAGCACGTTTCTGACTTCTCCGGCAGCATGCGGACGCTTGTCGGCAAATGCCTGAAAGTCAAGCGGGATAAAAGGTTTGTCTTCAATGTTGTTGGTGGCTTTGGTAACCATAAAATCCTCCCTGCAAAAGGCTCTGATATAGGTTCATCATATCATGATTATACAAAAAAGCAAGCTGTTTTTGACAAAAAAAGAGGCCGCGCCGCCGCTGAAAGTCAGTGATATTTGCGGACGATGCCGCTTAAAATTCCCTGCACTTTCACCCGCGAAGGATGCAGTTTGCGGATTTCGTATGCGGGGTTGCAGGGTTTCAGCCAGATTTCGTCTTTTTTCTTTTGCCAGACTTTAAGCGTTGCCTCGGCGTCATCGATGAGGGCGACGACGATTTGTCCGTTTTCGGCGTTTTCGGCTTTGCGGATGATGGCGGTGTCGCCGTCCAAGATGCCGGCTTCGATCATGGATTCTCCTTCAACCGTCAGGGCGTAGAATTTGCCCCGGCTGACCATGTTGAGGGGAACGGTGATGCTTTCGTTTTCGTCGGCAATGGCGGCGATCGGCGTGCCGGCGGCGATTTTGCCGTAAAGGGGAATTTGGATTGCCGCCCCCTGCAGAGCCTGCCTGATTTTCTTTTCTTCCTCAATGATTTCCCGCGGTTTGAAGCGGGGAATGCGCAGAACCTCGAGCGCGCGGGCCTTGTGCGGCAGCTTTTTGACGAAGTCGCGTTCAATCAGCTCTTCGATCAGGGCGTGGATGCCCGATTTCGATTTGATGCCCACCGCCTGTTTCATCTCTTCAAAAGAAGGGCAGCAGCCGTTTTCCTTGATCGAATTGTCGATAAACATCAGCAGCTTGTATTGTTTCGGGGTCAGCATCTTCTTCTTTCCTTCGCGTTTATGGTTTGATTATCTGTTCTACTTTAGTTCTTTGCCGCCGTCAAGCAATTATTAGGTTGAAAAGTTTTCGGCTTTTGTTTATAGTGACGGAAAAACAAATGAGAACTTGAAAAGAACAGGAATTTACCAATGGCAACAGAAACCAACATCCACAGAGAATCCCGCCTGGCAAAACTCAATGCCCTGACGGAAAAAGGCTACAATCCCTATCCGTATTGTTTCAAACCGAATGCTTTTGCCGCCGATTTGCAGGAAAAATACAAAGATCTGCCGGCCGGAGAAAATACCGAAGACCGGGTGACGGTTGCCGGCCGCGCGATGGCGGTGCGCAACAGCGGCATGTTCATCGATTTGAAAGACAAGAGCGGAAAGATCCAGGTTTTCTGCCACAAAAGCCATCTTGACGAGGCCGGGCTGGAACTTCTGAAATGCCTGGACGTCGGCGATCTGGTCGGCGTTTCCGGCTTTGTCCGCCGCACCCCCCGCGGAGAGCTTTCGATTGCTGCCGAAAAGTTTGACATTATCGGTAAATCCCTGCAGCCGCTGCCGGAAAAGTTCCACGGCCTGACCGACATCGAGGCCAGATACCGCCAGCGTTACGTCGACTTCATCATGAACGACGACAGCCGCGAAATTTTCAAAAAACGCTGCCGGATCACTTCGGCCATCCGCCGCTATTTTGAGGAACACGGTTTCCTTGAGGTGGAAACGCCGATGCTGCACCCGATCATGGGCGGCGCCAACGCCAAGCCGTTTGTTACCCACCACAATGCGCTCGATATGGACCTTTACCTGCGCATTGCGCCGGAGTTGTACCTCAAACGTCTGGTCGTCGGCGGGCTGGACCGCGTGTTTGAAATCGGCCGCAACTTCCGCAACGAAGGCGTCGACAAAAAACATAATCCCGAGTTCACCGCGCTGGAAGCCTATCAGGCCTATGCCGACTATAACGACATGGCCGAGCTCATTCCCGATCTGATCCGCTATGTCTGCGAACAGGTACTGGGCAAGCCGTCGTTTACTTTTAACGGACAGGAAATCGACGTTTCCCGGCCTTTCCCGCGCAAATCGATCGTCGATCTGGTCAAAGAATATGCCGGCATTGACCTGATGGCGGCTAAAACCGTGGAAGAAGCGCGCGAAATGGCGAAGTCGATCGGTATTGACGCTTCCGAGTGTTCCAACTGGGGCAAAGTCGTGCAGCTGGTGTTTGACGAGAAGGTCGAAGCCAATCTGATTCAGCCGGTGCTGGTCATGGACATGCCGCGCGACGTTTCGCCGCTGGCCAAAACCCACCGGAGCAATCCGCGTCTGGTCGAACATTTTGACGCCTATGCCTGCGGTATGGAACTCGGCTGCGCCTATTCCGAACTTTCCAACCCGCTTGAACAGCGCGCCCGCTTCGACGCCCAGTGCGCCGAACGCGAAGCCGGCGACGACGAGGCTCAGATGCTGGACGAGGACTTTGTCAACGCGTTGGAAAACGCGCTGCCGCCGACCGGCGGAATGGGAATGGGGATTGACCGTCTGGCCATTCTTCTCACCGGTGCGGAAACGATCCGTGACGTTATCGCTTTTCCGACTTTGCGCAACAAATAAAAAATGAAGACGAAGGACGGAAAGGAAAGGCGGACGAAAACGGCGCCGGCAGGCTGGTGCCGCCGGCTGTCGTTTGCCGTCGGCGGTCTGCTGTCGTTTTTTCTGATCGGGCTGTCGGTCCTTTCCGCGGCCGAAAACGGCAATGTTGCGGAGAAACTGCCGCCGGCTGTCGAAGCGGAGGAACTGCCGCCGGCTGTTGAAACGGAAGACGACGGTTATCTGCAAAAGGCTCTGGAACAGGACGAACTGGACGACGACAACCTTTTCCGGCTGGAAGACGCCGTGGTGAGGAGCGAACCCGACGCGCCCCAGCCGCCGGAAAACGACTGGGAAAAAAAGGTGGCTTATATCAACGAGATTGAGCTTCCGTCTCAGGTTATCTATGATTTTTACGAAGAAAAACTGCCGGAAGACGTCATCGACACCGAAGCGCCGAAAAACGTTCACCCGAAAATCAGCGGCATCAAAATCGAAGTCAGCCGCAAACCGCCTTATTTCGGCCGGGAACCGGTAATTGCGATCGTGATCGACGACATGGGCGTCAGCCACCGGCGAACGGCCAACATCAGTTCCTTGGACTATCCGCTGACGTCTTCTTTTCTTACCTATGCTTCAAACTTGCGGCCGCAGATTGCGGCGGCCGAACGGGCGGGGCATGAAATTATTGCCCACCTGCCGATGGAACCCAAGGCCAGCATGAACGTTTCGCCCGACGTTTTGACGGTTAAGATGAACGAAAAACAGGTGGCCGAAGGCTTGAACGGAATGCTTGACAAGTTCCCCGGTATTGCCGGCGTCAACAACCATATGGGCAGCCGCTTTACCGAAGATGCGGAGCGGATGGACGTGGTGATGAAAGAACTCGAAAAACGCGGGCTTTTTTTCCTCGATTCCAAAACCACTCCGCATTCTGCCGGCGAAAAGGCGGCAAAGGACAACGGTGTCCGCTATGTGTCGCGAAACGTTTTTCTCGACAACGAAGACAAGTTCGACTATGTTATGCGCCAGCTTCGTCAGACCGAAGCCATTGCCCGCAAAAACGGGTATGCGGTGGCTATCGGACATCCCAAAGAACAAACTTACAATGCGCTTAAAGTCTGGCTTCCGACTTTAAAAAGCCGCAACCTGCGCCTGGTGCATTTGAGCGAAATCGTCAAAGCGCTTAACTGACGTTTCGTATACCGCTTTGTAAAACTTAAGCGTATATAAGATGTTATGCCGGCCTCAGCCGGTTTGCGTGCGGCAAAAAAACGATCCTTTTTTTGCCGCATGTTCATATCATTGCGAAAAAAACGCCAACATGTTGACAGCTAAAATAAAAATCGCTAATTTGAAAACTAATTTTGCATGGTTTGTTATGACTAAAAAAAGGATCGTTAAATTGCGTCATGCAAACGCGGTACGATTCTTCAAGGAGCTGAAATGAAATTTGACATTATTATTCCGATGGGATGTTACTGTGCTTCGGCGCAGGCTTTGAAAAGCGTTAAAAAGAGAAGTCGTTCGCTGCCTTTTGACTGGGTCGGGCCGCTTTCGTTTGATCAGGCCGTCCGTTTTCTGGAAACCGGATTTGAAGGCTTTTTTGAAAAAGAAGATTTGGTAAAATATGAAAAGGATACCAAGAAAAACGTAGGGTATGTCAATACTCGCAACAATCTGCTTTTTCTGCACGATTTTAAAGAGGTGGCGCATTTTGACGAAGAATACGTGCAGCTGCGCGAAAAGTACGAACGCCGGATCAAACGGATTTATCAGACGATTCGGGATTCGAAAGATATTTTGTATTTGCATGTTCATACGCCGGATATGATGGACCGTCTGCCGGCGGACGAAGAACTGCAAGCCGCCCTGGAACGGCTGCGGAAAATGTACCCGGAAAAGAATCACCGTCTGTTGTTTGTCAATCTGGCGGAAACGGAAGAGGGCAAGACCGGTTTTGAAAAAAGGGAAATCGGCGGCGGCATCGACTATTACGACTGTTATCGTGATCGGGATGCCGCGTTTGACGAGAATTTTCCCGGCTTCGTCTATTTCAAAAAGAACGTGGAAGCGGTTTTGAAAGCGTATAAGGTTCGCAAAAACGTCAAAGACGTCATGAAAAAGTTTGCGTTTAAACTGCTCGACGCCCTGAGCCGTCTTGTCCCCAGCCGGCGCATCCGTGAAAAAACGAGGATGTTGTACAAAGAATACAAATGATTTTTGAGCTGCCGGCCCTAAACGGGAACGGCAGTCGGTGGATACGGGTATGGAAAGATTCGATTTTATTGTTCCTTCGGGATATTTCTGCGTGACCGGCTATCATTTGCGTCATGCTCGCCTTCACGGAGAAACGCTGCCGTTCGACTGGTTGGACGGAGTGACGCCGGAGTTGTTTGCCGGTTTTCTGGAAAGTCGTTTTCGGGATTTTCTGGAGTTGCCGCAGCTGATTCCGGAAGGGAAAAAAGAAGAAGGAGACGGGCATTATCGTTTCCGCATGCCGAGTGGGGTCGTTTTTGTTCACGACTTTGCCCGTCCGGATCCGGCGGAAGAATTTGCGGGAGTAAAACAGAAATACGACCGCCGCATCAAAAGGCTGTTTGACAAAGCGGCAAAGGCCCGGAGCATATTGTTCGTGCATTGCGGCCGGAAAGAAGCCGACGCGGTCAGCCTGCAAAATATTTACAAGCGTTTGCAGGCGCTGTTTCCCGACAAAAGGGTGAAATTTTTGTACGTGCGTCTGATTGACGGCAAAAAAGGGTTTGATTATGTTTCCCGATCGCCGGAAATTGATGTGGTTGACATGGAATTTGGCACCAACAGCGATCCGAAGCAGTTTTGGATCGGCAATACCGGTGTTTTTAATTGTATGTTGTCCGCCTACCGTTTGACGTTTGCGGCGCGCATCCGGTTTTGGATCAATCGCCGGAAACGGAAATTCAGCAAAAATTATGACCGGATGTGAACGTGCCGTCGTTCGTCTGATGTAAAAGCTCTCTTTTTCGGGGGCTTTTGGTTTTGACGGGGCGGTTTTCCGCCGGGAAGGCCGGCTGTTTGTCTTATTTTGTGTTCTGACTTGGTTTGCTGCCCGTTTGATGTCGTTTGTTCGGAATTTGCTTAAAAAAGTCGGAATGAAAAAACGGCAAAAAGAAAAAGCCTTGAAACAAATCAAGGCTTTTCAATTTGGTAGGGGTAGTCAGACTCGAACTGACACGGCCTG
>OJPW01000985.1_pt1 | contig 19294 bp, 18 predicted proteins | sample 1598571 | NCBI WGS metagenome assembly OJPW01 (sample SAMN03922493, study PRJEB24848) | human gut metagenome | isolation source: stool sample | host: Homo sapiens | place: Germany | collected 2011-05
TCTACACAAGGAGTATCGTCGGCAGCGTCAGATGTGTATAAGAGACAGCAATAAACTATTACGCAGCGTAGGAGTCAAGTGCTTTTTGAAAAATTGATATAAATTTCGGCTTAGACGGGTGATGTCATTTTGCAGGAGGGCAACGGCGGTTTTACCCGGTCTTTGAATTCTTACCGCAATCGGTACGGCGGCAGCGGGCGCAATCGCCACAGCAGCTGCCGGTATGGCCCCGGCGGACGGCCCGGAGAGCGAAAAATGTGCCGGTGGCGATTACTGCCAGCAGCAGCCAATCGATGGGGCCCATCAGAACAGCCCTGTGATGGCATAGGCCAGCCAGCCTACTAGCCATGCTACACTGCATTGCAGGATTACCACGCCGACTGTTTTCACGGTGGAGCCGAGCTCCCGGCGGATGGTGGCTATGGCCGCCACACAGGGGGTATACAGCAGGGTAAAGACCAAAAAGCTGATGGCGGCCCGGGGAGAGAACATCCCGGTGACGGCCGCACCGCCCAGCAGGACCTCCAGGGTGCTGACGACAGATTCCTTGGCGACAAAGCCAGAAATGAGGGCGGTGGCGCAGCGCCAATCGGCGAAGCCGAGGGGGGCGAGAAGGGGAGCGATCCATTGGCCGATGAGCGCCAGCAGACTGTAAGAGCTATCCGCCACGACATTGAGACGGGTATCGAAGCCTTGCAGGAACCAGATGATGATGGTGGCCAGGAAAATGACAGTGAAAGCGCGCTGCAGGAAGTCCTTGGCTTTTTCCCACAGCAGCAGCCCTACACTTTTGGCGCTGGGGAGCCGGTAGTTGGGCAGCTCCATCACAAAGGGGACGGGCTTGCCCCGGAAGGCGGTGTGGTTCATGATGAGGGCCGCCACGATGCCGATGAGGATGCCGAGAAGATAAAGGGCGATCATCACCAGGGCGCCGTACTGCGGGAAAAATGCCGCCGTAAAAAAGGCGTAGATGGAGATTTTGGCAGAGCAGCTCATGTAAGGGGTGAGGAGAATGGTCATTTTGCGGTCGCGATCGGAGGAGACGGTGCGGGTGGCCATGATGGCCGGCACCGAGCAGCCGAAGCCGATGAGCAGCGGCACGATGCTGCGGCCCGAAAGACCGATGCGGCGCAGCGGCTTATCCATTACAAAGGCGACACGGGCCATGTAGCCGGTGTCTTCCAGGATGGAGAGAAAGAAAAACAGGGTGACGATGATGGGCAGGAACACCAGCACGCTGCCCACGCCGGCAAAGATGCCATCGATGATGAGGCTGTGGACCACCGGATTGATGCCGTAGGCAGTGAGAGCGCCATCGACCAGGGCGGTGAGCGCATCAATGCCGACGGCCAGGAGATCGGAAAGACGCTGGCCGATGACATGGAAGGTGAGGTAGAAGGTGAGAAACATGACCGCCAAAAAGGTGGGAATGGCGGTGTACCGGCCGGTAAGGATCTGATCGAACCGGACGGAGCGGGCGTGCTCGCGGCTTTCGTGGCACTTGGTGACCGAGGCGGCGACGACCCCTTCGATGAAGGTATAGCGCATATCGGCCAGGGCGGCATTGCGGTCCAGCCCGGTTTCGTTTTCCATCTGGACGATGCAGTGTTCCAGCAGCTCCTTTTCGTTTTCATCCAGCCGCAGGTCCTTTTCCAGCGTATCGCCGCCCTCAATGAGCTTGGCGGCGCAGAAACGGGTGGGGACGCCCAGCCGTTCGGCGTGATCCGAGATGAGGTGGATAACGGCGTGCAGGCAGCGGTGGACGGCGGAATCATCGGTGCAGAAATCTGTGACCTTGGGTAGGATTTTGCCCCGGGCGACGGTGAGCGCCTGGGTGATAAGCTCCGATACACCCTCGCCCTTGGCGGCGGAAATGGGTACCACCGGGATGCCGAGGGCGGCGCTCATTTTTTGCACATCGATGGAGCCACCGTTGGCGCGCACCTCATCCATCATATTGAGGGCCAGTACCATGGGGACCCGCAGCTCCAAAAGCTGCAAAGTAAGGTAGAGATTACGCTCGATATTGGTGGCATCCACAATATTGATGATGCCATCCGGCTTTTGATTCAGGATGAAATCCCGGGTGACGATCTCCTCCTGGGTATAGGGCCGCAGCGAATAGATGCCTGGCAGATCGACGACGGAGCAATTTTTCTCGCCCCGGATATCGCCCATTTTCTGATCGACGGTGACGCCGGGAAAATTGCCGACATGCTGATTGGAGCCGGTAAGGGCATTGAACAGGGTGGTTTTGCCGCAATTCTGATTGCCGGCCAATGCGAAGATCATATTTCCGCGGCCTCCTTTACCTCGATCTTTTGGGCTTCCTCCACCCGCAGGGTCAGCTCATAGCCGCGGACCCTTATCTCGATGGGATCGCCCATGGGGGCGACCTTTTGCAGGGTGACGCGGGTGTGGGGGATGAGGCCCATATCCAAAAGGCGGCAGCGCAGCGGGCCATCGCCGCCCACGGCCGTGATGATACCGGAGGAGCCGGTTTTGAGTTCATTCAAAGTCATAGTGATAATCCTTTCCCTTGACATGTGGCAATTAAAATTAGGATAGACTAATTTTATTATAAGGCGGCAAAAATATCAAGTATCCGACAGGGATCGGGCGGTATTTTGGGCGGAGGGGCAAAGCGGGCGGAGGGCTTAGTCCATTTGAGGCGGGACTGGCATTTTTCTGTCGGCGGGGCATACCCTCTAAAGAGAGAGGGGGAATAAGTGATGCTGGGAGCAATGGTACTGACACTGCTGGGCGGGCTGTGGCTGCTGACGCTGCATGTTTCGACTTCAGGTTCATTCCCGCGGCCGCTGACGGCTAAGCAGGAGCGGGACTGCCTGGAGCGGATGAGCCGAGGAGACCGGGCGGCACGGAACGAGCTGGTGGAGCACAATCTGCGACTGGTGGTGCACATCGTGAAGAAGTACTACGCGGTGAGCGGGGAGCAGGATGATCTGATCTCGATAGGGACGATAGGGTTGATAAAGGCGGTGGAGACCTATAACTTGGAGAAGAAGACAAAATTCGCGACTTATGCTTCTAGGTGTATTGAGAATGAGATTCTGATGTATTTTAGGGCGCGAAGGAAGACGGCGGGGGATGTTTCATTGGAGGACCCGCTGGATACCGACCGGGACGGCAACAGCCTGACGCTGATGGAGCTGGTGAGCGATGAGGAGGATATCATTACACGGCTGGACCTAACGCTGAAAGCTGAAAAACTACGGAAGGTCTTTGGGGTGCTGGAGGGACGGGAGCAGCGGGTGCTGCGGCTGCGCTACGGGCTGGATAACCGGCCGCCGATGACCCAGCGGGAGGTGGCCAGGAAGCTGGGGATCTCCAGGAGCTATGTTTCCCGGCTGGAGAAGCACGCCATAGAGCGGCTGCGGGAGGAGATGGGCAAGTAAGGGGAAAACAGAGGGACTTGCCGTTTGGGGAAAAATGCGCTATGATGGGGAAAAGTATTTTTCCCGGAGGTGCCAGTATGCATATCCCTACCATAGCCACCAGTGAGATGGAGGTATTATCCTTTGCCGAGGCGATGCGCCAAAGCGGCCGGGAGGCGGACTACGATACCGGCCGGTGGCTGTATGTGCCGGACTTTTATACGGAGTACCGATATGTGCTGGGAACCAAGGGAGAGAAACCGCTTATCTGCATTGGGGTGAACCCCTCCACGGCGGAGCCGGACCACCTGGATAATACCCTGAAATCGGTGGAGCGGATCGCGCTGGGAAATGGGTACGACAGCTTTATTATGTTTAATGTGTACCCGCAGCGGGCTACCCGGCCGCAGGATATGGCGCGGGAGCGGGATGAGCGGCTGCACCGGGCCAATATGGAGGCTTTCGAGTATATTTTGGGACTGAGTAAGGAGCCGACGGTATGGGCGGCCTGGGGGAACATCATAGAGATGCGTCCCTACCTGAAAAGCTGTGTGCAGGATATGATAGCGGCCGGAGAGCGGCACGGCGCCCGGTGGGTCACGGCAGGGAAGCGCTCGGTGAAGGGGCACCCACACCACCCGCTGTACCTGAAGAAGGACAGCGGGCTGGATCCCTTTGATGTGGCGGAGTACTGCGAACGGTGTATATGAGCTGCGGCAGGGAAAAGGCAGGCGGGCGCACTGGAGCGGGAAAGGGCTGCCCGAAGCGCAGCGGAGGTGCGGCCCTGGGGAGCGCAGGGGTGCCCGCCGGGGGTGGAGAGCGCGCGGAAGAATGAAAACAGCACCGAGGAGCAGTTCCACGGTGCTGATTTTGTTATTCGTTTGGTTCCTGCGGCAGGGGAGGAGTTTTGGCGGCTTCCAGCTCCTTAAACTTGGCCTGCATGGTGGGATTGTTTTTCGTCAGGCGCTTGACTGAAAGCTCCTGGGCTTTATCATTGGCCAGGCGGAGATTATTTTCGGAGGAGAGCAGGGCGTCCTTGGTCTTTTGCAGGTGGTCGATGGTTTTATCGATCTCCTCGATGGCGGTTTTGAACTTGCGGCTGGCCAAATCGTAATTGCGGCCGAAGCGGGTCTTGAAGTCGTTCATTTCCTCCTCGAAGTGGGAGATATCGATATTCTGATTACGGATCTCCGCCAACTGCCGGCGGTATTCCACCGTATGGAGTGCCGAGCCCCGCAGCAGGGTGATGATGGGAATGAAGAACTGAGGACGGATGACATACATTTTGGGGTAGCGGTAGCTGACATCGGTGATGCCGCCATACAGCTCGCTGTCCGGCTCCAGCAGGGAAACCAGGACGGCATATTCGCAGCCCTTTTCCTGACGGTCCTTATCCAGTTCCCGGAAGAAATCCTCATTCTTTTTTTTGCTGGCGGTGGTATCCATCTCGTTTTTCATCTCGAACATGATGGAGAGAAATTCGATGCCATCGGAGGTGGACTCCCGGAAGATGTAATCGCCTTTGCTGCCGGTGCGGGCGTCGTTGTCCTTCTCAAAGTAAGCGTTGGGGAAAGCGGCGGACCGCAGACGGTTGAATTCGATCTCACAGTGCTGTTCCAGCGTTTCTCCCACCATTTTGGTGGAAAGGCGGGTTTTGAGGTCCTTATAATAGGCGATGACCTCATCCTTGCTGCTGAGCTCCCGCTTGTAGCTTTCCCGCAGCTCCTGCTCCTTTTCCCGGCTGGCGGCCGCGGCTTCCTTCAGCTGATAGGTCAGCTTATCGATTTCCCGCTGACTTTCGATCAGTTCGTCCTTCTTCTCAGAGGTCACTTTTTGGATGGCTAGCTCCCGCTCGGTTTGGGCTGCGTTCAGGCGGGCCTGTAGTTCAGTAATGGTCTGATCCCGGGCGGAAAGATCGGCGGTCTGCTGTTCCAGGGCTTTCTGTACGGCCAGCTCCCGCTGGGCCTGCTGGGAGAGAAGCTGGGCCTTCAGTTCTTCGATCTGCCGCTGCAGCTGGGCCTCGGACTGCTCCTGAGAGCGGGCGGCCTGAGTGCGTACCAGGGCCAGATCTTTTTCTTTTTCGGCGGCCAGCTGCTTTTCCCGCTGGGCCAGCTCCCGGTGAAATTCTTCATCCCGTACCTGACCCACGATGGCTGCATAGCCGGATTCATCCACGGTAAAGACTTCGCCGCATTTGGGACATTTGATCTCGTGCATAGCCGTACCTCCTGGTGAACTTACTGGATGTGGCCCATGGCGTGGCGCTTGATGGCTTCCATGGAGGCATCGCTGATGACATGCTCCATTTTGCAGGCGTCCTCCGCAGCGGTCTTTTCGTCAACGCCAAGTTTGACCAAAAAGCTGGTGAGCAGGCGATGACGCTCGTAGATCTTTTCCGCCACGGCCTGGCCGGATTCGGTGAGGGTGATGCCGCCATCTTCCGCCACATGGATATAGCCCCCCTGCCGCAAAATGCCGACAGCGCGGCTGACGCTGGGCTTGGAGTAGCCCATTTCCTCTCCGATATCAATGGCACGGACAAAGCCTGTGCGTTGGGAGAGAACAAGGATGGTTTCCAGATACATTTCGCCGGATTCCTGCAGAGACATGAGGGGACACCTTCTTTTCTTGATGGATATATTTATTTAAGGATAGCATAAAACGCGGTCGGTTGCAAGGGAAGCGGGGGGAAGAAAAACTCCCTGCCCGAAGGCAGGGAGAATGGAGCTGGAAACGTGACTTGAACACGCGACCTGCTGATTACGAATCAGCTGCTCTACCGGCTGAGCTATTCCAGCATTTTTGAGGTTACTAAAGTATTCTATCATACCAGCTGGAAAAAATCAATCAAAATTCATGCACAGTTCATTTACTTTCGCGGCAGTGGGCACTATAATAAAAATATACCCCATTTTAACGGAGAACGAACAGAATGAAGAGAGTAACGGCGCTGCTGCTGGCAGCGATGATGATAATAACAACCGGCCTGATAACACCGGCCATGGCGGCGGAGGATGATGTGCCGGAAACCTACAGCAATGCCTATGTGGTGATGGACGCCAAGACCGGGCAGGTGCTGCTGCAAAAAAACATGTACGAGAAGGAATATCCGGCCAGCATTACCAAGATACTGACCACAGCGCTGGGACTGACCTACGCCAAGCCGGAGGACCGCATCACCATTTCTCAGGAAACGGTAAGCGATGTATGGAAGTGGGGCGAGACCACCCACCTGGCGCTGGAGCCGGGGGAGATCATTACCCTGAAGGATGCGCTGTACGGGGCGATGGTGGAATCCGCCAATGACTGCGCCAATGCCATAGCCCAGGCGGTGAGCGGGAGCCTGACCGACTTTGCGGAGCTGATGAACCAGCAGGTGGCGGCGCTGGGACTGAGCGATACCCACTTTACCAACGCGCACGGCCTGCCGGATAAGGACCACTATACCACTGCCTATGATATGGCGCGCATCACCCGGTGGGCGATGACGGTGCCGGGCTTTGAGGAATATTTCTGCGCGACGGAGTATACCATCCCCAAGACCAACAAAAAGGATGTGGCAAGAAACATCGGTACCCACCACCATATGTTGGTGGAAAGCGCTTACTACTATCCCTACGCTAAGGGCGGCAAGCTTGGTTGGACCACCGAGGCGCAGCATACGGCGGTGACCTGGGCGGAGAAGGATGGACTTTCTTTGCTGTGTGTGGTGCTGGACTGCAGCGACAAGTGGGGCAAGTACAAGGACACCATAGCGCTTTTTGATTATTGCTTTGAGCGGTACAGTATGGTTTCGGTAAAGACCGATGAGATAGCGGCGTATGATATCCCGGTGGGGAGCCTGACCAATACTGCCGGGATGGTGCATATAGCGGCGACCGGGGACCTGGATGTGCTGGTGCCGAAGGGAACGGCGGTAGAGAGCATCGCGCTGAAATATAATATCCCCAGCCGATATAAGGTGGGAGAACGCATAGACCCGCAGGTGGAGCTGTGGTGCGGTGGTGAGCTGGTGGGAACTTTCCCAATGGAGTACACTGTGGAGACCTATGCCCCCGTGGAGGATGTGCCAAAGGATGATGTCACGACGGCCGGCAGCGGCTCTGTGGTGCTGACGGTGCTGAAATGGATTGGCATAGTGCTGGGGGCGTTGATCGTGATCCTATTTGTGCTGCGGGCGTACTTTATGGCGCGGCGGCGCCGCCGTGCCAAGCAGCGCAGGCGAGCTCAGCGCCGGCGCATGAACTGAATATTCGGCAAAAAATATAGGGCGGGCCGCTGGGCCTGCCCTATATTTATGCAACTGCACAAATATGGGGAAAAAGCATCCTTTGCGGCAAATTGACTGGACAACTTTCCCCCAAATGAGTTACAATAAAACAGTATGCAAAGATGAAGTAATGGGCGGGTGGATGCCCGAAGGAGAAGAAGACATGGATATTTTTGCGCTTCTGCGGCTGGTACTGGGCCTGGCCTTTTTCCTGTTCGGTATGAATGTGATGTCCAGTAACCTGGAAAAGATGGCGGGCGGTAAGCTGGAGCAGCTGCTGAAAACAATGACAGCGAGCCCCTGGGTGAGCCTGCTGCTGGGCGCGGCCATTACCATAGCGGTGCAGTCTTCCTCGGCGGTCACGGTTATGCTGGTGGGTCTGGTCAATTCCGGGATCATGAAATTTGGCCAGACGCTGTATGTCATCTTCGGCGCGAATATCGGCACCACGCTGACGGCGTGGATCCTCTCCCTTTCCGGCATTCAAAGCGGGAATGTGTGGCTGAAGATGCTGAAGCCAGAAAATTTCTCGCCCATTTTAGCCATCATCGGCGTAGTGATGATGATGGTGTGTAAAAACGATAAGAAAAAGAGCATTGGTACGGTGCTGGTGGGCTTTACAGTGCTGATGTACGGCATGGTGGTGATGAGCGACGCGGTAAGCCCGCTGGCGGAGATGCCGGAGTTTTCGGCGATCCTAGCGGGGCTGCGTAACCCGTTACTGGGCCTGGTGGTGGCCACCCTGTTTACCGCCGTGATCCAAAGCTCGGCGGCCTCGGTGGGTATTCTGCAGGCGCTGGCGCTGACCGGCAGCCTGACCTATGAGATGGTCATTCCCATGGTGATGGGCCTGAACATTGGTACCTGCGCCACCTCGCTGATTTCCAGCATTGGGACAAGCTACAAGGCCAAGCGGGTGGCGGTCATCCACTTTTCCATCAAGGTCATTGGTACTGTTATCTGCCTGCCGTTGTACCTGTTGATCACCTCGGTGCTTCAGCTTGATTTTATCCATATTGCAGTGACACCATGGAATATTGCCATGGTGCATACCATCTATAACCTGGCTATTACCGCCATTTTGATGCCATTTACCAAGTACCTGGTGAAGCTGGGCAAGTGGCTGGTGAAGGCCAAAGACGAAACGGCACCTAAGGACTCCATGCAGTACGCGCCTGACCTGCTGCTGCTCCGTTCCCCTTCGGTGGCGCTGCAGGAGTGTGACCACTATACCTTCCGGATGGCCGGGACGGCAAGAGATTCGCTGGAACGGGCGATCTCGCTCATCGGCGCCTACAATGAGCAGGACGCCGAGGTGGTACTGAAGCAGGAGGACACGCTGGATCTGTATGAGGACCGGCTGGATACCTACCTGGTGTACCTTTCGGCGCAGGCGCTTTCCCAGCAGGATAGCCGCCGCGTGGGGAAAATGCAGCACGCCATCGGGGACTTTGAGCGGCTGGGCGACCACGCCGTGAACCTGGTAAAGGCCGGCAAGGAGCTGGAGATCAAATCGCTGTTTTTCTCGGAGGAGGCCCGGCGGGAGTTGGGGGTGCTTTCCGCTGCGGTGCGGGAGATTTTGCAGTTGACAACCGATTGCTATATCAATACCGACCATGAGATGGCCCACCATGTGGAGCCGTTGGAGCAGGTCATTGACGCACTGACCAAGGAGATCAAGCAGAATCATCTGGCACGCCTGCAGGCGGGCCGCTGTTCCATCGAGCTGGGATTTATCCTAACCGACCTGCTGACTGACTACGAGCGGATTTCCGACCACTGCTCCAATATTGCGGTGGCGGTCATCGAGCTGCAGCACGACGCGCTGGACTCCCACCGCTACCTGAACGAAATGAAGCGTGACAGCGATGCGTTCCGGGAGATGTATGTGAAATTCAGGGAGAAATATACACTGCCGGAATCGGCCTATATTGCCAGACAGGCGGCGGAATACCGCTGAGCACAGAGGAGGATCGCAGGGTCCTCCTTTTTTTACCCAAATAGGCCGGTGTGTCCCAAATTAAGATAATGTTAATATTCCCGGATGGAAATAAGGCGGCCGCGATGCTATAATACCTCTTACAGCTTTTTTCGCCATACTGTAAATGAGGAAAAGGAGAAACCTATGACGATCTTGACGCCCATTTTGATCTGTCTGGCCGTAGCGGCTATCCTGGGAGCGCTGTGGCTGTTTGCGCCGCAGGCCGCCCTGCAGGCGACCATCTCGGTGGGGGTGATCGCGGCTTTGGGCATCAGCGGCGGGATCATTGGGGAGCTGCTGCCCCGCCGGTGGTTTCACTGGGATCGCTTCCCCTACAAGACCTGCGCATGGGAGAAAAACGGCAAGATCTATGAAAAAATGGAGATCCGCAAGTGGAAGGACAGGGTGCCGGATAAAAGCCGCTGGGGTGGGCATGAATATGCCAAGACCATTCGTGGGCAGAACGACGCCGAAAACGCTACCCGACTGCTGCAGGAAACCTGTGTGGCGGAGCTCATCCACTGGGTACTGATGCTGGCGACGCCGCTGGTATTTGTCTTTGCTCATGGACCGATGGCGGTATTGGTAGTGCTGCTGTATGGGTTCTCTCACATTCCGTGTATTATCATCCAACGGTATAACCGGCCGCGGCTGTGCGCCCTGCTGCGGCGCTGCCAAAGAAAGGGGGCCGAAACGACATGAAAGTTCTCATCCTGACCTGCAATACCGGCGGCGGACACAATGCCGCGGCGGCAGCCCTGCGCCGGGAGCTGGAATCCCGCGGGCACACCTGCGCGGTGGCGGATGCTCTTTCCTTTGGGCCCAAGCATTTTTCGGAGGCGATCAGCCATCTGCACACCATTGCCTACCGGTATTTTCCCAAAATATACGGGGCGGGCTACCGCAAAAAAGAAGAGCGGGTGCTGGGGGAGGATGAGACCTCCTTTGAATACAAGATGAATGCCATTTGTGTGCCGCAGCTGTACCGCTACCTGCTTTCGGGTGGATTCGATGCCATAGTGACGCCGCATGTGTTCCCGGCGGAGATGCTGACCAGGCTGCGCCGGAAATATGAATATAAAAATCCGTTTTATTTTATTGCTACCGATTACACCTGCAGTCCTTGTGTGGATGAGATCACGCCCGATTACTGGGTCATTCCGGATGAGAGGCTGATCCCGGAATTTACCGCCCGGGGCATCCCGGAGGATCGTCTGCTGCCGCTGGGTATTCCCACCAACCCGGCAATGGCCGCCCATGTGGACCGGAATGTGGCCCGGAGGCTGTTGCACCTGCCCCAGCAGGGGGAGATGGTGCTGGTGATGAGCGGCTCCATTGGCTGCGGGCCGATGACGACCCTGGCCTTGAAACTGCTGCGTCGGCTGCCTAAGGATAGCTTTGTGGTGGTCATCTGCGGGAAGAACAAGGGCGACCTAAAGGAGCTGCAGCGGTATGCCAAATTCCTGGAGCGGCTGTACCCGGTGGGCTTTACCGACCGGATGGATCTTTACTATTCGGCGGCCGACCTGGTAGTGGGTAAGCCTGGCGGGCTTTCCTGTACCGAGATCGCCCAAAAGAGGGTGCCGGCAGTGCTGATGCTGAGCGTCCCCGGCTGCGAGAGCCGTAACCTGGAGTTCTTTACTCGCTATGGGATGGCGCTGGGGACCGAAAGCGTGCGGGATACCCTTTCTGCCGTGCGGCGGCTGCTGGGCAGCGCAGCCATGCGCAACCGTATGATGCTGGCGCAGCGGAGTATTCCGCAGGGCGCGGTGGCGGCAATCACGGATCTGATAGAAAAGGGAATGGTACCTTTGCCCGCAAAAGAAGAATAATGCTGCATAAAGAAAAGGGAGCCTTTTGGCTCCCTTTTTTGCGTGGGGTTGGCTTAATTGCAGCCACAGCCGCAGCCGCCGCAGCCGTTCGTGCTGGTATCGCCGCAGCCGCAGGTGCGGTAGGCGGAGATGTTGGTGGCATTGCCTCCGGTGAGCCACAGCCACACCAGAATGAGAATGATGATCCACCACCAGTTATTGCCGCAGCCGCAGCTGCCGCCGCATCCACAAGAATTGCAGCCCATAGTGTACCCTCCTATTATTCAAAAAAGGTTAGTTGCAGCCGCAGCCGCAGTCACCGCAGCCACTGCGTCCGCCGCCGCATGTATTACAGCCACAGCCGCCGCCATAGCCGCTCAGTCCGCCGCTGCTCAGCAGCCAGATAGCAAGAAGAATGATGACCAGGGTGGCGTCATTCAGGCAGATGCCGAAGAGTCCGCGGTTGCTATCGGCAGGGCAGCAGGTATTGCAGCAGTTACCAAACATAGCAGAGATGCCTCCTTTACATTGGGATCACCCCATCTTATGTCGCGGGGAGATTTTGGTGCGGCGTTTAAGCGACTGGATGCAGCCAATATTAAGGGCAGAACAAAAAAGGAGGGGAGACCCTATGAATCAATACAATGGCTTTACACCGCGGGCGGCCGCGGCATTGGAGGGCGCCCAGCGGGCGGCGCAGCAGGCAGGGCATACCTATATCGGCAGTGAGCACTTGCTGCTGGCGTTGCTGCGAGAGGGGGCCGGAGCGGCTTATACGCTGCTTTTTCAGCGGCGTGTAACAGCGGGAAAGACCGAGCGTGCCCTGCTGCAAATGGTGGGTAGGGGACATCCCACCCTGCTGGAGTCGGAGGAAACGACGGTGCATTACCGCGCCGCAGTGGAAGAAGCGCTGCGGGAGGCCCAGATGGGCGGATTTTTGCAGGCGGGGACCGAGCACCTGCTGCTGGCGCTGTGCGGACAACAGGATTCCGGGGCGGTAAGACTGATGAATAAGCTCGCAGTGGATATCCCCAACCTGACCATTGCCCTGCGAGAGACGATACGGCTGGAGCAGTGTGAGCAGAATAACGACCGGCAGATCCCCAAGGTGGTGGGAAAGGCCCAGCGGCAGACCCGCAGTGTGATGCTGGACCGCTTTGGCCGGGAGCTGACTGAGCTGGCCCGGCAGGGACGGCTGGATCCGGTCATTGGGCGGGAACAGGAGACGGAGCGGCTATTGCAGATCCTTTCCAGGCGTTCCAAAAATAATCCCTGTCTGATCGGTGAGGCGGGAGTGGGCAAGACCGCCGTGGTGGAGGGGCTGGCGCAGCGCATTGCGGAGGGCCGGGTGCCGCTGGCTCTGGCGGATAAGCGGATCATTACTCTGGACTTGCCAGCAATGGTGGCCGGTACTAAGTATCGCGGTGACTTTGAGGAGCGGATCCGGTCCATTATGGAGGAAGTGGCGGCGGCTGGGGATGTGATTCTTTTTATTGATGAGATTCATACCATTATGGGCATTGGCGCGGCGGAAGGCGCGGTAGATGCGGCTAATATCATGAAGCCGAAACTTGCCCGCGGGGAATTGCAGGTTATTGGTGCCACCACCATAGCGGAGTACCGCAAGACCATCGAAAAGGACGGCGCGCTGGCCCGGCGGTTCCAAAGTGTGCTGGTGGAGGAGCCTACCGAGGAACAGACAATGGCGATCCTGCGGGGGCTGTGCCCGCGCTATGAACAGCACCACGGGATGATCATTACCGAGGATGCACTGGAGGCAGCAATCCGGCTTTCAGTACGGTATTTCCCGGCGCGCTTTTTGCCGGATAAGGCCCTGGACCTGCTGGATGAAGCGGCAGCCAGGCTGCGAATCCACCGGGCGGATATGCTGGGAAGCGGAATGAGAGCATCCCGGCGGCTGATACTGACCCAGCGAGAGGTGCAGCAGGCGGCGGGGGCGATGACAGGGCTTGCGGGGGGACAGGGCCTTTCGGCAGAGCAGCTGGAAAACGGCCTGCGGCAGAGTGTGGTAGGACAGCAGGAGGCGGTGGAGACGGTCATTCATGCCATCCTGCGCAGCAATGCTGGGCTGCGGGATCCCCGGCGCCCCATCGGGAGTTTTTTGTTCCTGGGGCCCAGTGGAGTGGGCAAGACCCAGTTGTGCTACGCATTGGGCAAAACGCTGTTCGGCAGCGAGGAGAATATCATCAAGCTGGATATGAGCGAATACCGGGAGCCGCACAGTATTTCCCGGCTTATTGGGGCGCCCCCCGGTTATGTGGGGTGTGAGGAAGGGGGCATCCTGACTGAGGCGGTGAAAAAACACCCAATGAGCGTGGTGGTCTTTGATGAGATAGAAAAAGCACACCCGGATCTTTACAATTTGCTGCTGCAGATTTTGGAGGACGGGCGACTGACCGACAGCCAGGGCAGATTGGCGGTCTTCAGCAATACGGTGGTTATCTTGACCAGTAACCTGGGAGCGGAGGCGATGCTGCATCCGCAGAGGATGGGCTTTGGCGATGCCGGGGCGGACGCGAAGACGATGGTGCTCTCCAAACTGCGGGAACAGCTGCGGCCGGAGCTGCTGGGCAGATTGGATGAGACAATCCTGTTCCAGCCGCTGAGAAAGGAAGAGCTGCGGCAGATCGCGGTGCAGCTGCTGCAGGGGGTGCAAAGCCGCCTGCGGGAGCAGGAGATCGGGATGGAATTTGAGGACACGGTGGTGGAACAGATTGTTGCGGGGGCGGAGGAGGGCCCCTATGGGGCGCGCCCGCTGCGGCGGCTGGTACGCACCATGGTGGAGGATCCGCTGACGGAACGGCTGCTGGCCGGGGAGCTGCATGCCGGGGATATCCTGTGTTGCGGCTGGGAGCAGAGCACCCTGCAGATGCACGAGCGGATACCGGCGGCGCAGTGAGTGAAGTTTCTGTATGGAGCGGGCCGACCTGCGGCTTTTGCGGATTGTAAAAAGATGTCGCTTTACAGATGCGGCGTCTTTTTTTATAATAGAGGTGGAATGACAAATGCTATTTTGGACAGGCATGAAAATGCATGAGAAAAGACGATATGAGGCTACGGATATGCGAAGGATTACAGAGGCGCTAAACCAAATCGTTCACAGTATAGAATGTAAAAATGTTTTGGAAATTGCTTGCGGCAGTGGAGAATTTTCCCTCGAAGCGGCCAGTATTGCTCATTCTGTAACATGCATTGATTTAGACGATAGTCGCTTGCTGCCATCGGTAAGGGATGCAGAAAACATAGTTTTTCTACTGATGGATGCCATTAACTTACAGATGGCAAGTGATAGCGTCGATGTTATTGTGTTCTATAATGCACTTGCGCATGTTGAAAACGAGTTAGAAAAGATCTTAAATGAATGTTATAGAGTTTTACGGAAAAGAGGGGAGCTATATTTTATCAGCTCTTTTGGAATTGATAAAATCGCTGTAGAAGCCACACTGTTGCCAATGTTAAAGAAACAAAAAATTTATTTCAGCTTGAGTCAAACAAAAAATTTTATAATTGTACAAATAGGTGCTTAATTCAGTTTGAGTGATTCACACAGGATATAACGCTAAATATAATTGTCCATTCAATATGTTTGGCGAGAAAATACAACATAAAAGGAGTACCTACTATGGAAAACAAAATCTTTACCTTACATAAAACCGTTACCGAGGCAGATACCGCTGCCCATGTGGGGAGCGGCAGCCTACCTGTATTGGCAACCCCGGTTCTTATTGCGTGGATGGAAGCGGCAGCCTGTGGCTGCTGTGCCGGACTGATGGAGGAAGGCACCACCAGTGTGGGAATGGAGATGAATATGCGACATACCGCGGCCAGCCCGGTGGGGATGAAAGTGACTGTTACGGCGGAACTGACCGCGGTGGAGGGCAGAATTCTTTCTTTCAAGGTTTATGCCGAAGATACCGCCGGTGCCATCGGCGAAGGCAGCCATACCCGTGCCATTATACGGGCGGAGCGTTTTATGGAAAAGGCCAATGCCAAGCTGGCCCAGTGAGGGAATTCCCATGATGAGTGCGGCCGCTACAAAAACGAAGCCCCGTGTGATGAGCCGGGGCGGTATCATTGCCTGCATGGTGCTGACACTGTTGACGCCAGTGGGGTTGCTGCTGATCCATCTGGCGCGCGGCAATGCCGAAGAAGTGGAGCATCTGTACAGTCGTGGATTTTATCATGGTATGGCTACTGTGCTGACAGCGCTGACCGGGAGGGTGCCCTTTTCGGTAATGGAGGTCATCCTGCTTTTGCTGGGGGCCGCTGCGCTGGTGTTCCTTGTTCTTTGGATACGGGAAGCCATCCGGCAGAAAGGACGCTGGTGGCTGGTATGCTTAAAGCGGCTGTGGATCATAGTTTCGGCGGCTTCGGCGGTATTCTTTTGGTTTATTCTTACCGGGGATCTTAATTACTACCGTATTCCGGTGGGGCAGAGTCTGGGGTTGCAAACCGAGGCAACGGATGTGAAAACGCTTCGGTCACTCTGTCATCTGCTGGCGGGGCAGGCGGCGGAGCTGCGGCCACAGTGTGAGGAAGATAGCGAGGGGGTATTTGCTTCTTCCGTGACCTATGCGGAATTGGCGGAGACCGCTACTGGTGCGGTGACGGCACTGGATGAGATCTATGGGGTACAGCTCTTTGACCTGGCGGGACAGACCCGCCCCAAAGCCATGTATTTTTCAGAGGTCATGAGCTATATTCAGCTGACTGGTGTGATTTTTCCTTATATTTCGGAGCCGAACATCAATGTGCACCAACCGGCCTATGGAATCTCCTCCACCATGTGCCATGAGCTTTCCCATATTTGCGGCTTTATGCGGGAGGATGAGGCGAATTTTATTTCTTATCTGGCCTGCTATAATAGCGATAATACAGAGCTGCGGTACAGCGGCGCGATGATGGGACTTATCCATGCTACAAACCGCCTGTACCGCTATGACCCAAACGCCTGGCAGGAGATTTATACACTGCTGCCGGAAGGAGTGCTGCGGGATCTGGCGGCCAACAGCCGTTACTGGAAAAAGTACGAAACGCCGGTAGGCGAAACGGCTGACCGCTGGAACGATGCCTACCTAAAGGCCAATGACCAGACCGATGGGGTGCAGAGCTACGGCCGTATGGTCGATCTGCTCATCGCTTTTTACAGGGCGCAGGGATTGATTTGAGCAGTATATTTGCCGGTTCCTGCAAACCGAGAGAGGCCGACCCTGTGGGTTGGCCTTTTTTGCAAGTTAAGGCCATGTTAAATTTCATTTTTGGCTTGACAAATGCCGTGGGCAGGCCTATACTTGCAGATATATTTTTTACGCAAAGGAGTGCGGAACGATGAGTAAAGTGTTCATTCCGGCAGGTTACCACAGCTGCCTTTCCCTGTACGATACCCAAAAGGCCATCAGCCTGATCAAGCGGGTGTTTGAGGATACTCTCTGCGGAAATCTGAATCTCAGCCGGGTATCGGCCCCGCTGTTTGTGGAGGCTTCCACCGGCTTGAATGATGACCTAAATGGAGTGGAGCGCCCCGTTTCCTTTGATGTGCCGGATATCGGCCGGGATGCACAGGTGGTGCACTCCCTAGCCAAGTGGAAGCGCCTGGCGCTGCACCGCTACGGCTTCCGTCCCGGCAAGGGCCTTTATACCGATATGAATGCCATCCGGCGGGATGAAACGCTGGATAACATTCACTCCATCTATGTGGACCAGTGGGATTGGGAAAAGGTTATCACGCCAGAGGATCGTAATGTGGCCTATCTGAAGGCTACGGTACAGAGTATTGTGGATGCGATCGTTTCCACTCAGCGCACCCTGCGGGCCATATATCCGCAGCTGAATACGGTTCCGGACCTGGTGCCGGAGGTCACCTTCATCACCACACAGGAGCTGGAAGACCGTTACCCGGAGCTGACCCCTAAGGAGCGGGAAAATGCCATTGCGAGGGAATGCGGCACTGTATTCCTAATGCAGATTGGCGGTAAGCTGCGCAGCGGCCAGCCCCATGATGGCCGTGCCCCAGACTACGATGACTGGACCCTAAATGGTGACCTGCTGGTTTATAACCGAGTGCTGGGAACAGCATTCGAGCTGTCCTCCATGGGCATCCGTGTAGATCCTGCGGCACTGGACCGCCAGCTGACCCTTTCCGGCTGTGAAAACCGCCGTACATTGCCCTTCCACCGGATGCTGCTGGCCGGAAAACTGCCGCTGACCATTGGTGGCGGTATAGGCCAATCAAGACTGTGCATGTTCCTGATGGGGACCGCCCATATCGGTGAAGTGCAGTCTTCGGTGTGGGATGACGATACCATGCAGAAATGCGAAGCCGCGGGTATTATCCTGCTGTAAGTTCTTTAATAAAAAGACCGTCCGGTTTTGTGCCGGGCGGTTTTTGGCATTCCACTTTGTGCAGATACAAAAAGAGGGCACCTGTGGGTGCTCTCTTTTTGTGAGAAAATATATTTAGGGAAAAACATTGAGGGGACGAAGATATTATTTAGCGAGGGTGGTAATGAGGTTATACAGGGCACGAATGGCCAGACCCAGGGTAGCTACAGCAGCAATGCCGCCCAGTACATTACGAATGACAGAGTTGGTGTAGTTGCCCAGCAGTTTTTTGCTATTGGCAATGACCAGCAGCAGAATAGCGATAAAGGGGAGAATGAAACCGCTGATGGCCTGGGCCGCTACGATGATGGCAGCGGGAGAGGTATTTACCATGGCCAGCACGGTGCCAAATACGATAACGATGATCGCCAGCAGCTTGGCCTTGGTGCAGGAGGAACCGCCCTCCCAGTGGAACAGGGCGCTGAAGATGGTCTTGAAGGTGAAGCCGACTGCGATAGCAGAGGACAGACCGGCGGCCAGCAGGCCGATATCGCCTACCACACGGGCCCAGGAACCCAGTACCGGCTCCAGAGATTTAGTGAAGGTCAGGGCGCCATTGACGGAAGTGCCGGTCCCATACAGCACAGTGCCACTAGTGATAAGGATAGAAGCAGTGATGATAATACCGATAATGATGTTGAAACGAATGTCAAAACGGGCATCGGGCAGCTCCTCAATGGAAGTGTACTTGCCCTGAGAGGTGATGGAGTGCAGGATGAGGTTCATGCCGATAAGGGTGGTACCGATGAGCGCCATGGTATTCATCAGGCCGCCTTCGGGAACTACAGGAACCAAACCGGTTACGACTTGGCCCAGGTTGGGGGCAACAGCAATGGCGGTAACAAGGAACAGAACACCCATGACGCTGACGAATACCTGCATGATGGTCTCCAAGACCTTATTGGAGGCTAAGGCGGCGATAAGGGCGATAACGCCGATGATGAGAGCGGAGACCCACTGGGGCATACCAGTGATATCCTGCAGACCGGCGGAGGCGCCGATCTCATTGCCAGACTGGAACGCGAAGCAGGAGATACCGACGGCTAAGCCGACAAATATCTGGACAAACAGGCGCCAGCCGCGGCTTTCGGGCTTCAGGGCGATGGCTGCATCGATGACATTCTTGTGAGAAGCGATGGCGATGCGGGAGGACATTTCCATGAGGACGATGAGGGCGATGCCGGAGAAGACAACGGCCCACAGCAGAGCATACTGGAACTTAACGCCTACCAGGGTAGCGGTGGTAATGGTGCCAGGGCCAATGAATGCGCTGGTAATAATAGCGGCAGGCCCCATATTTTTCAGCTTTTGCATAAAAGTCTTTTTTTCCATTAGAGTTTACCTCCTAAGTGAACTTCAGATCACATTTTTGGTTAAGTGTTTGTTGGCAGAGGACCTGCGCCCCTCACGCACGGTCTATGCCCTGTCTCTTATA
>OJPW01001001.1_pt1 | contig 18950 bp, 10 predicted proteins | sample 1598571 | NCBI WGS metagenome assembly OJPW01 (sample SAMN03922493, study PRJEB24848) | human gut metagenome | isolation source: stool sample | host: Homo sapiens | place: Germany | collected 2011-05
GATCTACACAAGGAGTATCGTCGGCAGCGTCAGATGTGTATAAGAGACAGAGAAATAATATTGAATCCTAATAATCAAGATAATATTGCCATTCTTGAGGAAGTAAAAGAAGCAAGAACAACGTATGAAAAAACTTTTAAGAAAAGTGATGGAAGTCTTGAGGTCTACTATTATGAAAGACCAATACATGAATATATAGAGGATAAAGGGTTTGAAGAAATTGATTCAACCTTTCAAAATAATGGTGATGAATGGAGTAGTGATGCTTTACTATATAATGTAAAATTGCCAAAAAAAATTCATGAAAATAAAAAGATTAAATTCAGTTATCAAAATACAAAAATAGAAATAACCTATCAGGATATAAATAAAGTAACTGCCACTCATATCAAACAAGAGAACCATGATGAAACTGATTTAACTAGATTAGAAGGTCATATAAAGTATAATGATATTTTAGAAGGTGTTGATTTAGAATATATTACAAATACAATAAGGGTTAAAGAAAATATTATTATGAAAAAATATATTGAAAATTTCACTTTTTCATATAATATAAAAATTACCAATTTAAAATTAATTCATGAAAATAATTATTTTTATTTCCTAAACGAAAGCAATGAAATAATTTACCAAATTGATCCATATTATATGATAGATCAAAAAGGGAATAGTAGTTTTGATTTAACAATTCGTATAGATGAAATCAAACAAGGTGAATATAAAGTTGAAGTAAAACCCAATCAAGAGTGGTTAAAAGAAGCCACCTATCCCGTTATAATAGATCCGACTATTAATTATAATAATAATGTGATAAATGATAAAGTAACAATTAAAGGTTTTAATAAAGGAAATCTTATTTCAACTATTCAAAATAATGTTTTAATAAGCAAATATATCAATAGTGCAACCAATGAAGATATATCTAGAGTAAATATTATGCGTCTTGATATTAGTGATTTACCTAAAAATGTCACTTATCTTGATGCAAAATTAAAAATGTATGCAATCAATGATAATGTGGTTTCACAAACCGTTTCACTAAATGAAATAACAAGTCATATTGATTTTGAAGAAATTAATGGAACAACAAATTACAATAAGATGCATTTATCAAACCAAAAAAAGATTATAGATACTTTTTATGAATTTGATATCATTGATGCTATCCATCGCAATAGGGAAGATGATGAAATAATTTTGGAATTTTCTCCTCAACTTTTTACGGGAAATGACATAGAGGTAGGATTTTATGGTCCTTCATCAACGTCTAAACCAATGTTGGTAATCAATTATTATGAAACTAGCGGATTAAAGGACTATTGGACATATCATAGTGTGGATGTAGGTAGTGCTGGTGTTATGTATGTAAATGATTTTTCTGGTAATTTAGTTATTGAAAAAAAAGATTATACCAACAGTTCCCAAAGACTATCTTTTAATATTAGTCACTATTATAATAGCAATGAAGCCAATATAAATATAGGATATGGCAAAGGATGGAGAATAAATTATGCTCAAATTATGCAAAATTTAAATGGAGTAGTTGGAGTAAATAGTAGCAATTATTATACATACATAGATGGAACAGGGCATAAGGCTTACTATAAAAAAAAGGGAATCTTAAATGAAACTATACCAGGAAGTGCATATTATTTAAATGAAGAAGGTGATGATGCTAGAATTGAAATAGGGGCAAGTTATACGGATTATTACCGAAGAATTGTAGAAGACGAATATATTTATAAATATAATGTATATGGTGAATTGGTATTTATTTGTGATGAAAGAATGTCAAATTGCATATTTATAGCATATAACGAATTACCAAGTGGTTTAAGAGTTATTTCTGAGGTCAGTGATAGCATTGGAAATTGTGCTCTTTTTTCCTATGAAAACGATCTTTTAAAAGAAGTAACAATTAATAGGAAAAAGGTTGATGAAAATGGAAACAGCATTTTAGAAGATGGCAATGCAATATATGAAACTGCTCTAACGATAACTTATGAGTATGATAACAATCAAAACTTAATTTCTATTTTAGAACATGTGAAAGATACAAATAATATAAAAGCATATTCTAAATATAACTATGATGTAAATGGTAGATTGAATTCTTTATATGATTATCAAAACCAAATGAATTCAACTAATAAAGAGGGAGTTCTTATTAGTTATAATCAGACAAATAAAAAAGTAGAAAAATATGAAATAAAAAAATATGACAATCATCAATCCCTCAGTCATTTGCCAATGATGGATATCACTTATCAAAAAGGAATGACCACTTTTAAAGATAGCAACAATTATCAGACAAACTATATATTTGATTCATATGGGCATACAATTAATGTATATGATAGTGATGGATATGCACAATTTTATCAATATGAATCTACTAATAGTAATACTTATTTAAACAATAAAGTATTAAAAACAAGTGATGCCATTTACAATGCCTATAATATTATCAATAATCATAGTTTTGAAAAATTCCAAAGTGCATATGAAATACCAAATTGGCAAATTATAAATGGTACGTCTAATTTAGTTAAAAATGTATCTTTAGATAGTATAAATAATTTATATGGAAAATATGCCTTAAGAATTAAAAATGATAATCAAAATAAAAAACCTTCAGTAGCACAAACCATAAAATTAAACGGAGGTAAAACTTATCAATTATCTTATTTTGCAAAAGTAAAAGAAAATAATGGCTATGCTGGTGGAGGTGCATATATTGAAATTGAAGCAGTGGATAGTTCTGGTAGTATTATAACAACTGCGGAGGAATATGTTCTTCCAAGTGATAACTATGGTCAATATATAAAGAGTTTTACTATTGGTGGTTATGATATGGCGACATATGATGTTACAATTAAACTTACTACATCCTATGGTACCACAGCTTATTTTGATAATGTTTCATTCGTTTGTGGTATAAATGACTGCCGTAATAATTTATTAAGTGATGCATCTTTTGAAAACAGTTATCAAAGTACAAATAATTATTTTTGGACAGGTGGTGAAGTTGTTGAAAGAGAGCCATCTAAAATATATGGAAATTATGAAATGTTGTTAAATGGCAATTCGACACTTAGTCAAACAATAGATGTTCATATCAAAAATGGTACGACTCTTTCCTTTGGTGGTTATATTCAAGCAAATCAAAATAAAGTTAAAATGCGAATTCGTTTTTACAATTTATTAACAAATACCTTTAGCGATTATTATACAATTTCATTTAATGATACAATTAGTAACTATCAATATTTAGTTGAAAATGTAACATTAGATACAATGGATGAGGCCCATCAAATTACAGTGGAAATAATTAATGAAGGAAATACAAGTATTTATGTTGATAACCTAGTATTACTTGAAGATGTTTACAAAAATACATATGAATATAATGAATATGGTAAAACGACGAAGGTTACAAGTAATCATCAAACAATTCATATAACAAGAACAAATGGTAGGGACATAAACAAAATAGAATATGATAATCTTGATGTGAATATTAGTGAATCAAATTTTTCAAGTTATGATAAGCAAGAAATAAATATTGAGGGAACCATTCATAATGTATCAAATATTTCTTATAGTTATCAAGCAGGACCAGAAGCTGAAAGTATTATTGGTGATATATCAAAAAAATATTTTGTTACAAGCACAAAGTATTCGGATGGGTATCAATATATATCATCAGTTACAGATGAATTTGGAAATACTACAAAGTATGAGTATGATTATGTAAGTGGTTTATTAGAAAAAGTTATTGATGCCAAAAACACTTCAACTAATTATATATATGATGAGTATGAAAGATTAACCCAAATTTTAACTAATAGTAGAAAAATCACCTATACTTATGATACAAAAGGAAGAGTTCAAACAGTTGAGGTAGGTAATCTTACCAATTATATACAATATCAATTTACTTATAATGGATATAATGATATAGTCTCAATAGCAAGTACTTCAAATAATGATATAGGATATCAAAATATAATTAGTTATGAATACTATATGTATAATGATTTATACACAGGTCTTTATAATAAAATTATTTATCCTAATGGTACATATATAAGATATGAGTATGATGATAAATTAAATATCAGTAAAGTTTTTGAAAAAAATGATCCTAATGAGGAAGAAGAACTAATCTCAAAATATATATATAACGAATTAGGTTTGGTATCAATTTACTATAATATGAAAGATAATATTATTTATTATAACAACTATGATATGGAAGGTAAACTTACCAAAATATCAGATAGTAATCACAATGAAATTCAATATTTTTATGATGATAAGGCAAATCTTTCTAAAATAGAATATCTATTAGAAGAACTTAGTGGCGTAGTAGAATTGAATTACGATGAAGATGGCAATAAAAATAAAATAAAACATCAGGGTATTGAAACAATTTTAGAAAATGAAAATGATCCTCTAGGTAGATATTTTACGAAATTAGTTAAAAAAGATAATCTTAATATTTTAACTTATCAGTATACCTATGATGAAAACTCTTCAATGCAACAATCTAGTATTGAGGAAAATAATACCAATAATCTTTCCTCTTGTCGAATTGAAAAAGCTGAAGTTACAGTAGGAGAACAAAAATATATCTATCAGTATACCTATGATGAACTAGGGAATATTGTTAGCTATCTTGAAATAGGGGTAAATACGACTACAAATGAAGTAGTTAGTAATAGGCGATATTTATATGAATACGATTTGTATAATCAGTTAACAAAAGAAAAGGTAGAAAAACAAGATGATGAAACTGGTTATATAACTATTTTAGAATGTAATTATACATATGATGAAATTGGTAATATCATTAGTATGAATAGAACTATAAAGCAGAATGAATATCAAACTTTACCAACTCATATTACGTATTATTATAGTGATATAAATAATAAAACAAGATTAACAAGTTATAGTATTGATGGCGTAACTTTTACAATAACGTATGATATCAATGGTAATCCTCTTGAATATTATAATTATGATGTAGAATTTGAAAACGGAAAACTCATCTCATTAAAAGAAAACAATCAAATAAAACTTCGATTTATTTATGATAGCAATGGAAAAAGAACAAAAAAGGAAATATATAATGAAGAAACAAATACTTACGATTCAGTAGAATATATATATGTAGGAGAGTTATTGATTGGCGAAAAACAGGACAATCAAATGATTGAATATATTTATGATGAGCAAAATTTAGTAGGATTTCAAATAACAACAGATAGTGTTACAGAAACATATTATTATGTAAAAAATCTTCAAAAAGATATTACAAAAATTATAGATGAAACAGGTAAAGAAGTAGTAAGTTATATATATGATGCATATGGAAATATTGTATCAACCAAAGGAAGCAAAAAGGATACAATTGGTAAAATTAATCCATATAGATATAGAGGGTATTATTATGATATAGAAACTCAGCTTTATTGGGTATCCTCACGTTACTATTCGCCTGAATTGTGTAGATGGATTTCACCAGATTCAATCGAATATTTAGATCCTGAAAGTATCAATGGATTAAACTTATATGCGTACTGTGGTAATGATCCGGTAAATCGATTCGATCCAACTGGTCACTTTGGAATTGGATTAACATTACTGATTGCGACTGGCGTAGGTCTAGCTTTTGGTTTTGGTATTGAAGCTGCTAAACAAGCATATAATGGTGGAGATTGGAACTGGGATTTAAGTACGTGGAACTGGTGGGAAATTGGTAAGGCATCGTTAATAGGAGCAGCAACAGGTTTTGCATATGGTTTAGGTGGTGTAGCCGGTGGCATTGTAAAAGGATCATTCCAAGCACTAACTATCGCTGGTAAAGCATTGACAGTTTCACAATCTGTTGGATTGCTATTAGGAACCGCTGCGGTTACTAATTTCGCTGCTGGAGTTGCTGGATATGCGATGCATACAGCAGGTTCAGAAACGGAAAGTTTTAATATTTTAAAAGGAATTTCAGAAGGAATTGGTCAAACTGGTAAAGGAGTATTGTCGTTCTTTACTGCTGGAATGTATGTTGGCTCTGGAGTATGGAAAGTTGGAATTGGTGCAAAAAATACTTTTTCATCAATTTTAGGAAGAGCCGCTGGTAGATTTATAGCTAATTATGTACCAAACTATATGCTTGAAAATTTATTTTAATAAAGGAGAATCTTGATGGTTAAAATTAAATTGAAATTATTTGAATCTGTAGTAGGTGCTATATTACTACCTAATATAGGATTGCTTTTTACAACGTTATTATTAATCATCTCATTAATAGTTAAACAAGAATCTATTGTATATAAAGTAATTCTAATTTCATATATTGTCTGCTTATCTTTGCTTATTTTTACTTTAGTTATTTGCTTTTTAGTAAATAAAAAAAGTACAAAAGAATTTGTTTTAAAAGATAGTGAAATTGAAATTCTTAATCATAAGTATCTAATAGATCAAGTAAGTTCTTGTGAATACTATGTATGTAAATGGTATGCGTTGCCAATAGCACTAATCTATAAACAACAAGCGGCAGGATTAATTACCTTTAAATTCAATTCTGGTGAAAAAATTCAATTTAAAATATTCTATAAAGATTATCTAAAATTAAAAAATAAATTTAAAAATATTATTGTAAAATAGCAAATTACTTTCACAAGCAAAACTGGGCGAGTTTACACATTAAGTAAATTCGCCTTTCTTTAATTTTAAATATATATTTTTTCAGTTTTAATAACATATAAAACTCTTAGTTTTATTTTGCCATTAATAATTGACATAATTTTTGCAATTTTTACAATAAAGTGGTAAAATAATGTAGAATCTATTTATTTTTTATAAAAATATATGACACTATAAAACGAGGTACTATTATGGCAGTAAAAATTAAGAATACACCATCACCAGATGTTTTAATGAATTCTATGCGTTCAATAGGATATAACTTTAGAACTGCATTAGCTGATATTATCGATAATTCTATATCTGCAAAAGCGAAAAATATTTATATTTCATCACCAATTAATGATGAAAAAATTTTCATAACTATTCTTGATGATGGCGAAGGAATGGATGATTCTGAACTTTTTAATGCTATGAAATACGGTAGTAACAAAGAATATTATGACACAAATGATTTAGGAAGATTTGGATTGGGGCTTAAGTCTGCTTCACTATCTCAATGTAGGATTTTGACTGTTGCCTCAAAAAAAGAGAATGTAATTGTAGCATACCAATGGGATTTGGATAGTGTTATTCAAAATAGAGAATGGGACTGTTTAAAACTTGAAAATCATGAGATTAATAATATTCCTAATATAGAACACCTACGAAAGCTAACTCAAGGGACTTTAGTTGTTTGGGAAAATTTTGATATTGGTTATAAAAAAAGTGGTGGTAGGATAAGGGATTATTTATGTGATGAAATTGATGACGCTGAATCGCATATAAGGTTGGTATTTCATAGATTTTTAAGTAATAGTTTCAAGCCTTTAAAAATTTATATAAATCAAGTTCTATTAACTCCAATTGATCCATTTTTAGAGTATCATAGTAAGACAGATTCGCAAAATCCTAAGGAAATTGATGTAAATGGTTCTATAGTTAAAATTCAACCATTTATTTTACCACATCAAACTGATTTGACTAATGATGATATTGAAAAACTTGGGGGCATTGAATCACTTAGAAATGGACAAGGTTTTTATGTATATAGAAACGAAAGGTTAATTATTCACGGAACATGGTTTAGACTATCAGCCAGTAATATTAATAATGAGTTGTACAAATACGGAAGAATAAAGGTTGACATACCAAATAGTTTAGATGATATGTGGGAAATAGATGTTAAAAAACAAAATGCAACTATTCCAAAGCAAATACTTAACAATTTAAGAAAAGCAGTTAATAGTGTTTGTACTCGTTCTAAGGAGAAAACATCTAAACGAGTAAAATTAACTCTTGAAAAAGATGATTCGAAAATATGGAATAAAACATTAAGTAGAGATAATAAAGATTTATTTTACATTAATGGAGATTCTCAATTTATAAAAAGATTTTTAGATGAGTTCGATGATAAGGATAAAGTTAAAATACTACATTTTATTGATGTTATTTCTTCATCTTTGCCATATGGTGATATTTATAATTCAATTTGCAATAAAAATAACGAAACTAAATTAGATGATAAATATGTGGAATCAATTGTATTAGAAGGCGTAGCTCAATTTAAAAATATAAAACAACTTACACAGTTAAGTGATGATGAAGTTTTAGATTTAGTATGTAAATATGAACCTTTTAATAACGAAGAGATTTCGTTGAAAATAAAGGAGATTATTAAAGATGAAAAATAGAAATGAAATATTAGATATTTATTTGCAACAATTTGCTTCATATAAAAGTGTTCAATTATTAATAAATCCTAGTTTTGTGTTGAAAGATAGTAACATTTTAGAATCTCTTGAGCAAACAAGAGAGCGTTTTATACAAATAATTCCTGAAATTGAATTGCAAGAAAATGAGAAGATAGAACTAATCAATAAGATTAAATCTTTATATTCTATTTTTCAGGAAGAAGGATATGTTATCCTTGGAGATTATGATCATGATTACGAGTGGTACAATAAGTTACTAAATACTGAAGGGTTTGATGAGTATTATTGGAATAGATATAAGAACTACCTACTAAATGCTAAGCATTTTTCTCCTACAATTGTTGATGTTTTAGAGAACAAGACATTAAGAAGTATTATGTCTTATTTGGGTAATCCATTAGAAGAGGATACAACATTTTCCATACGTGGATTAGTTGTTGGCGATGTACAATCAGGAAAAACATCAAATTATTTAGGATTGTTATCAAAAGCTGCAGATGCTGGTTATAAAGTCATTTTTATTTTAACAGGAACAATTGAGAGTTTAAGAAAACAAACACAAATTAGAGTAGAAGAAGGATTTATTGGATATGATTCTGTTAATGGTGTTGATGTAGGAGTAGGTAGAGGTGTTAAGTTGCCTAAGGCTTTTACAAGTAGAGCTAAAGATTTTACATCTGGTGACAATCAAAATACTACATATAAAATAAGTGATTATTCTTCGGAACCAATGATTTTTGTTATTAAGAAGAATGTGCCTGTTTTAAAGAAACTTTATTCTTCTTTAAAACTAATAAATACAACTGGAGAAAATAGTAAAATTAATTTTCCAATGTTGATGATAGATGATGAAGCTGACAATGCTAGTATTAATACTAACAAAAAAGACGATGATCCTACAAAAATTAATAAATACATTAGAAATATTTTGTCTTTATTTACTCGTAATAGTTATGTAGGATTTACTGCAACTCCATTTGCTAACGTTTTTATTAGTTATGATAGAGAAGATGAAATGTTAAAGGATGACTTATTTCCTAGAGATTTTATTTATGCTTTAAATGCTCCAAGTAATTATTGCGGTTCAAGGAGATATTTCTTTGATGATAACCAAAATGTTAGAATCATTAAAGACTTTGATGAGTCTATTTTTCCTATGAAACATAAAAAAGATTGGGAAGGAAATGAATTATTTAAATCTGTATATCATTCAATTAATACATTTTTAATAGCAAACGCAATAAGAGATATAAGAGACTCAAATAAGAATACAAATAGATCTATGCTAATTAATATGTCGAGATTTACAAATGTGCAACAGGTTATTAAAGAGATAGTTGAAGATTATTTTGACAAAATCAAAAAGAACATTAAGCAATGTTCAAAATTAGAGATGCGTTACGCATTAACAAACCAATATATAAAAAGCTTAAAAGATTCTTTTGATTTAGAATATAATGATATTTATCATAATGGCAAAAGAATCATATGGGAACAAGTTTTTTCTGTTTTATATGAAGCAATTAATAAAATTAAGATCATTGTTGTCAATTCATCTAAAAAATCCGAAAAATTAAACTATGAGGATAAAGATGGAGTAAGAGTCATAGCTATTGGTGGATTAGCTTTGTCTAGAGGTTTAACATTAGAAGGATTGTGTGTCAGCTATTTCTATAGAAATACAGCAACATTTGATGTGTTAATGCAAATGGGAAGATGGTTTGGATATAGAGATGGATATGATGATTTGTGTAAAATATTTATAACTAGAGAATCTCGCGATTATTATAAAGATATTTGTATTTCTATTGAATGCCTAAAAGAAGATATTGTTAAGATGGGACAACAAAATAAAAAGCCAGAAGATTATGGTATAAGAGTTAGAAACGATTCTATTGAACTTGGCATTACTGCCTCAAATAAAATGAGAAATACAAAAAACAAGGTTGATAGAAAATCATTCTATGGTAATATCTTCGAAACACCATATTTGCATAGAGATTTAAATGTTATTGAAAACAATATTAAGGAAACGATTAATTTTATTAAAAATATTTCGCTTGACAAGAGAGATAACAATATAACTCAACATCCTTATTTTAGAAATGTGTCAAAAGTAAATGTTATGAACTTATTAAATAATTTAAAGATACACGATGCAAATGAGAGTTTTGACATAAGACAAATTAAAGCGTTTTTAAATAAATCAGATGAAGAATTACAAAAATTTGATATTTTGATTATGGGAGGTTCTTCTGAACGTCGCTTTATATTAAATGATATGAAAATTGATATACCTTTGGTTTCAAGAAGATTTGATATACCTAGTTCAAATGTAATAAGAATGAATGCAAAAAGAGCACATTTATGGGGAAGATCTGACACGAAATTTGGTTTATCAAAAGAAGAACAAGATAGAATTAGTGATAATGCTAGAGCTCAAGATTATTTGATCAAAGGAAGAAATCCGATATTGATTATTTATTTTGTCGATCCTAATAATCATGATGCAACTGAAAACATTGATTATAGATATATATCAGATGAATTAAAGCTAAATTTAGAATTGATTTCTAGTAGATATTCATATTTGGTTGGTTATGCCATAGGATTTCCTGCCAAAGATGGAGAAAATGGTAAAGCAACATTATACACAGTAAACAAGACAGTTAATTATTATGAAAAGGATCATGAACCAGTGGAGGAAGAAGGAAATGAATAGAAATGAGATTGAAAATAAAATTAATTTGATTACTCAATATTCTCAGTACATCCGAGTAAGTGATTCACATCCTTTGGAATTATATATTGGTAAAAATGAAAAGGGATACCCAACCTTAAGATATAATGGTGATTTTCAACCGGTAAAAATTGTTGGTAATAGTATTTTAGAAATTAAACAAGTTAAAACTGCAAATTATATTTCAATACTATTTTCATATACTGCTAAAGAGAATTTCTCATTGTTTTATAATTTCTGCGAAGATATTATTAATCAAACAAGCGATTATTCTGGAAACGATGGATACATTGAAATAGTTAATAGATACAATCAATGGAAAAAAATGTTTTATGGAAACTCTAAAATATTATCGGAAAATGAAGTTATTGGATTAATAGGTGAGTTATTATTTTTAAAGGACTATTGTTTTCCTATTTATGGTATTTCAATAGGATTGAATGGTTGGAGCGGTCCTGAACCTACACATAAGGATTTTTCCTATAAAAATGAATGGTATGAAATAAAATCAATTAATAGTTTTAAGAATACTGTATCAATTTCTTCCATTGAGCAATTAGACAGTTTAGTAGAAGGAAAACTTGTTGTATATTCATTTGAAAAAATGAGTCCAAGTTTTAACGGAATTTCATTAAACGCTCTGGTAGGAATGGTATCAAATATGATACAATATGAAACGGATAAAGATATATTCTTTGAAAAACTTAAACAAGTAGGTTATTCGTATAATGAGGTATATGACAATTATGTTTACAATATGGTTAATGTTGATAAATATGTTGTAAATGCTGAATTTCCAAAGATAAAAGCAGAAGATTTACCTAATGGTATTGGAAAAGTTCAATATGAAATATTGTTATCGCTAATTGAGAAATTTAAGGAGGATTAATCATGGAAACAAATGCTTTTTATGAATATAGAAGAGAATATTTAGATGATATTCATATAAATGCACAAATAGAAGGCTCATTGCCGGATGAATATTTTTTCTCTAGTGTTTTAGAAAAACTTTCTGCAATGGGGGAATTAATCGATCCAAGAATTAAGCCTACTAGAAAGAGATGTAGCAATAATAGAATTTTAGCGTTTGATGGATATTGCTTTGATGAATCTGATAAGTCTTTTGTTTTAATTGTAAACGATTTTAAAGATTCAATAGATGAAACGCTTACTAAAACAGAGATTGAAACAATTAAACAAAGAATGCTTAATTTTTTGCAAGAAGCATATGATAACAAACTACGTGAATATTTTGATATCACAGATGAAATGTTAGTTATTGGCAATGATGTTGGCAAAAGAATGAAGATTGATTATGTTAATCTAGAAAATGATAATTCTATAGATAAAATAAAGTTATATATAGTAACAAATAAAATTTTAAGTGAAAAAATCACAACATTAAAAAGTGATGATTTTTTAGGAAAACAAGTTGAATTAAATGTATGGAGCATTAAACGATTTTTTGATTTATATCAATCGGGCAGAGACAAAGAGCCGATTGTAATTGAAACATCGAAATATGGCATTAGTGGTATTCCTTGTATTAAAGCAGAGATGACTGGCAACTTGGATTATGATGCATATTTAGCAATTGTTCCTGGAAATTTTTTAAATCAAATTTATTATGAACATGGCTCAAGATTGCTAGAAGGAAATGTAAGAGCTTTTTTAAGTAATCGTGGTAAAATTAATAAAGGTATTAGAGAAACAATTAGGAAAGAACCTACAAAGTTTTTTACCTACAACAATGGTATTGCGTGTACTGCATCTAAAATTGTATTATCCGACGACGGACATTCTATTATCTCGATGGAAGATTTACAAATAATTAATGGTGGGCAAACAACTGCTTCTTTAACATCAGCTTCATTAAAGGACAAACTTTCATTAGATAATATTTTTGTTCCAATGAAATTAACTGTTGTTAAAAATGAAGATTATGATACTATGATTCAAAATATTTCTAAATATGCAAATAGTCAAAATAAAGTAAAAGATTCTGATTTGTTTTCTAACCATCCTTTCCATCGAACTTTCGAAACTTTATCTAAAAAGATACAAGCTCCTATGAAAGCTGAAAGTGTAAATAATACGTTCTGGTATTATGAAAGATCTCGTGGCAAATATGAACAAGAACAATTTAAATTATTAAAGAAGAGTGAAAAAGATAATTTCTTACGAAAATATCCTAAGAGTCAAGTTATTAAAAAAGAAGAGTTATCGAAGTATTTTACATGTGCAGAATTATTAAGACCGGATATGGTTAGTAAAGGTTCTGAAAAATGTATGGCATTTTTTGCTGAATATATAGATGATAAATATCAAAAGAACTTAGAATATTTTAATGATCAATTCTTCCGTCAATGCATCTGTTATACAATTTTGTTTAGAACAACAGATAGAATTGTTAATAAAGCATCTTGGTATAATGTTGGTGGATATAAATTAAATATTGTTCCTTATACAATTTCAAAATTGATTCAAAGCATTCCGAGTGGATATTGTTTGAATTATGATTTAATTTGGAAAAAACAAGAGTTATATCCATCATTAGTATGCGAAATAGAGAGATTGGCACAAATAACTAATGAGTTTATACAACAATCGTCAGGTATCATTGTTACTGAATATTGTAAAAAAGAAGAAACATGGAAAAAATTTAAAGAGTTTGAATTTAAATTAAGCAGGGAATTTATAAATGATCTCATTTCAAAAACGTTGGTAGAAGAAAAGATGAGAAGTGAAATAAAAGATGCAAAATTAAGTAAAAGTATTAATATCGAAAGTGAAATTGTGCTTTTAGGTGGTCCATATTGGAGAAATCTAATTGAAGAAGGAAAGAAAAGAAAAATATTATCATCAATGGAAATTGATTTATTAAATATTGCTGCTTCTATAGATACTCCAAGACCTAGAATTGCATCTCCAAAGCAAGCAAAATTGATTTGGAAAATTAGAGAAAAATTAGAAAATGCAGGAGTTTTAGTGTAAAATAGAACTTTATCAAAGAAAGGAGGCGGAAACTTATGATAAATATAGTCGAGTTATTTAGTGGAATAGGAAGCCAAGCTAAAGCATTTGAAAGATTATCTAGAAAAAGAAATTTTCAAGTTAATGTTTTAAAAACTTGTGAATGGGATGTCCATGCGATAGTAGCTTATGATTATATTCATAATGGCTCTGCTCTAGATAAAAGAACTTTAGAATTAAAAAGAGAAGATTTATTAAAAGAATTAAAAAAATTAAGTTTAAGTAATGATGGTAAAGTTCCAATGAAACTTAAAACATTAGAAGCTTATTCAACAGAGGTTTTGAGACGTATATATTCTGCTATATTAAAAACTAACAATATGATAAGTGTTAAAGATGTAAAAGGAGAAGATATTCCTAACAATGTTACAGTAATGACATATTCTTTCCCTTGTCAAGATTTATCTAATGTAGGTGCGTTGCATGGTTATAATAAAGGTATAGACCGTGATGCACATACAAGAAGTGGTTTGTTATGGGAAGTAGAGAGAATTTTAGTTGAAAGACAACAACAAAATTTGGATATGCCTAAATTTTTGTTGCTAGAGAATGTCACAGCATTAGAAGCTAAGAGACATAGTAAAAATTTTAATGAATGGAAAGAAAGATTAGAATCTTTGGGATATGTAAATCAAGTTAATAGATTGTATGCTCCTGATTTTGGTATTCCTCAAAATAGAAAAAGATTGTTAATGTTAAGTGTTTATGTTGGTGATGATGAAAATGCAAAGCAAATTGTAAAAAAATACTTTGAAGAACACGATTTAAATGATCCAAAATATATAAAAACTTTAAATATTAAAATGCAAAAATTATCTAAGTTTTTGAAATTAGATTATACAAATAAAACATATTTAGCTGAAGCTGTCTTATCACAACCAAATGATACGGAATCTAGAAAATCAATTTGGGAAAAGAATAGTAAGATATTATTAGAAGATGGAACAATGAAAAATATTGTTCAAACCATAACAACTAAACAAGATCGTCACCCTAACTCTGGGAACATATATTTTAATCCTAACAATAATAAATCTAAATATAGATTTTTAACGCCTAGAGAGTGTTTTGTTTTAATGGGTTTTGACGAGAAAGATTATGAAAAAATAATTAATAATAACTTTAATTCTAGAAAGAATTCTTTATTCTTTTCAAGAGATAAGATGTATAAACTTGCTGGGAATAGTATAGTCGTAAATATGTTGGAAGCTATTTTTGAGCAAGCTATTGATTTAAATAATATTTTATATAATGAAGAATAGTATATGAAAAATACAACAATAGCAAAAAAAATGTATTATTGTGCATTGAATTATTTTGATGCATGTGAAAAATTAAAAAAGGATTTATTACATGATAATAATCCATCTATCATTTACCCTTTACTATATTTAGAAAGACATACTTTAGAACTGTTATTAAAAGCAATAATTCTTTTAAGTGTAAAACCGCAAAATATTGTGGAAGACTTGAAAATAGAAATTGATAGCGGGAAGTTTTTTGATTTAAGCAGAACCCACTCATTACTTATTTTAATTAATAAATATATTGAGATTAATACCACTAATTCATTGTTTCCAAATTATGAGGAAAAGGCTATTAATCAAATTAAAAAACAACTAGAGAAATTTAACAGAATCGATTCAAAAAGTGATTTTTATAGATATCCTATTTCAAAAGACAAAAAACAATCAAAGTTGAAAATCTGGGATAAATTTGATAGCGACTCATTAATTAATATTAATTTTAAGAATACATATGTTATGTGCAATCAAGATAATGAAATATTGTATATATTAAAAAACATTGATATTCAATCCCTTAAATATCTAAATATACTACATAATAATTGTTTTTATTTCTTAGAACAATTAAGCAAAATGGTAAAATAATTATGTATTATACAACTGAAAATGAAAACTATCGCAAATATGGAATAATAATACTTGAAGTATATGATGAAACTTTAAGAACAACAGTTTATCATTATCGTAAACCTACTCCCAGTGAGCGAAAAGAAATAATATTGAATTACATTATTGATAATAGTGGAACTCCAATTAAAGTTAATTATTTATCATTAAAACTAGCGGTTAGTGATAGAACTATACAAAAGATAATTAAAGAATTAGCTAATGAAGGATTAATTAAAGTAGAATCATGTTTTGTTAATGGTAGACAATCAGGTAATAAGATTACGTATATAGGTAAACCAAGAATTAAAACTGGTAAAGAATTAACATTAGAACTACTTTATGATATTACTAATCCTTATGGTTTTAGAGACTGGGATTGGGGAGAATTCAAATTACATCCAAATTTAGATCTAGAAGAAAGAATTAATCAATTTGAAATATTAAAAGATCATAAAGAAGAACTTAGAAAAAGAAGAGAAAAGTTTCTTTCTAAATGAAAAAGTCGACTGACTCTAATATAGGGCTAATCGACTTTTTTTGTATATTTTCTTTTAGTTAATGTGTATTTAATTTTTTTAGTATTTTCGTTCATTTTATATACTTTTATACCTTGTTCTGTTGCATATTTAACTAAAATATCTTCATAAAATCTACTGATTCTACATCCTAAATAAATAGCTTTAGGTTTTACTGTAATAAAGTTTTCATTATTGAATTTAAACAATTGAAGTCTCCATTCTTTTTCATAAGACCAGCACTTATGCTTATGAATATTAATTTTATATTGTGCAAAGTCATCGCTTAATTGAAATATGTTTGGTAGACCTGCATTTTTAAAAGTTTGAATAATTGTGTTTTCAAAAATATAATTGGTAGCATCATATCTTTTTTCAGTATATAAAATAGGAAGAAGCATTACTTGCTTTCAATTTGGACAAGTTTGAAATGACTTATGTTCAGGGCAAAGCATACAATTTGTCTTTAACGCATCAGTGTCATATTCTATTACAAATCCTTTGTGATTGTCAGCGTAATGAGACCACATTAAAATATTGTTATATGTTTCTGATAAACAGGCTTGTGGTTGAATGTTTTGATAATAGTTTTTATAATTTTCTAAAACATTAGGAGTAAGTCCTTTTATAAAGTTTGTAATGTAATCTACTGATTCTTTTGGAATGGTTTTAAATATATCTTTTACACTTATATTTTTAAGATTATTAATTATTTCTTTTGCCTTTTCTTCTGGAATGGTTACTGGTCTAGTATTTAGATAACTTTCATCTATAACTTTATTATTTAGCTTTTCAATGTTTTCATAATTAAACATATTTTGAATTTGTTTTAAAATATATTCTATATCACAATATATTAAGCAATCATAAGGATCATTAAAATTACTTGCTGTATTGAAATATATTTTATTCTCTCTAAACGCTTCTATTGAACGTTCATTGCAACTTCTATAATGAAACAATGACTTTGGTTTATTTTCATTTATGTACGTTAACAATTCGTTTATATTTTTTTTATCATCTTTATTTATTTCTTTTATAGTATTATTTAATAATTGTTCGTATTTTCTTTTATTTATCATATTTACACCTTACTTCATTTAAATATAATTTAAATGATTTTGTTAATAATATTATATCATTACTTTTATATATTGTAAAATAAGATGTTTGTATGACTTGTTTCGTAACTGAAGCAAGTTTTTTTATTATGCAAAAACATAAAAAAATTTTAATTAATGGGTACACACTTAAGGGCGAAAATTAGTATATTCCTTTGAAGGCAAATCTATGTCTTCACAGACACATTTATAAAATATTTAAAAAAATTTTTAAAGTGGAACCCCTCCACCTATGGGTGAAATTTAGTATAGGTAAGTGAAGAAAGATGAAAGGAGGTCTGATTATATTCATCTGATTTAGTTTATACAAGCACATTTATTATTAGAGATTATTAAATATTTAATCTCTTACTATCTCTTATATATTAATACTGTGTCTGTAGTAATTATTAATAAGAGAAAATATTAAAAATTATTATTTTAAAATGAAAGGAGAAAAAGATTATAGAGAAAAAATTAAATTTTAATGTTACTTCTTTAGTAATTCATGATAAAGAATTAAGTGATAGATTACTAAAAGAAGCAATTAAAGAAAAGACAACAAATAAGACTTCATTAATATGTGATTTACTTAATGAAGCGTTAGATTATCGTAGTGGTAATTATAAAGATCCTTGTGTTAGTATGTTAAACACGGTTATTGATAAACAAAATGAAACAATAAAGATGTTATTAGAAATAATATCTAAAATGGATAAGAAAGAAATAAAAGATGATATTTATCATAAGTTACTTTGTGTTATTGATAATAGAATCAAATGGGAAAATCAATTACATGAATCTTGGGAAGAAAGTGGTCATTATGATGAACTTGAACCAAGACTTAAAAAGCAATTAAGAAAGGCGTTTGATAGTTATGAGCAAACCTAATATAATTGCTAAGATTCAATATATTGAATGTGGTAATCCTAGAAGAGTATTTTATTCATCTAATAGTAAAGATGATTATTTAGGATATATTGATAAAGGTGTTAAGTTAAATAAAGATATTGATTATTTAGATTATACTGGTAACTTAGAGAAAAGTTCTGGAATCTTTAATCAAACTGGATTACTTAATTATGATTCTAAAAGATTAATAAGAGAAGCATTAAGAAATACAAAAAGTTGTATATGGGATTTAGTAATATCATTTGAAACTGAATATGGATTAAAGAATGTAGATAGTTATGAAGATGCTTTAGAGTTAGTTAAAAGTGTACTCCCTAAATTCTTTA
>OJPW01001011.1_pt1 | contig 18778 bp, 23 predicted proteins | sample 1598571 | NCBI WGS metagenome assembly OJPW01 (sample SAMN03922493, study PRJEB24848) | human gut metagenome | isolation source: stool sample | host: Homo sapiens | place: Germany | collected 2011-05
TGTTTACCGGCGAGATGAAGGCCTACGACACCATCACCCACATGGTGCTGACCAATCAGATCAACGAAGCGGAGAAGCTCTATATCTGTATGCTGAACCCCATGCAGAACCGTATGCCCGCCGTGGGCCTGGTCTCCGGCATCGGGTCTTCCCCGTTCTTCGCTCCCATCGCGCTGAAGGCGCTTATCTCCAAAGAGCCGCTGGAGGAGGGCGACCGCCTGTTGAGCACCGTAAAGCTGGACAAGGACGACTATCATCTGCTGCGCTACTACAACATGATGGTGGTCAACCGTCCCGCCCCGCTGTCTCTGCAATAAAATATGAACAAACAACTGTGAAGGTATACGCCTTCACAGTTGTTTGTTCATGCCATCTTTTGCAGCTCACGCTTGAGCCGCGCTATGATCCGCTTTTCCAGCCGGGATATGTAGGACTGTGAAATGCCCAGCCGGTCGGCCACCTCCTTCTGCGTCAGCTCCTTCACGCCGCCTAGGCCGAACCGCATGGTGATGATGTCCCTCTCCCGGGGGCTGAGCCGCGATACCGCCGTTTGCAGCAGCTGCCGGTCCACATCCGCTTCGATGGGCCGCATCACCACGTCTCCATCCGTCCCCAGCACATCACTGAGCAGCAGCTCCTTCCCGTCCCAGTCCGTATTCAGCGGCTCGTCGAAGCTCACCTCCGTCCGCTGAGCGCTGTTTTTTCGCAGATACATGAGTATCTCGTTCTCAATGCACCGGGAGGCATAGGTGGCCAGCTTGATGTTCTTATCCGTCCGAAACGTGTTGATGGCCTTGATCAGGCCGATCGTCCCGATGGAGATAAGATCCTCGATATTGATCCCCGTGTTCTCGAACCGCCGTGCAATATAGACCACCAGCCGCAGGTTTCGCTCAATGAGTATCTGCCGCACGGCAAATTCCCCCTCGTCCAGCCGCCGAAGCATCTCTGCCTCCTCGTCCCGGGGCAGCGGCGGCGGCAGCGTGTCACTGCCGCCGATATACATGACCTTATCCGGCCTGCATCTCCTGCGAAGCCACGCCAGCAGATGAATGAGCCTCTCCCTCAGCATGATACGCCCGTCCTCCTTCCCCGCCCCACAGGGCGTGATACCCGCCACCGTCGCTGACCGGCTGCTCCGACAGCGCCACCGGCGTCCGCCAATACCGTTTCCCCTCCACCTCTATGTAGTCGCTTTTTGCCGCCAGCAGCAATCCGCCCCTTGTCCCCACCGCCCGAAAGGGCAGCAGTGTGAACCGCACCGGGCAGCCCTGGCGGTACAGCCGTGCCATCTTTTCCTCCGGCGTCAGCGACAGCGCCAGCACCGCCGCCATCTCACCGGGCCACAGTGCCTCCGCCGCCTTCTGCTCCAGCACCAGCGCCGCCCGCCCGCTTACCGGGTCACGCAGCGTGTTGCCGGTGTCGTGCAGCGCCGTTACCGTTTGTGTCCGTCCGGCCATAACGATCTTGATCTGCAATAGCTCTCCCCCTCCGTGTCTTGCCCCCTGCCCAAACAGCAGGTGCAGCGCGGCATACCCGCCTATGCTGGCCGCCAACAGCAGCGGCCAGCTCACGTCGGCGTAATATACGCGCCGTACCAATCCCAGCGGCGATCCTGCCATCAGTCCCAACGCCAATACCACCCCTGCCAGCCCTCCGGCCAGCAGGAAGAACAGCGCCGCCTGCCGCCAACTACCGCGAAACGCGCCCAGCGCCATGGCCAAACCTACCGCCAACCGGCACAGCGGATGACCCAGCAGCGCAGCCCCCGGCAGGAACACCGCCGCGGCATACGCACCGCCTGCGGCTGCCCACAGCAGCAGCCATCCCCGCCGCAGCGGCAGGCCGGACAGCCGGGCCGTTCCCAACAGCAGCAGATAGTCCACCGCCGTATTCAACGCCCACACCCTGTCCAGGTATACCACCGTCATCCGCCTCACCTCACAGTACCCAGTATACCGCCCGGCGGCGGCAAAATCCGTCGCAAACGGCACTTCCCGCAGATTTGTCCCACCCTCTGCCGCGTCTGCGGCGCTTTGATTTTTGAACAGCGAGATTTATATTGACAATAGACACTTTCCCTCAATTCTGTTACACTAACTCTGAATTTGTATCTCACAGCAAAGGAGCAGATCTATGTCCGACGCAGCGGCGCAGAAGCCAAATTTTATGACAAAGCTGGCCACGTTCATCGTGGATAAGCGCAATCTGTTTTTTCTCCTGACCATCATCCTCTTGATCTTCTCCGCGTTTTCCCGGAACTGGGTCAAGGTCGAGAATCAACTCACAGCCTTTCTCCCTGACAGCTCCGAGACGAAGCAGGCTCTGGATGTGATGGAGGACCAATTCATCACCTACGGCACTGCCGAGGTCATGGTGGAAAACGTCACCTACGGCGAGGCCCAACGTCTCTACGACCTGGTGGCCGGGGTAAAGGGCGTTCAAAGCGTGTCCTTTGACAACACCACCGATCATTACAGCGCCGCCTCGGCGCTGTATAGCGTCACGTTCGACTATGACGAGGAGGATGACAAATGCCTCACGGCGCTGGATGCGGTAAAGGAAACCCTGTCCGGCTATGACCTCTATATCTCCACCGACCTGGGCAACACCCTCCAGGAGACCATCGCCTCCGAGGTGAGCATCATCATGGTCTACGTGGCGGTCATTGTGGTGGTGGTACTGCTGTTCACCTGCCAGACCTACGGCGAAGTGCCGGTGCTGCTGCTGACCTTTGTCATCGCCATGATCCTGAACCAGGGCAGCAACTTCCTGCTGGGCACGATCTCCTTCGTGTCCAACTCCGTCACCAGCATTTTGCAGCTGGCACTCTCCCTGGATTACGCCGTCATCCTCAGCAACCACTTCCGGGAGGAGCATCAGACACTCCCCGTCCGGGAGGCGGCTATCGCCTCCCTCAGCCGGGCCATTCCGGAGATCTGCGCCAGCTCCCTGACCACCATCGGCGGCCTGGCTGCCATGCTGTTCATGCAGTTCAAGATCGGCCCGGACATGGGCATCTGCCTTATCAAGGCCATTCTCTACGCCCTGCTGTCCGTGTTCATCGTCATGCCCGGACTGCTGGTGCTCTTTGGCCCGCTCATTGAAAAGACGGAGCACAAGAGCTTCGTCCCGAAAATCTCCTTTATCGGCAGGTTTGACTACAAGACCCGCTTCGTCATCCCCGTCATCTTTGTGGCCCTTGTGGCGGGCGGCATCTACTTCTCCGGCAAATGCCCCTACGCCTACGGCTACAGCAACCTGACCACTCCCAAGCTCAACGCCACTCAAATCGCCGAAAACAAGATCAAGGACACCTTTACCAGCAGCAACATGGTGGCCCTCGTTGTGCCCACCGGTGACTATGAAAAGGAGGCCCGGCTTCTCCGCGAGCTGGAGACCTATAACGAGCTCGACTACACCATGGGCCTTGCCAACGTGGAGGCCATGGACGGCTATATGCTGGCCGACAAGCTGACGCCCCGCCAGTTCGCCGAGCTGGCCGACCTAGACTACGAGGCGGCGCAGATGCTCTACGGCGCTTACGCCCTGGAGCAGGGAGACTACGGCAAGCTGGTGGGCAACCTTTCCTCCTACGGCGTTCCGCTGATGGATATGTTCCTCTTTGTCTGCGACCAGGTGGACGCGGGTATCGTCTCCCTCAGCGATGAGCAGACCGCTACGCTCATGGACGCCCGCGGTCAGATCGAAAGCGCCAAGGCCCAGCTTCAGGGCACGGAGTACAGCCGTATGCTGCTGTACCTCACCCTCCCGGTCAGCGGCGATACGACCTACGCCTTCACCGACACCATCCGCGACATCGCGCAGACCTATTACCCTGACGGCAAGGTGCTGGTGGCCGGTGACTCCACCAACGAATACGACTTCGAGAAATCCTTCTCCCGTGATAATACCGTGGTCAGCGTCGTCTCCATCCTCATCGTGCTGGTGGTGCTGCTGTTCACCTTCAACTCAGCCGGTATGCCGCTGCTGCTGATTTTGGTCATTCAGGGCAGTATCTGGATCAACTTCTCCATCCCGGCGCTGACCGCCTCTCCCCTGTTCTTCATGAGCTACCTGGTGGTCAGCTCCATACAGATGGGCGCCAACATCGACTACGCCATCGTTATCGCCAGCCGTTTCCAGGAGCTGAAGGGCCGCATGGATCACCGGCAGGCTATCATCGACACGCTGAACTTCGCCTTCCCCACCATCCTCACCTCCGGCACGATTCTGACGGTGGCCGGTACGCTCATCGGTCAAATGACCTCCGAGCCCACCATCGCCGGCATCGGTCAGAGCCTGGGCCGGGGCACGATATTGTCCATGGCGCTGGTGCTGTTCGTCCTGCCGCAGATCCTGCTCATCGGCAGCAAGGCGGTGGACGCCACCTCCTTCGCCGTGCCCAAGGTCATCCACCGCCGCGAGCTCAGTGGCCGGGTGATGGTCAACGGCGTGGTCACTGGCGAGATACACGGCACTGTCAACGGCATTATGCGGGCCACCGTGGACGGTGACGTGGATCTGAACCTGATCTCCGGCGACATCACCAACGCCGAACGGGAGAAAATGATACCCGCCCACACAGGAGAGGAGGCCGAACATGAACACCAAGCGTAATACGTGCCGCCATGCCGCTTCTTTTCTGCTGGCGCTGCTGCTTTCCCTGACGCTCTGTGCTCCGGCCCTGGCCGCCGAAAAGGAAGTCGAGCTCTCCACCGCCGATGAGCTGATCGCCTTCGCCGAAAAATGCTCCTACGATGCCTATTCCGCCGGACTTTCCGTCCGCCTGCTCAACGACATCGACCTGGATGGCGCGGCGGTGTACATCCCAATTTTCCTCGGCACATTTGACGGGCAAAACCACCGCATTACCGGCCTCGCGCTCACCGACAGCGCCAGCATCTACGGCTTCTTCAGCCAGATCGCCAGCGGCGCGGTCGTCCGGGATCTGACGGTGGAGGGCAAGGTCACGCCCGCCGGCACACAGAGCCGGGTCGGCGGTATCGCCGGGGAAAACTACGGCAGTATCTCCGGCTGCCGCTTCACCGGCACAGTCACCGGCACTGACAACGTTGGCCTGCTGGCGGGCTATAACGGCAGCAGCGGACTTATCGAAAACAGCGCCGCTGATGGTGTGGTACACGCCACCACCTCTGTTGGCGGCATTGCCGGACAGAATTACGGCAGCATCCGCGGCTGCACCAGCACCGCCGCCGTCAATACCTCCGTCAGCGACAGCGAACTCAGCACCGCCGACCTGGAGAGCAGCGTCTACGACCTGCTGAAACAGCAGCAGACCACCGAAACCGGCGTCAACACCGACGCGGGCGGCATCGCGGGCTACTCCACCGGCGTCATCGACAGCTGCACCAACGAGGGCAGCGTGGGGTATCCCCATGTGGGCTACAACGTGGGCGGCATCGTGGGCCGTCAGGACGGCCTTGTTACAAACTGTGTCAACCGGGGCTTCGTCCAGGGCCGCAAGGACGTGGGCGGCATTGTGGGCCAAATGATCCCGGACATCACCATTCAGGCCGGCCCTGACCGTGTGGCCCAGCTCCGCACGGAGCTGTCCACGCTGGCCGAATTGACCGAGCGCACCAACAACGACCTGACGGATGCCTCCGACACCGTGACCACTCGCGTCGGCAACATCAACAATTACGCCAACAGCGCCGAGAGCACCGTCAAAGGCCTGGTGGACGACCTGAACAGCGACATGACCTACGATGACCTGAAGGCGTGGCTGGACAAGGTCAATGAAAGCGCCGACAGCATCCATGGCTACCTTACCGGCATCAACGGCGAGATGGATGCCCTGGTGAAGGGCATTTCCAACGCCAGCGCGTCCCTGTCCTCCGACCTCCGTGCCGTCAGCGGTCAGCTCAACACCACCATGGATCTGTTTCTCACACTGATCGATGAGGTCACGGACACCAGCTCCGCCGTGGTGCAGGACGTGTCCGAGGACACGCTTTACAGCGCCAAGCGCGGCAAGGCCGCGGACTGCGTCAACCACGGCGCGGTGGAGGGCGACCGCAACGTGGGCGGCATCGCCGGTGCGCTGGCCATCGAGTACGACTACGACCGGGAGGACGATCTGTTCCCCGCCGGAAACCGCACCGTAAAATACACCTATCTGACCCGCGCCATCCTGCTGGACTGCCAGAATTACGGTGCTGTCACCGCCAAGAAGAGCTGTGCCGGCGGTGTGGCGGGCCGAATGGATCTAGGCACGGTCTACGGCTGCGGCGGCTGGGGCGCTGTGAGCATTGAAAGCGGCGACTACGCCGGCGGCGTGGCAGGGCTGTCCCTCACCTCCGTCCGCCGCAGCTACGCCAAATGCACGCTCTCCGGCAGCCGATACATCGGCGGTGTGGTGGGATCGGGCTGTAACGTCACCGACTGCATCGCCATGCCGAAGGTCACCGCCGCCACCCAGCTTTCCGGCGGCATCGCCGGGGAGATCACCGGGGCATATAGCGGAAACCTCTTTGTGTCCGACTCGCTGGCGGGCGTAGACCGTGTCAGCTATCAGGACAAGGCCGAGCCTATCTCCTACCGGCAGCTGCTGGCCCGCACCGACATCCCCGATGACTTCCGCACCCTGACGCTGACCTTCGTGGCGGACGGCAAAACGCTGCGGACGCTTACCTTCCCCTACGGCGCATCTTTCAATGTGAGCTTCTATCCTCAAGCCCCCGCCAAGGACGGCTGTTACGTTCGCTGGGACATCCCCACCCTGGATCACCTGACCTTTGATACCGTTGTCACCGCCGTCTACGAGCCCTACATCACCACGCTGTCCTGGGCCACCTCCCAGGATGGCCGCGCCGTGCTGCTGGTCGAGGGGCAGTTCTGCGAGGGCGACCGGCTTTGCGTCATCGGCGCGTCCGTTCCAGAGGAGCTTTCCAGTGAAGGTGTCTGCAGCTATCACCTTACCATCCCCGAAGGCACCTCCCGCACCCACACCGTCCGCTGGCTGCTCCCGGAGGACGCGCCCCGCCGCATGACGGTCTATGTCAACAGCGGCGGTGGCTGGCAGCGTGTGTCCCACCAGGTCTCCGGCAGCTACCTGTGCTTCCAAATGTCCGACAGCGGCCAGTTTGCCGTGGTGCGGGACGAGAGCATCCCCGTCCGCGTTTGGGTCATCTCCGGCATAGCCGCCGTGCTGACCCTCTGCGCCGTCCTCGGTATACACCAGCTCCGCAAAAAGCGGAAAAATAAGTCTCAGGCGTGAGCCAGAGACTTCTCAGGCTGTCGAAAAAGCCTTTGGCTTTTTCGACAGCCTGAAATAATGTCGTTATTTTTTGTGCAGCCTCCGGCTTACGCCGGAGGGCCTATTTTTACTCATAGTCAAAGATAGCCTTCTTTTCCAGCAGCGGGCCAAACTCATCCTTCCACCGATGGTGCATGGCGGAGCGGTCGTATTCCTCCAGCGCGTCCCGGTCCATCTCCAGCACGATCATCACGTCGTACCGATTGTCCCGCGCCACGCAATTGGGAAACACCTCCGCACCTCTCACGCCGGGAATGTCCCCCGCTGCGGAGAATATCTCCCGGATGCGGGGCAGCAGCGCTTCCCACCGTGCGTAGGCCTCCGCCGTATACTTAGCTATAATGCAGTGCTTCACGGCCTCACCTCACAGCCCGATATAGGGCAGGATCAGCGAAACGGCCATCACGATGGCCAGCAGCAGCGCGATGCCCATGGCCATATATCTCGTCCATTTCGGTCTCATGTCGTCTCCTCCTTCGGCTCGATACGCCGTATCATCTTCTCCACCTTGCGGCGGGGCTGCATGACCTCGTGCCCGCAGCCCAAGCACCGCAGCTTGATGTCCATGCCCACCCGCAGCACCTGCCAGCGCTTGCTGCCGCAGGGATGCTCCTTCTTCAGCTCCAGAATATCGTTCAGGTTCAGCTCCATTACGCGCCTCCCTTGATGTCGTCCCAGTACCGCCTGGCCGCCTGCTCCGTTTTGTTCGGCCCGTACTCATAGTACCGCTTTTCGCCCAGCATCTCCGGCAGATACCGCTGCTTTACGTAGTGGTTGGCGTAATTGTGCGGGTATTTATATGCTGCCGCTTTTTCCGCTCCGGCGCTGTCCGCGTGGACGTTCTTCAAATGCCGGGGTATCTCCCCCACCGCGCCGCGCTGGATGTCGCCCATGGCCGCGTCGATGGCCATGCAGGCACTGTTGGACTTCGGCGCGGTGGCCAGCAGCACCGCCGCCTCCGCCAGGGGCAGCTTCGCCTCCGGCAAGCCAAGCTGTAAGGCCGCGTCCACGCAGGCCTTTGTGATCATAATGGCCTGCGGGTAGGCCAGCCCTACATCCTCTGCCGCAGCGCACAGCAGACGGCGGCAGGGGGAGATCAGATCGCCCGCCACCAGCAGCCGCCCCAAATAGTACACCGCCGCGTCCGGGTCAGAGCCACGGATGGACTTGTGCAGCGCCGACAACAGGTCATAGTGGTCATCACCCTCCCGGTCATACCGCATAGCGCTGTGCTGACTTAGCTGTAAAGCGTCATACCTTGTCACATATAACCTGCCGTCCGCCGGCTTTGCCGAGCGGTACAGCAGCTCCACGGCGTTGACCGCCTTTCGCACATCGCCGCCGCAGCCCGCCGCCACGGTCTTGGGCACGTCCTCCGCCCACGAAAACGGCAGTGCGCTTCTCTCCTGCTCAATCCGCAGCGCCCGCTCCACCGCGGGAACGGTCTCCTCCACCGTCAGCGGCTTGAACTCGAACACGGTGCAGCGAGACAGCAGCGCGTTGTAGATATAAAAATACGGATTCTCCGTGGTGGACGCGATCAGCGTGATCTTCCCGTTCTCCAAAAACTCCAGCAAACTTTGCTGCTGCTTCTTGTTGAAGTACTGGATCTCGTCCAAATACAGCAGCACGCCGTTGGGGGCGAGCATGGTGTCCACATCGCCAATGACGTTTTTCACGTCCTGCAAGGAGGCCGTCGTGGCGTTCAGGTAGTACAGCGTTTTCTCTGCCCGCTTGGCGATGATGTTGGCCACCGTGGTCTTGCCTGTGCCGGACGGCCCGTAGAAGATCAGGTTGGTGTCCGTGCCGTTCTCGATGAGCCGCCGCAGCAGCGCCCCCTCGCCCAGCAAATGGCGCTGCCCACACACCTCATCCAAGGTCTGTGGCCGTATTTCGTCTGCCAGTGGCCGCATGGCGACACCTCCCCATGTATCATATTTATATATTATAGCACGGATTGCCTTTTTCTGCAACATCTGATACAATAGGCGTGAGGTGATGTGGAATGAAATCGCAAGCGCAGGTCTCCGCCATCATAGACGCGCTGAAAAAGCTGTACCCGGACGCTCTGTGTTCGCTGGACTACGGCAAGGATTACGAGCTGCTGTTCTCCGTCCGGCTGGCGGCCCAGTGCACCGATGCCCGCGTGAACCTGGTCACGCCCGCCCTGTTTTCCCGCTACCCCACGCTGGAATCCTTTGCCGCCGCCGACGTGGACGAGGTGGGTACATACGTCCAGTCCTGCGGCTTTTGGCGCGCCAAGGCCCGGGACATCGTGGCCTCCGCACAAATGCTGCTGGAGCGCTTCGGCGGCAAAGTGCCCGACAACATGGACGACCTCCTGTCCCTGCCCGGCGTAGGCCGCAAGACCGCCAACCTGATCCTGGGCGACATCTACGGCAAGGACGGCTATGTCTGCGATACCCACTGCATCCGCATCACAGGCCGCCTGGGCCTGACAGACGGCAGCAAAGACCCGCTGAAGGTGGAGCGGCAGCTCCGCCAGGTACTGCCGCCGGAGGAGGCCAACAACTTCTGCCACCGCATGGTGCTCCATGGCCGCGCCCTGTGCATGGCCCACAAGCCCAACTGCGGTGAATGTCCCCTGCGCCCCCTGTGCGACTACGGCAGCGACCTGAAAAGAGAATGACCGAGACAAACGACGCCCGGAGGCTCCTCCGGGCGTCGTTTTCGACTGTATAACTTTGCTGACAGGCGTATTTACTTTACACGCTTTACCATGCGGTCGGCCAGCTCCAGCAGGAACTCGCTGCCCTCCCAGTCCGCGATAGCCGCCTTGGCCGCGGCTGTGTAGTCCTCCACCGCCCGCTGGCAGGCGGCCAAGCCCTTCACGTCCACAAACGTGACCTTGCCCTCCTCCCTGTCCGAGCCGATGGGCTTTCCGAACACGTCCTCGCTGCCCTCCACGTCGAGAATATCATCCCGAATTTGGAACGCCAGGCCGAGGTTATCGCCGAACTCGCGGGCCTGCCGCCGCTTTTCTTCGTCCATTCCGGCGGCCACACAGCCCAGTTCCGCCGCGCCGGAGATCATGGCGCAGGTCTTGAGCCGGTTCAGGAACGTCAGTCCCTCCGCGTCCGCCACGTCATACACCGTGTCCAGCACCTGTCCGCCCACCATGCCGTCCGCTCCGGCGGCCTTGGCCAGCACCTCCACCGCCGCGATGCGGCTTTCTGCGGACAGTCCCTCCGCCTGGGCGATGAGCCGGAACGCCTCCGGCTGCATAGCGTCACCGGCCAGAATGGCCAGCGTCTCGCCGTAGACCTTGTGGTTGGTGGGCTTGCCCCGCCGCAGGTCGTCGTCGTCCATGCAGGGCAGGTCGTCGTGGATCAGAGAGTAGTTGTGTACCAACTCCAGCGCACAGGCATAGGGCAGCGCCAAGCGCCAGTCAATACCGCCCAGCCGGGCAAACTCCAGCGTCAGCACCGGGCGGATACGCTTACCGCCCGCCAGCAGGCTGTACCGAATGGCCTCATACAGCCGCCCGTAGGGCGCGCTGCCGGCAAACAGGCCGTTCAGGTGTGTCTCCACCGCCACGCGGTACGTCTCATATCTTCCTTCGTAGTCCATCCGTCATTCCTCCGCCGTAAAATCGCTCTCCACAGGCGCACCGTCCGCGCCCTTGGCCAGCTTGACCACCTTCTGCTCCGCCGTGTCCAGCTCCTTGCGGCACTGGCTCACCAGCTTCGCGCCTTCCTCAAACAGCGCCAAGCTCTCACTCAGCGGCGCGTCGCCTCGCTCCAGCTGGGCCACCAGCGCCTCCAATCGGGCCATATTCTCCTCGAACGTCTTTTTCGCTGCCATCGCGTCATGCCTCCTTTGTCTCAGCCACATCGCACACCAGCTGCCCTTGGGCCAGCCGCACGCGGATGCGTTCTCCTGCCGCCGTCTGCGCCGCCGAACGCAGCACCGTTCCGTCCTCTGTTTGGGCCAGCGCATAGCCCCGGCCCAGCACCCGCAGCGGACTCAGCGCGTCCAGCGATGCCGCCAGCGCCGCGAAGCGTCCGTTCTCCCGGTCTGTCACCGCCCGCATGGCGGCGGCCAGCCGGTGCTGCACGTGATCCAGCTGCATCCCCTTGTCCGCCACCAGCGCCATAGGGTCGGTCAGCACTCTCTTTTGCGCTAAGGTATCCAGCCGTTCCCGGGCCGCGCCCAGCTGCCGCGTCACACCCCTGGCCATACGCATCTCTGCGCCGTCCAGCCACCGCAGCAGCTCCGCCATATCCGGCACGGCGATCTCCGCCGCGTTGGAGGGCGTGGACGCCCGCCGATCCGCCACAAAGTCACTGATGGCCACGTCCGGCTCGTGACCCACGGCGGAGATGACAGGTATCTCTGAATCGTAAATGGCCCGAGCCACCCGCTCATCGTTAAAGGCCCACAGATCCTCCAGCGAACCGCCGCCCCGCCCGGTGATCAGCACGTCCGACAGCTGATACCGGTTGGCGTAGCGTATCGCCCCGGCGATCTCCGCCGGTGCTTCCGTACCCTGCACCCGCACCGGCAGCAGCAGCACCTTGGCGATGGGATACCGGCGGCGCAGAATGCGTATCATGTCATGTATCGCCGCGCCTGCCGGGGATGTCACAATGGCGATGCGCTGGGGATACGGCGGCAGCGGCTTCTTGTGTGCCTCGTCAAACAGTCCTTCCAGCCGCAGCTTCTCCTTCAGCTGCTCGTATGCCACGCTCAGGTCGCCTACCCCGTCCGGCGACAGGCCCGTGCAGTACAGCTGATACGCGCCGTCCCTGGGATAGACGCTGATACGCCCCGATGCGATGACCTGCATCCCGTTCTCCGGGCGAAACCGCAGCTTCATGGCGCTGCCCTTGAACAGCACGCACTTCACGGCACACTGGCCGTCCTTCAGCGTAAAATAGTGATGCCCGGAGGGGTACATTTTGTAGTTGGAGATCTCGCCCCGCAGCAGCAGATCCGTCAGCGGCGGCACATTGTCCAAAAGATCCTTGATGAACTGGTTCAGCTCGGTAACGGTAAAAATATACCTGTCCGCCATGGGCGTTCCCTCCTTTCAAACGCAACCTGAAAAGGCAGAGCCTGCGCTCTGCCTTCCCTGTTTTTACTCTTTCGATGCTTTGCCCTCGCCCCGTGCGAAGCTGCCCAGAATGCCGTTGATGAACTTCACCACCTCCGGCGATTCGTACTTCTTGGCGATCTGCACTGCCTCGTTGATGGCCACGCCCTCCGGGATGTCCGCCATATAGAGCACCTCATACATGGCCACCCGCATGATGGCGGATGCCACCAGGGAGATGCGCTCGAAGCGCCAGCCCTTGGCGTACTTCTCAATGTCCCCGTCCAGCTCGGCGGCGTGCTCCGCCACGCCGGACACCAGGCGGCGGATATAGGCTATCTGCTTGGCGTTGGGCAGTTCCTCGTACAGCGCGTCCTCTCCGGCCAGCGCCGCGAAGCGCTCCGCGCTCAACTGCTGATCCAAAAATTCCTCCACCGGCATATCGGTAAAGCTCAGTTCATAGGCGAGATGCATGGCGATCTCGCGGGCGGTGCTGCGTGTCATAAGCGTCCTATCCTTTTCTCTCTTTCCGTATAGCTCAGTTAAAGCTGATGCCGCCCACATGGACGTTCACCGCCGCCACCTTAAAGCCGGTCATGCCCTCCAGCGCGGCGTGTACAGCCTTCTGCGCCTTCTTTGCCACCTCGCTGATAGCGTTGCCGTAGCGCACCACGATGAACAGGTTCACCACGATGTTCTCGCCGTCCAGCTCCACCTTCACGCCCTTGGCGGTCATTTTTTTGCCCCCCATCAGGTCGGACACGTTGGCGCTCATCAGCGCGCTGACGCCCTCCGTCTCCTGAACGGCGTTGCCGGCGATGGAGGCCAGCACGTCCTCGGAGATCTGAATGCTGCCCGCATCCTCCTGGTGGATCAAATATTCCTTGTTATCAGCCATGGCCGTTACACTCCTCGCAGTCATCATTGGTAACGCGAATTACTTCGTCAGCCATAGATTATACCATTTTCCGCCGTGGAATACAACACTTATTTTCCGCCGCCCGCCTCCATGATCTTGATCTGCCCGGCGGTATAGTCCGTCTCCGCGATGACGATGTCCTTGATGCGGGCCACGTCAGCCGCCTCCAGCCCCTCCGGGGACGACACCACCACGCTGACGGAATCCGCACCCATAAAGGCCACGCAGTCGGTGTAGCCCTTGGCCACCACCAGATTTTCGATCTGCGACTCCGCCACGGTGTACCCCGCCAGCACCTGCAGCGTCTCCGATGCCTCATTCAGCACGTCCTCCGATGCGTTCTCGTCCTGTTTGGCCTCCTCCAGCATACTGATGGCCGTATCCCGCGCCTGCTTGCGGCTCAGCCGCGCCGTGGAGAAGTAGTCGTCCCCGTTTTCCGCCGCCGTTTCCACGTCCGCGCCCACCGTCTCACCGTTGACCAGCGTGGACTGTCCCAGCACCTTGGACGTGTCCGCCACATCCCCGGCATAGCGCCAGTTCAGATACACCGAAGTCCCCACCAGCACCAGCACCGCCGCTACCACGGCCCGCCGCTTCCATACCTGCTTCATGATGTTTTGTCCTCCCACATATCTAATTTTTCCACTTGACCACTGAAATTTTGTCGCTGCTCAACCCAGTCAGCACTGACACCGCGTCGATGACCGTCAGCCGCACCCGGCTGTCGCCTGCCCCCTGGCAGACCACCACCGCACCCTGATAGACAGGGTACATCCGCTGGGTGACCACCACCTCCTGCTTGCCGCTGCCCCGGTTCACGGTCAGCACCTGGCTCTCCCGCCGCACATCGCCGCCGCTGCCCTGTGACGCGCTGCTGTCCTCCGCCAGCGACAGCGTCTCACCGCTCCGCAGCGTCAGCATCACCTTCACCCGTCCCACGCCGTCGATGGCGCCGATGACCTCTGCCATCCGCTGCTCCGTCTCCGTCAGGGAAAAGCCCTCATCTTCCGCCGTATCCTCCGCCTTGTCGGTCTTAGTGCCGGTGGGCAGCAGCATCAGTACCATCCCCGCCAGTACCACCAGCGCTGGCAATCGGTATTTCTTCAGCGTCTCCAGCACCTTTTCCAGTCTCATCCGTCCACCTCAGCCTCCGGCACAGCCCAGTGCTGCCGGTCCTCCCCTATGTCCAGCTCCGACGCCATCCAGGCCGCCAGCGCCGGATCGCGGTCAATGTCCAGCGTGGCCGCCGCGGGATAGGGCACGCCCTCCCGCAGCTCCGTTTCCACTTGTGCCGTGCAGTCCAGCCCCAGCTCCGCGCCCTTGCTGGCAATATATGCAGCCGTTTTCTCTTCTATGAGTGATGTAAGCTCCCGGGAGGCGCTTTGCCGGTACTCCTCCGTCAGCGCCTGTATCTCCCGCTCGTAGTCGTCATAGGACAGTGCAAACGCCCCCATGTCCATATCCACCACAGGCCGCAGGATCACCAGCAGCAGCGCCACGCCGCCCGCCGCCCGTGCGATGGGCCTCCACCGCCCCTTGGGCAGCAGTGCGTACAGCACCGACAGCACGATCCCCGCGGCGATAATGCCCGTCAGCCAACTCCGCAGCGTATCCCAGATCATGTCACCACCACCGATACCGAAGATGTAATGGAGATGAGCAGCAGCAGCGCACAGCTCCCCGTCATGCCCAGCATCAGCCCGAAGGCCGAGCCCAGCGCGTCGATCAGTTCCTCCAGTGGCCCCTCCGTCATCGTTCCCGCCAAAAACGCCGCCAGCTTATACAGCAGATACTGCACCGCCATAGTCAGAAACGGCGTCAGGCAGATAGCCAGCACCGCCAGCATCCCGAACACGCCCACGGCGCTTTTCAGCATCCCCGCCCCGGCCAGCACTGTCCCGGTGGCGTCAGAGATGATCGACCCCACCACCGGCACGGCGGCGGAGATGGCGGAGCGCGTCATCTGCATGGTCAGCGCGTCGGCGGCGCTGCTGGCCGCCCCGGTCAGCGTCAGAAACCCGGTGAACAGCAGCATCACCCCTGTCAGCGCCCACGTCACGCCCTTCCGTATGCCTGTGCCGATCTTCTTCAGGCTGTGTCCCGGGATCATAGCGTCCGCCGCCGCGGCCACGATGCAGCCGTACAGCAGCGGCAGCAGCACCTTTCGGATGACACTGAGCAGCAGGTTCGTGAAAAACACCGTCGCCACCTGCTTCGCTCCTGCCGATACCATGCCGCCGCTGGCCGCCACCGCCGCCGAAAGCGTGGGCAGCAGCGCCTTGGCAAACACGTCCAGCTCCTCCAGCGTCTCCACGCCTAAGCCCATCAGCTGTTTGAAATCCCCCGCCGCCGTCAGCGTAATGGCCATCGCACCCGCCATGGCCACATACCGCGGCACGGACGGCTGCTCCGCCGCCGCGAAAAAGCTCTCCGCCACGCTGCACAGCAGCACCACGCCCAGCAGCACCACCGCCCCGGACAGCCGCTGGTGCAGCGCCTGGGCTGCATAGTCCCGCGCCGCCGTCCACAGCTTCCGCAGTCCCTGCCACAGCGACTGCTCCGGCGCGTCCCCAATCTCCTCCATCATCTGCGCCGCCTCCGGCGGCACAGCCTCCGACACATCCGGCGGGATGATGCTGTCTGCCGCCGCCGTCTCTATACACACCGCCGCCAGCACCATCGCCAGCAGCCACACCGTTTTCCTCCTCATAGAAGCGAACGCAGCAGCTCCCAGGCCGCCTGAAACAGCGGCAGCGACACCCATATCGCCGCCACCGCCCCCGCCGTCTCCAGCACGGACGCCACGGCGCTCTCTCCGGCGTCCCGGCACAGATCTGAGCCTGTCCGGCTCACCAGCGCGATGCCCACCGTCTTGACCAGCGGCGCAAACAGCTGCATGGGCAGGTCTCCCCATCCGGCGGCCTCCTCCCAAAAATCCCGCAGCGCACTCAATGGCTCTAAGAGCAGCGCCAGCCCCGCACCGCACACCGCCAAAGCCAGCAGCAGCGCCATGTCCGGCCCGGTGCGCCGCAGCAATACCGCCAGCAGCGCCCCCACGAGACACAGCACCGTCAAACGCAGCACCAGCTCCATACGTCACAGGGAGAACAGCGTCTTCACCAGGTCGAACAGGTCGCTGATCTGCTGCACCAGCATCATCAGCACCACGATCAGCCCCGCCAGCGTGGTCATCATGGCCTGCTCCTCCCGTCCGCTGCGGACCAGCAGCAGGTTCAGCACCGCCACCAGTATCCCGATAGCCGCAATTTTGAAAATCAGATCAACGTCCATGTACTACCCTCAAATCAGTAAGATCACCAGCAGCCCCGCAGCGGACAGTGCCAGTGCCCCCGCCACCCTGCGGTCCTGTGCATCCTCCCGCGCCCACCGCGCCGCCAGCGTGGTCAGCGCCTGCCGCGCGTCCTCCATCTGTGTCAGCAGCCGCGTCTCATCTCCGCCCAGCTCCATGCGCCGCAGCACCTCCGCCGTCTCCGCATCCGGAATCCGCGAAAATATCTTGTTCCACGCTATCTGTAAAGGCATATCGCTTTGCAGCATTTCCCGTACCGCGTCGAAGTACGTCCCGCACACAGGCCGCTGTGCCAGCTGTGCCAGCAGCTGCGGCATGGGCCGCCTTTGCCAGCGGATGCCCGTCTCCATGGCGCTCAGCGCCTGGGCCAGTGCCTGGGCCAGTGTCAGGCGCTGCCGCTGCCGCCTGCGTCTTGCTGCGCAGCACCAGACCGCACCGGCCACGATCAGCGCTGCCCCCGCCAGCTTGGCCGTCACAGCGCCTCCACCCGATAGACGCGGCGTCCATCCTCTACGGTGATGGTCACTATCCTTTGGAATACCCGCATCTCCAGCAGTCGGGCAAACAGCGGCTTCCGCGCCAGCTCCTCCCTGTTCGCGGCATGGATGGTGGCCAGCAGCGCCACGCCGCAGTGTGCGGCGGACAGCATGGCCCGTAGGTCCTCCTCTGCGGTGATTTCATCCACCGCGATGACCTGTGGGTTGGCAGACCGCAGCAGCATGGTGATGCCCAGCGCCTTGGGACACCCGTCCAGCACGTCGGTGTGGGCCCCCACCTCCAGCTGCGGCACGCCGCGGTACATGGCCGCCAGCTCGCCCCGCTCGTCCACGATACCCACGCGGCAGGCGGGGCGCTGCTCGTCCCCATCGGACAGCGCACAGATCATGTCCCGCAGCAGAGTGGTCTTGCCCACCCCCGGCGGCGCCAGCAGCAGCGTACTGGGAAAGCCCTCCGGCTCCCACAGCTCTCGCAGCAGCGGCTCTGCCAATCCCCGCACCTGACGGCTGATACGAACGGCTACGGAGGAGATGTCCCGCAGGTTGGTGTTGGCCCCGTCCCGCAGGACGGCGGTGCCGCAGACGCCTACCCGAAAGCCGCCGCGGCCGATGAGATACCCCTTGCTCAGCGTCTCCGACACAGCGTAGCGGGAGTATCCCGTCACCATGTCGCACAGCTGCTCCAAGTCGGACTGCGTCACCAGTGCCCTCGGCAGCTCATCGCTGACAAGTATCTCCCCTTCACACGTCAGCACCGTCATAGGCCGCCCCGTCCGCAGGCGGAACTCCTCCGCCTGCGCCTTCCTCCAGTCCGGCAGCCGCCGCGCCGCCTGCTGCCACCGCACCGGCAGCAGCTCCAGCGCCTGTTCATAGCGTGCTATGGCATAGCTCAATTCCATGCTCCGCTCCCCTTCCTGTGTGATATTCACTTGTATGACGGCTCGTCCCCAAATATGCCGCGATGCGAAAAAAGCCCACCCTCCGGCAGGCAAAGCTCCCGTATGCTCAACCCCCACGTTCCAAAACATCCCCCATGGATCACCTTCCTCCGGACTGCCGCCGCCACGGTGCAAAAAAGAACACAGCGGTCAATGCCGCTGTGTTCTTTTTTCAGTGATTCCAAATGAGCTGCATGACCAGAATCGCCACGGCGCCGGCGGCGATGAACACGCCGGCGATGAGCATGGCCGCCTTCAGCGCACCGCCCATGGCGGCGCGGCGCTGCTCCGGCGTAAACTGCTCCTGGGACTCCCAGGGCCGGTCATCGGCGGGCGACGGCTCCTGCGGTGTTGTCTTCTTCTTGGACATGCGGGGAAACAGCATGGGCGACGGCCCGATGCCGCTCATATCGGCGATGGTCCGCCCATCGTCGTCCTGATAGGTTCGCTTCTTCGCCATTACTTATCGTACAGATGGCACGCCACAAAGTGGCCCGGCTCCAGCTCGCGCTGGACAGGAGTTTCCTCCTTGCAGCAGGCCATGCAGTTGGCGCAGCGGGTGTGGAACTTGCAGCCCTTGGGCGGGTTGGCGGGAGACGGGATGCTGCCCTCCAGCACGATACGGTTCATCTTCACCGTGGGATCGGGGATGGGGATGGCGGAGAACAGGGCTTTGGTATAGGGGTGCAGCGGGTTGCGGAAGATATCCTCCGTGGCGCCATACTCCACCAGATTGCCCAGATACATGACGCCCACCGTGTCGGAGATGTGCTCCA
>OJPW01001017.1_pt1 | contig 18693 bp, 15 predicted proteins | sample 1598571 | NCBI WGS metagenome assembly OJPW01 (sample SAMN03922493, study PRJEB24848) | human gut metagenome | isolation source: stool sample | host: Homo sapiens | place: Germany | collected 2011-05
CTTCATACATAGATGACCGCTATGTGGACGAACATACCGATAGTCGTTCCGAGCGACTGCGCAGAATGAGTGCCTTCCGTATGGATGAGCCGATGCCCTGCGAGTCATCCGTTTGCGATGAAGCTATTGAAAAGCTCACAGCTCCTATGGCAGTCAGTTCCGAAAAAGCAGCAACTCTTGACGATGCACTGGGACAGATCGATGAGAGCTTTTCGGAGATGCTGCTGCGGAAGATTGATGAACGCGGTATGACGGACGCACAGTGCTACAAGAAGGCAAATATTGACCGGAAACTCTTCTCGAAGATCCGCTCGGACAAGACCTACAAGCCTTCCAAGCCCACCGCCATTGCATTTGCCATCGCCCTTGAGCTGCCACTTTCCGAAATGAAGGATATGCTCATGAAGGCGGGCTTTGCACTCTCCCACTCCAACAAGTTTGACATCATCGTGGAGTATTTCGTGGAGCGTGGGAACTATAACGTCTTTGAGATCAACGAGGCTCTGTTCGCCTTTGATCAAAGTCTCATAGGTGCATAATCTGAATATGTAGGGGGTTAATCAATGAAATCAGTACCGCCGGAATTGAAGTCATATAAAGAAGAGTTTGACTTCATTCATAAGAAAATCGGGGATTTGGAATGGGAGCTTGCAACTATCTACCTTGGGAGAAAAGCAATTTTGGGCAGTGACATTGAAAAGATAGAAGCGCAGCTTGAAAACTATCGAGAGAATATCAGTATTTTAATTGAAAATGTCCGTGATGAGGTACAAAGAATCAATCAACAGAACCGTCGGAAAGATTGATTGACAGAAGGTAATTACAAATGTGGCTTAAATTAAACTTGGACGGAATTGTCCTGAGCATGAGAATACGTCAGTATAAAAAGGTTGAAGCCGATGATTGGGATTCGACATGGTGTAAAACGGACTTCTCATTTATATCCGAGCCGTGGTTAAAGTACACCAAAGAAGATGACGAGGTGCTTCTTGCGCGAGAAGTTGATGATTTGGTGGAAGCGTTGGAAAAGCTGCTGACCGACCAATTATCCGCCCCCACCGAGTTTGCCTGTATTGAGCCTGACTTTATTTTTGAGCTTACTCCAAAAGAAGACCTGAGAAATAATCCACGCTATGTATATATCAGACCGGGATGCGAAATAGCGGATATTGACTTGGAGTGGAAAGTGTTCTTTTGGCATGAGGGCTTAACTGGCAATTATCTTTCCGTTGCATTGGCACGTCCTGATATAGAGTGCCTTCTGACTTATCTGAAAGTCGTAACAGGGCAACTATCTGAAAAAGACGCAGAAGTTCAATCGCTGATCGCACAAGGAATACTATACTGACAAAGGAATGGAGGCTTAGAAGATGAAACAACATACTTACATTGCAATCGACCTGAAATCCTTCTACGCCTCCGTGGAATGCCGGGAGCGTGGCTTAGATCCTCTGGACACAAATCTTGTTGTCGCAGACGAAAGCCGGACGGACAAGACTATCTGCCTCGCCGTTACTCCCTCCCTCAAAAGCTACGGTATCTCCGGGCGCGGACGGCTGTTTGAAGTCAAGCAGCGCGTAAAGGAAGCGAATGCCGGACGGCAGCACGACGCACCGGGACGCAGACTGGACGGCACATCACACTTCTTCTCGGAGCTGCAAGCAAACCCGTCTCTGGCGATTGACTTCATCATCGCGCCGCCTCGAATGGCGTACTACATGGAGTACAGCACCCGCATCTATCAGGTCTACCTCAAGTACATCGCGCCGGAGGACATCGTAGTCTACTCCATCGACGAAGTGTTCATGGATGTGACGGACTACCTGAACACCTACAAGCTCTCCGCCCATAATCTCGCCATGAAGATCATCCTCGATGTGCTTGAAACAACCGGCATCACAGCAACCGCAGGAATCGGCACGAATCTTTTCCTCTGCAAAGTGGCAATGGACATTGTGGCGAAACACATCCCCGCCGACAAGAACGGCGTCCGTATTGCAGAGCTGGATGAGATGAAGTTCCGGCACGAGCTTTGGACGCATCAGCCCCTCACGGATTTCTGGCGCGTGGGTCGGGGCATTGCCAAGAAACTTGAGCAGAACGGGATGTTCACCATGGGTGATGTTGCCCTCTGTTCAGAGCGGAACGAGGACTTGCTTTATAAGCTGTTCGGCAAGAATGCGGAACTACTCATTGACCATGCGTGGGGCTGGGAGCCTACGACCATTAAAGCAATCAAGGCGTACCGCCCCAGCTCCAACAGCCTCAGCTCTGGTCAGGTTTTGCACTGCCCCTATGAGTCGCAAAAGGCGAAGCTGGTTGTGCGGGAAATGACGGACTTGCTTGTGCTGGACTTGGTGGACAAGGGGCTTGTCACTGATCAGATGGTTCTCACAGTAGGCTACGACATCGAGAACCTTACCAATCCGGCACGACGGGCAAAGTATCACGGTGCGGTTGAGACAGATCATTATGGGAGGCAGATTCCGAAACAGGCGCACGGCTCTATCAATCTCGACGGTCACACATCATCTACTCGCAAAATAATGTGTGCTGTGTCAGAACTCTTCGACCGGATCGTGGATAAGAATCTGCTTGTCCGCCGTATGTATGTTGTTGCAAATCATGTCCTGCCGGAAGCTGATGTACCGAAGAAAAACGACGGTGCAGTCCAGCTCGACCTCTTTACCGACTATGCCGCCGAAGAGGAAAAACAGAAAGCCGAAGATGCCGCTTTGGAGCGTGAGCGGAAGATACAAGCCGCCACGCTTGCCATCAAGAAGAAGTATGGAAAGAACGCCATCCTCAAGGCAATGAATCTTGAAGAAGGTGCAACCGCGAAAGACCGCAATGCGCAGATTGGAGGGCATAAGGCGTGAACGGAAAATACGACGAGATCATGGGACTTCCTCACCACGTTTCCAAAACGCGACCACAAATGCCGATGTCAGATCGTGCAGCGCAGTTTGCGCCCTTTGCCGCCCTCACCGGCTATGATTCTGCAATCAAGGAAACCGGACGTCTGACCGACGAAAGGATTGAGCTTGATGAGGGAGCCTTGACCGCTTTGAACATGAGGTATCAGCTTCTCATGGATGCCCTTGATGAAGAGCCGGAGGTTGAAATAACCTACTTCAAACCTGATGAGCGCAAAGCTGGCGGTGCGTATGTAACTGCAACCGGCGCAGTCATAAAGGTTGATGACTTTGAGCGCCTAATTACCATGCAGGACGGCACGAAGATTCCGATGGATGACATCCTAAGCATTGACGGAGAGCTGTTCTTGTCCTTAGAATAATGTCGCTTGCCATGCGACCAAATGAAGTGAATACCGAAGTACAATATGACTGTAAGGTGAGACACCAAGCAGTCATATTTTTATATACGGAGGTACAAAACATGAGAAAGAACTTGACGGAGATCGTATTCATCCTTGATCGCAGCGGCTCTATGAGCGGACTGGAAACAGACACCATCGGAGGATTCAACTCCATGATTGAAAAGCAGAAAAAAGAGAATGGCGAGGCATTGATCTCTACCGTTCTCTTTGACAACGTGAGCGAGGTTATCCATGACCGTGTGCCGGTTCAGAAGGTGGATCCGATGACCGACAGGGACTATTCCGTTCGCGGATGTACTGCCCTTCTGGATGCTATCGGCGGAGCAATTCATCACATTGGGAATGTCCACAAGTACGCAAGAAATGAGGATGTCCCTGAACATACGCTGTTCGTCATCACAACGGACGGCATGGAGAATGCAAGCCGCCGTTATGACAGCGAGACAGTTAAGAAAATGATCGAGCGGCAGAAGGAAAAGTACGGCTGGGAGTTTCTATTCCTCGGCGCAAATATTGACGCAGTTGAAACGGCAAAGCACTTCGGTATTGGAGCAGACCGAGCGGTCAATTATCACTCTGACCATAAGGGAACGCAGCTCAACTATGAGGTTCTGAGCGAAGCGGTTTCTGCTGTCCGTTGCAGCGTACCACTGGGTACGAATTGGAAAAAGCGTATTGATGAGGACTTTAATTCCAGAAAGGACGGGAGAAAGCAATGAGAACGATCACCGTAAAAGGGACAGGCAATGTCTCCGCAAGACCGGATTACATCATCCTCTCCTTGAACATTGAAACCTTATCTAAAACCTATGACCGTGCAATGTCGGAAGCTACCGAGAGAATCGAAAGACTGCAAGGTGCCGCAGTCTGCGTTGGGTATCACAAAGAAGACTTGAAAACCACGAGCTTTGATGTCAAGACAAGGTACGAGAACGTCAAGGATCGGCAAGGAAATTACAAGCGAGAGTTTGTCGGATATGCTTGCAGCTATCGCTTGAAACTTGCATTTGACTTTGACAGCAAACAGCTTGCAAAGATCATTTCTGCGATTGCGGATTGCGGTGCAAAGCCGGAACTCAGTATCGCATTCACTGTAAGAAACCCATCAGCGGTCAGCGAAAAGCTGCTGATCAGCGCGACGGAGAACGCCAGAGCGAAGGCGGAGATTCTTTGCAAAGCATCAGGCAGTACGCTTGGGCAGTTGCTCAACATCGACTACAACTGGGGCGAACTCAATGTTTTTTCCAGAACAAGCTACGATGTTGAAGACTGCATTCAGCCTCTCATGGCGATGAGCAAGTGCGCCGCACCTGAGATTGAGCCGGTTGATATTGATGTGACAGACACAGTGGCTTTCACATGGGAAATCCAATGATTTTTTGACTTTTTTGAAATCCGGTACTCAACAAACGCCCTTTTTGTGTCCGTTGTAAAGTGAAGGGACATTTCACGGAGGAATCTTCGGGGAATACGATTTTGGGAGATTAGCAAGCAAATCCGGTGAGTACCCACCGGAGAAAAATCAGTTAAGGAGACCCTGCCCTTAACATCAGATTTTTGCTTGTTGGGATAGTCCCAAACCCTTCTAATCTTTACGACGGAGGGCGCAGCATGGTACGAAGAACACGAGACATTCAGAAGAAGATTTGGCTGACACCACAGGAAGAACGGACGATTGCAAAGAAGATGGAGATGATCGGCACGGAGAACTTCGGTGCGTATGCAAGGAAGATGCTGATCGACGGCTACATCATCGTTGTGGACTACACAGAGCAGAAAAAGCTCGCCGCCGAAATCAACAAGATCGGCGTGAACATCAATACCGTCTGCCGCAGGATCAACTCGACGGGACGATTCTATCAGGACGATATTGACGAGCTGAAAGAAAAGATGGACGCGGTATGGCAGTTACTAAAATCAAAGCAATCCGAGGAACTTTGAGCAAGGCAATCGCGTACATTCTGAATCCCGAAAAGACCGACGAGAAGCTGCTGGTCTCGTCCTACGGCTGTGCCAGCGAGACCGCAGCGCGGGAATTTGAATGGACGCGGAAAATAGCCGAGCAAAAAGGGATGAATCCGGTCAGGATCATAGCCCGTCATGTGATCCAGTCCTTTGAAATTGGAGAGGTCACACCGGAGCTTGCCCACGAGATCGGCAAGCAGTTTGCAGATGAAATCCTCGGAGGAAAATATGAGTATGTGCTGACCACTCACATTGACAAAGACCATGTTCATAACCATCTGATTTTCAATGCGGTTGACTTTGTGGACTACCACGCATACAAGAGCTACAAGCGGATTTACTATGATATGCGCGAGGTCAGCGACCGGCTCTGTAAGGAAAACGGTCTCTCTGTTATCCCTCCCTCTCAGAACAAGGGCATGGGCTACAAGGAGTACACCGAAGCCAAACGCGGCACGAGCTGGAAGCAGAAACTCAAGCAGACCATCGACCGGCTTGTCATTACAGCGAAGGATTACGATGATTTTCTGCGGCTCATGCAGGAAGCTGGTTATGAAATCAAGACCGGCAAATATATCTCCTTTCGCGCTGAAGGTCAGGAGCGGTTTACCCGGTCTAAAACCATCGGAGAGAACTACACCGAGGAACGCATCAAGGAGCGGATTGCCGGACGGACGCCGCGCAGAAACCGGAGGCAGACCGTGCCGAAGGGCATCTCTCTCATCGGAGATATTCAGGAGCGGATCAGACTTATCGACAGCAAGGGCTATGAGTATAAAGCCAAGCTCACGATCCTCAAGGAAGCGGCACGGACGCTCAACTATCTCACGGAAAACAACTTGCTCCAATACGCCGATCTTGAGAAGAAGGTCGAGGATGTTCACAGCTCCTATGACCGTACCGGCAAGGAACTGAAAGGCGTTGAAGCACGTCTGCGGGAAGTCCAGCCGCTTATCAAAAACATCTCCAACTACCAGCGCCTCAAGCCCGTATATGACGCATTCCAGAAGGCAAAAGATAAGCCGGGTTTCAAAGCAAAGCACGAAGCCGAGCTTGTGATCTTTGAGGCAGCGAGAAGCACATTACTTGCCATGCAGGGCGATGAAAAACTGCCGAGCTTGAAGACACTGCAAGCGCAACAGCAGCGACTTCTTGATGAGCAACAGCGGCTCTATGATGAACGTGCGAAGCTCAAAAAAGAAGTAAAGCAAATAGAGACGATCAAGTCTAATGTTGATACGTTTCTCGCTCCTTCTGCTGACCATGACCGTGATCATCTGCGCAGCACACAGCGCGAATAGTCCTTTCAAAAGCAGGGCATCTCCTGTTGACCGGAGATGCCCTGCATCCTTGAGAGAAGGTTCGAGAAGTTGAAACTTTTTCTTTAATTTCTGCATCAACGGATTGCTTTTGAGAATGAAATCCAGTATAATATTATAAGCGATGTTGAATGCAAGCAAGCGAAAGGATGGTTGCCGTGCGCATAAGCTATAAGAAACTATGGATGCTTCTTCTGGAACGCGACATAAAGAAGGCTTCTCTACGACATGAAGTAGGGCTGTCTGCCGGAACATGGACAAAACTGAATAAGGGGGAAGAAGTGTCCCTCTCTATTTTGCTGCGCATTTGTGATTACTTGAACTGTGACATCGGAGATATATGTGAGGCTGTGCGAACGGACAAGAACTGAGTCCGGTTTTTCGTACAGCTCTTTTTGTAGAATAGTAAGTGTGAAACTATAACTTTGGAGGTTGCTGAAATGGCTGAGAATAACACAAGCAATATCGGCTTTGAAAAACAAATCTGGGACGCGGCTTGCGTCCTGCGCGGAAACATCGACGCATCCGAATACAAGTCCGTCGTTCTCGGATTGATTTTCTTGAAATACATTTCTGATCGCTTCGAGGCAAAGTACAAGGAACTGGTTGAAGAAGGCGATGGATTTGAAGAAGACCAGGACGAATACACTGCCGAAAACATCTTCTTTGTCCCTGAGAATGCACGATGGAGCGCGATTGCTGCTGCCGCTCACACGCCGGAAATTGGCACGGTGATTGATGATGCAATGCGCAGTATTGAGAAAGAAAACAAGCGTCTCAAAGATATTCTTCCTAAGAACTTCGCCCGTCCGGAGCTGGACAAGCGGCGTCTTGGTGAAGTGGTTGATCTCTTCACCAACATTCAGATGATCGAGCATGGGAGCAGCAAGGACATTCTCGGTCGTACATACGAATACTGTCTCTCCAAGTTTGCTGAACAGGAAGGCAAACTTGCCGGTGAGTTCTATACTCCCTCTTGTGTCGTGCGTACCCTTGTTGAAGTATTGCAGCCGTTTAATGGACGTGTTTATGACCCGTGCTGCGGCTCTGGCGGTATGTTCGTTCAGTCCGCAAAGTTCATCGAAAATCACGGCGGCAACATCAACAAGATTTCCGTTTTTGGTCAGGACTCCAACCCGACCACATGGAAGATGGCGCAGATGAATCTTGCCATTCGCGGTATTGAAGCCGACCTCGGCAAGTTTAATGCGGACACGTTCTTTAACGATTGCCACCCTCAACTCAAGGCAGACTTCATTATGGCGAATCCTCCCTTCAATCTCTCCGGCTGGGGTGCGGATAAACTCGTTGATGATGTCCGTTGGCAGTATGGTACGCCTCCTGCTGGAAATGCAAACTTCGCGTGGTTGCAGCACATGATCTGGCATCTCGCTCCGAATGGACGTATCGGTATGGTGCTTGCAAATGGTTCGCTTTCTTCGCAGTCCGGCGGTGAAGGTGAAATCCGCAAGAACATTATCAATGCTGACCTTGTGGACTGTATCGTTGCAATGCCGACGCAGCTATTCTACACGACGCAGATCCCGGTATCGCTCTGGTTCCTTGCAAAGAACAAGAAGCAAAAAGGCAAAACGCTGTTCATCGACGCACGGAAACTCGGCACTATGGTTACGCGGAAGCTGCGCGAACTGACGGATGAAGACATCAAGAAAATTGCCGACACTTATAATGCCTTCGTTGATGGAACACTCGAAGATGAAAAGGGCTTCTGTGCTGTTGTCACTACACAGGACATTGCAAAGCAGGATTACATTCTCACTCCGGGACGCTATGTTGGTATTGAGGAACAGGAAGATGACGGCGAGCCGTTTGAAGAGAAAATGGGGCGTTTGACTTCTGAACTTTCTGAGCTTTTCGCAAAGTCCCATGAACTTGAGGCGCAGATCAAAGAACGACTGGGGGCGATTGGGTATGACATCTGAGTGGAGGACAATTCGCGCTGCCGACTTTATTGACTTTAATCCTCGCTTGAGCCTCAAAAAGGGTGACATTGCAACGAAGGTTGCAATGGACAAATTAAAGCCGTTCACGAAAAAGATTCCAGAGACGGAAAAAGCCGAGTTTAACGGTGGAGCTAAGTTTTGCAACGGGGACACCGTTATGGCAAGGATCACTCCATGCCTTGAAAACGGAAAAACCGCTTATGTTGATATGCTTGATGATGGCGAAATTGGCTTTGGCTCAACGGAGTTTATTGTGATGAGAGCAAAAACGGGAATCAGCGATCCGCAATTTGTTTATTACACAGCAATAAACCCGGTTTTCCGTAATGTAGCTGTAAAGTCTATGGTCGGATCTTCTGGAAGGCAGCGAGTTCAACAAAGCGTTCTCGAAGAGCTTGAATTGTCAGTGCCAGACTTGGACGAGCAGAGACGCATCGGAGATTTCCTTGCAAGGATTGACGAAAAGATTGCGCTTAACGATAGGATAAACGATAATTTAGCTGATCTCCTGCAAACGATATATCAAGGGCGGTTCGGCAATGACATTTTGGCAGTAAATCAGGGAGTCCTCTCGGATATTTGCTCATATTCAAGAGACAAAGTAGCTGTCTCCGAGCTGAACGTCAGCACCTACTTCTCAACAGAGAATATGCTGTCGGGAAAAGCTGGTTCAACCGAGGCAACAAGCCTACCAACTACATCACAGACAACCGCTTGCCATAAAGGTGATACGTTGATTTCCAACATTCGTCCTTACTTTAAGAAGATTGTCTACTGTGAGGACAAATGTGGCTGCTCAACCGATGTTCTTTGCTTTACGCCAAGTCAGCCGTGTTACTCGGCGTACCTATTCAGCACCCTATATGCCGACAAGTTCTTCGCATTTATGGTTGCTGGATCGAAAGGAACGAAAATGCCCCGTGGAGATAAGCAGCAGATTATGACATACCCTGTTGTTCTACCATCGGAAGAAGAGTTAGCCGGGTTTAATACCATTGCTTCACCACTTCTTGAGCAGATTTATTCTAATAGAGCGGAAAATAAACGGCTGTCCATACTAAGAGATACCCTTCTTCCAAAGTTGATGTCCGGCGAGATTGATGTCTCTGCCATCCAGCTCTAAGCCGTTAAATTATCGTTTACCTGATTTGGAGGTTGTACCATGTTTGATAGAGTTCAGGAGAGCTTGAAAAAAAGCAAAGACGAGCGCCAGAAAAAGCGTCTTGAAAAGGAACGGGTTCGTCTTGAGAAAGCCGCAGCAGAAGCAGTTCGCGAGAAAGAGCGGCTTCAACAGGAGGCGGAAAAGATACAGGCTGAAAAAGAACGCCTTCTCTCCCTTGATGACAAAGGGTTGATGGTAGAACTGATTCTGGCAGTGCGCGGCTTATACTCACAGATAGAGTACATTCAGAGCCAGCAGGAGTCTTTATCCGAGCGGATTGACGATATTGAGTCAGACATCTCTTCCATCCGCAGCGATATTTCAGATTTGGAGAGCAGAATGAGTTCGTCCGATCAATAAAAGCCAATGAAGGAGGCGCAGACGTGATCATTTCCCCACAATCTCTTGATACAAACCTCAGTCAGCTTTTAGCAGAGGTTAAATCTGGCTCAATGCAGTTGCCTGAGTTCCAGCGTGACTGGACATGGGACGATAACCGGATAAGAGGCATCATTGCCAGCTTGTCACAGGGCTACCCTATGGGTGCCATTATGCGGCTGCAATACGGCAATCCAGACATCCAGTTCAAATACCGCACGATTACGGGTGTCACGGGTGTTTCGGTGAAGCCGGAGCATTTGATTCTCGATGGGCAGCAGCGGCTTACTTCCATCTATCAGGCAACATCTTCAAAAGAGCCGGTTTCCACCAAAACGGAAAAAGGCAAGGCGATTAAGCGGTACTACTACCTCTCTATGGAGAAGTGCCTTGACGATGATGAGGATCGCTTTGATGCAGTCCTGTCCATCCCCGAAGACCGTAAGATCAAAGAAAACTTTGACCGTGATGTAAAGCTCGACCTCTCAACCAGAGAGTATGAATACGAGAACAAGTTATTTCCGGTCAATATTGTGTTCGATAGCAATGCCGTAATGGACTGGTTCATGGGCTACATGACGCACTATGGAATGAAGCCGGAAGCAATGGACGAGTTCAAGCGTTTTCAGGCGGATGTGCTGAATACAATTTCCGGGTATAAGCTGCCTGTGATTACGCTGGACAAGTCCACGCCGCGAGAGGCAGTGTGCAAGGTGTTTGAGAACGTCAATACCGGTGGTGTTCCTCTCACGGTGTTTGAGCTTGTTACCGCAACTTATGCCACAAGAGACTTTGACCTGAGAAAAGACTGGGTGCAGTGTCGAAATACAATTTGCGGTTTCGGTGACACGCTGAGAACAGACCTGTTCGATGGGATTGATGAGACTACCTTCCTGACAACGGTTTGTCTCTATACAAGCTATTTGAACAAGCAGTCTGGAAAGACAAACACAATCTCCTGCAAAAAGAAAGATGTTCTGGGACTTCCTTATGAATCGTACATAGCGAACCGGGATGCAGTGCTGTCTGGGTTCAAAATCGCAAAGGAGTTTCTTCTTCGGGATCAGTGCGTTTTCCGTCAAAGAGATTTGCCCTATACAACGCAGTTGATTCCACTTGCGGCAATCTGCGCTGTTCTCGGAAAATCCAAATGCAATGAGCCAAACACAATCAAAACTCTTTCTCGGTGGTATTGGTGCGGGATTTTGGGTGAGATGTATGGCGGTGCGAACGAAACCCGCTATGCCTATGACATTGAGGACATGGTTGAAGAGGTCAATGGACGTCCGAATGCAATGCACACGATTAACAGCGCAGTCTTTTCTTCTACGCGGCTGCTAACCCTTCAAACTCGCTTGAGCGCGGCATATAAAGGTATAATGGCTCTTCTTTACAAGGAGAAGTGTCGTGACTTTATGAACAACACGACGATTGACATTGTAAACAGTATGCTTGAGTCTCCGGATATTCACCATATATTCCCCGAAGCATATTGCGAGAAAATGGGCATCAAGCGCGAACGGTATAATTCCATCATTAACAAGACCCCGATTCTTCCAGCCACCAACCGCTCGATTGGCGGAAATGCGCCGAGTGAGTATCTGGGGGCAATTCTAAAGAAGGTTGATGGACTGACCGAGAATGAGTTGCAAGCACGGGTGGAATCGCACTTTATCAACTATGCGGAATTGAAGGCAGATAACTTCAATGGCTACTTCATTGACAGAGCAAAGAGTCTTCTCAATCTGATTGAAAAGGCAATGAATAAGCCTGTCACTGACAGAGATGCAGAAAATACGCTGGATCAGTTTGGGGCGAGTCTGGCGTAAAAGGGAGTGACAAAACTATGGCAGGATATTTTACAGAATCAAATTACGAGAACGCTGTCTTGCAGCTTCTCAATGAAGAACTGGGCTATAACTATATCTATGGACCGGACGTGGAGCGCGATTATCACTCGCCGCTTTATGAGGATGTTCTGCTACCTTCCTTGCAGCGGATCAACAAGAGCCTGCCTATGGACGCTCTGACGGAGGCAATCTATAAGCTCAAGAACTTTGAAACCGGAACGCTTTTGCAGAAGAACATGGTCTTTATGGACTACCTCCAAAACGGAGTCCCGGTAAAATACTATGACAAGGGTGAAGAACGCTCTACCCTTGTTTACCTTGTAGACTTCAAAAATCCTGCCAGTAACGAGTTCACAGTTGCGAATCAATGGACTTTCATTGAGAACTCCGAAAAAAGACCAGATGTGATTCTCTTTGTCAATGGTCTCCCACTCGTCATTGTGGAGTTGAAGTCTCCGTCCCGCGAAGAAACCGATGCTTCCGCAGCATACCGCCAGCTCCGGAACTATATGTATGAGATCCCCTCTATGTTCATTTATAATGCGGTATGTGTCATGAGCGACTTGACCACTTCAAAGGCTGGTACAATCACGTCCGGCGAAGACCGCTTTATGGAGTGGAAAACAACAGACGGCAGCTATGAGAATACGCAACACGCATCATTTGACACATTCTTTGTAGGACTGTTTGAGAAGACCCGCTTCCTTGACATCGTGAAAAACTTCATCTGCTTTAATGTGGATGGACAGAATACTTTCAAGATACTCGCCGGGTATCATCAGTATTTCGCAGTCAAAAAGGCGATTGAGTCTACAAAACACGCAACCGTGACGGACGGTAAGGGTGGCGTCTTCTGGCATACACAGGGCAGCGGAAAATCGTTGTCTATGGTCTTCTATGCTCATTATCTGCAAGAAGCGTTAGAAAGCCCCACTATCGTTGTCATTACCGACCGTAACGATCTGGACGACCAGCTTTACGGACAATTCGCCCGCTGCAAGGACTTCCTCCGGCAAACGCCGCAGCACGCTGAGAGCCGCAAGAATCTGAAAGAACTGCTTGCAAACAGACAGGCAAACGGCATAATCTTCACGACCATGCAGAAGTTTGAAGAAAGCAACGAAGCTCTTTCGGAGCGTCGGAACATTATCGTGATGGCTGATGAAGCGCATCGTGGGCAATATGGTCTCAATGAGAAGGTTGTGGTCAAGCAGAAGGACAACGGCGAAGTCGAGGCGAAAACCGTTATCGGCACTGCCCGCATTATAAGAGACACGCTTCCTAATGCGACCTACATTGGATTCACCGGAACACCGATCTCCACAAAAGACCGCAGTACACGAGAGGTCTTCGGTGATTACATCGACATCTATGATATGACACAGGCAGTTGAAGATGGCGCGACCAGACCCGTCTACTACGAGAGCCGTGTGATTCACCTGAAACTCGACGAGAACACCCTCCATCTGATCGATAATGAGTATGACATTATGGCTGACAACGCCGATCCGTATGTCATTGAAAAGAGCAAAAAGGAACTTGGTCAGATGGAAGCAATCCTCGGTGCCGACCAGACGATCAATTCCTTGGTAAATGACATTCTTGATCATTACGAGAATTACCGTGAGAATATCCTGACCGGCAAGGCGATGATCGTTGCTTATTCGCGTCCCATAGCAATGAAGATTTATAAGCGCATTCTTGAGCTACGCCCAGCGTGGACGGAAAAGATTGCAGTGGTCATGACGCAAGGCAATAACGATCCCGAAGAATGGCGTGAGATTATCGGCAACAAAGCTCATAAGGACGATATGGCGCGGAAATTCAAAGACAACAACTCTCCGCTGAAAATCGCCATCGTCGTGGATATGTGGCTGACCGGCTTTGATGTTCCCTCCCTTGCTACGATGTATGTCTATAAGCCGATGGCTGGACACAACCTGATGCAAGCTATCGCCCGCGTCAATCGTGTCTTCAAAGATAAAGAAGGCGGTTTGGTTGTCGATTACGTCGGTATTGCGGCTGCACTGAAACAGGCAATGAACGACTATACTGCCAGAGACAAGAAGAACTATGGTGATACAGATGTAAGCAAGGCTGCATATCCGAAGTTCCTTGAAAAGCTCTCTATTTGCAGAGATTTGTTCCACGGATTCAGTTATGAGAAATTCATGACCGGAAGCGACCTCGACAGGGCGAAGCTCATCAGCGGCGGAGTGAACTTCATACTCGGCAAGAGTGTTGCAGAGTACGAGCTTCCCGACCATGAGAAGACACAGAATGTGTTTATCAAAGAAGCCCTGCTTCTCAAGCAGGCACTTTCGCTGTGCAGCAGCTTGGTAGACGAGCAAACTCGCATGGAGGCGGCTTTCTTCGAGTCCGTAAGAACAATGACCGTGCGCTTGGTTTCAGGCGGTACCGGAAAGAAGTTTACGCTTCCGGAAGTAAATGAGCGCATTAACGAGCTTTTGAAGCACAGCATCAAGAGCGAAGGCGTTATCAACCTCTTTTCTGATGTCCAGACTGAGTTTTCGCTGTTCGATCCGAAGTTTCTTGAAGAAGTGGCAAACATGAAGGAGAAGAATCTTGCAGTCGAACTCCTGAAAAAACTGATTTCCGAACAGGTCTCTGTTTACCGTCGAACAAATATTGTCAAGTCTGAAAAGTTCTCCGAAATCATTCAGAGCGCAATGAACCGCTATTTGAACGGAATGCTGACCAACGAGGAAGTCATTCAAGAATTACTCAAGCTGGCGAAAGACATTGCCGCTGCTGCCGCCGAGGGTGAAAAACTCGGATTGACAGCGGACGAGCTTGCTTTCTATGATGCTCTGACGAAGCCGCAAGCAATCAAGGACTTTTACGAGCATGACGAGCTTATTGCTATCACGAAAGAACTGACAGATTTGCTTCGCAAAAACCAGACAATAGACTGGCAAAAGAAAGAGAGCGCAAGAGCTGGAATGCGCCGCCTGGTCAAAAGGCTGCTGAAAAAACACAAATATCCGCCTGAGGGTATGGATGATGCTGTCCAGACTGTCATGAGCCAGTGTGAGATGTGGACGGACAATGTAATGACCGCTTAACTCCCCTACGAGAAAGGAGTAGATCATGGGCAATTCAGTCATGTTGAATGGCGTCGAATATGCCGGAGAACAGATTGCCTACAAAGACAGCACCTATGAACTTGTGTCAAAGGTAGCATATCTGATCGGCGTCCCGCTCCGTATTTTTCAAAATGAACACGAGCCGCCGAAGATAGAGATATACAACCGGCTTGAGCAGGATAAAAATGCCCGCATCATTCGTAATCTATGTATTATCCGCACCGCCATTGAGCGCAATTACCGGAAAATAAATGACATCATGCGGATGGAATACCGTGGGCTTCTTTCGATGCCTGAGATCCTTCCAATGTCCAGTATGCAGCAGCTTTCAAATGACGGAATCAGCTTTATCAAAAAGTCGAGTACAAAGCTCTGCCACCACATTATCGAGATCAACCGGCTGATTTCAGACCGCATTAACAACTGCAAAAGCCTCTTTCCAATCTGGATTAACTGGACGTACATAAAAGAGCTGTTCATTATGCCAAACGGCTTGACAGAGGACGGAACGAAAGATGCTGCGGACATCTATTACGCAAGTCTCTCCTACTACCCCTATCAAATGTACATCAACTGGGTACCGATGGACGAGGGCAATGTCCTCTATAATGATAAGAAGTTTGCTACCCTGCTTTATCAATGGCATTGCGACGCCTTCACGGAATACAGTAAAGTCTCCGATGCAGGGGCTTTTGTAAAAAACAATATCTACGACTTCATAGATGACAGTGAGAAGACCGTATTGGTAGTGGACTGCGAAAACTCTGACCCGTACAAGCTGTGCGCCACGCTCAAAAACCTTGATTATGAGGTCATGCAGAAAATTACGGCGATCATTCTCTTTGATGACGTACACACCGCTACGGCATGGCGGATTCTTGAAAACTACACCCGCATCCCCGTTGAACATATCATGATTGAGCGGATCAAGCAGAACAAATCACTGGTAGACATCAAGCTCACCGCAAGAGCCTGTCAGGAACACTACCAGAAGCAAGTGGATTCCTTCGTCATCGTCTCAAGCGATTCCGACTACTGGGGGCTTATCTCTTCCTTGCCGGACGCCAGATTCCTTGTCATGATTGAGCGGGAAAAATGCGGACCGGATATGAAGGCAGCACTTGCAGAATCCGGGATATTCTACTGCTATCTGGATGACTTCTACTCCGGCAACAGCGAGGACATCAAGAAAAACGCACTGTTCAAGGAGATGTACCGCTGGATTGACAACTCCGTTCACCTGAATGTCAACGATATGTTTGATGCAGCTCTGCGAAACACGAGGATCGAAATGTCTCCCGCAGAGCGGCGGCAGTTCTATGAGAAGCACATCAGACACATGACGCTGACCATCGACGAGAACGGAAACGTCAGCATTGAACTGAAACGCGGATAGCCTTGGTTTCTATTCCGGGAGGAATGTGGATGGACAACAGATTCTATTTTGGATTCAATACATCGGAGGAACGGAAAAAGCGCAGAAAAGCAGAGCTGTACTCCATGAGTGAGCAAGTCAGCACCTTCTTTTGGGATGAAGCCCCGCAGCATGGATTGGAAATGCGTGAAGGGCAGCAGGATATGTCCTTTGAGATTGTGGACGCCCTCATAAACGATCAGCATTTTGCGATTGAAGCTGGCGTGGGCATTGGAAAGTCCTTTGGCTATCTTGTGCCGGTGCTGCTGTACAGCAAACGCATGAACAAGCCGGTTATCATCGCAACCTCGACCATTGCGCTTCAAGAACAGCTCTGGCGCGATGTCCACGCGGTAATGCCCCTTCTTGGGCTGAACAGAGATGTTATCCTCGCAAAAGGACAGACCCATTATCTCTGCAACAAACGCGCAGATGAGTATATGTGTGACCCGAAAGCAGACCCACCGGACGCGCTCAAAGAAGGAATCAAGCAAGGGTATGAGGAACGCAAGGATTTCCCGGAGGTTTTGCCGCAAGGAGTCTGGGACAAGGTAAACGTGCAGCGGTTCAGCATGAAGAATTGTGGCTCCTGTGAAAAGAAGTGCAAGTATTACAAAGTCCGCGCAGCATTAAAGTTTACGGATGGAGTGGTACTGTGCAATCAGGATTTTCTAACCCAGCATCTCATGAAACTCCGGCGCGGTCAGGAAGGGCTGATTAACGCCGCCGCTGATCTGCTTGTCGTGGATGAAGCACACAACTTGGATGATAAGGTGCGGAGTGCCACAACGGAGCGTTTCGGGCAAGGTATGCTCTTTGGAATGATTAAGAGCGCATTCTATGAGCTGCGATCCTTTGACCAGAGCAGTGTGTCAGGTGAAAAGCGAGAGGCAGAGAGCGCAATCATCGCCTTCTATAACTGCCTGAAAGCACAAGTCCAAAAGCAGATCAACGAGGCAGAGCAGGATATGCGCTACGCTGACCGCTTTTTCTTCGACAACAATGGCAGTGCGATTGAACTGCTTACCGAGATGAACGCCGCCATACACAACCTTTCGTCCAGCATTCAGATTTATTCCAGCATGGATTTCAGAAACAACCGTTCCTTTGCTGCCTCTGATGATCTGGATGCCGTCAGCGAGTCCCTTTCAGAGCTTCTTGACCGGATAGATGATATGCTGATCTGGATTGAGCAGCACGGCAGCAACACGGAACTCGTCTATTGCCCTAAAAACACAAAAGAAATTGTGAGCCGCCTATACTTCAATGGTGATGAAAGAACCATCTTGACCTCTGCCACGCTGACGAACGCCACGAGCGGGTCTCTGGAAGAACAGTATTCTTACTTTATCAGCAATACCGGCTTTCCCGCTGGTGATCGCGGCTGCTTATCCGAGCCAAAGCCTTCCCCATATCCATACGATGAACACGCCATGATCTACTATTGCGACGATCTCCCGCACCCGACCAGAGAACATGAAGCCTTCATTGAAAAGGGTGTGGAGCGACTGCTTGAGATCCTGAGCATTTCCAATGGAAAGGCACTCGTGCTGTTTACGGCAAAGACCGACATGGAAGAGGTCTACTCCATTCTCAGTGAGAAAAATCTTCCGTACAAAATCCTGATGCAGCAGCCGGGATCGTCGCAGGACAAGGTGCTGAATGAGTTTAAGGAAGATACGAACTCCGTGCTTCTGGGGACGGGTGCATATTGGGAAGGTATCAGCATTGAAGGAAAAAGCCTTTCCAATGTCATCATTTTCCGGCTTCCGTTCCCTGTCCCCGATCCAATTATCGAGTATAAGTGTTCCGTCGCAAAGGATGCCCTGATGGATGTCCGCGTTCCCGAAATGATTATCAAGCTCAAGCAAGGTATCGGGCGATTGATCCGCAATTTCACAGACACCGGCATTGTCTGCATTATCGACCGAAGACTGCGGGACGAGCCGCCGGAACGCTATCATGACATTACATGGGACTCCCTGCCTATCAAAAATCGGACAAGCAGTTTGGACGAACTTAGGAAGTTTTACGAAGGTCTGCCCTCAGCCAAGGAATGATGATACAAACGGCAGTCTCTTCGGAAACATAGAGCAGCCCCCCAAAAAACGACAATCAGAAAACGGAGGTGTATCATGTTGTACAATGAAAATCTGCACGAAGAAGAACAACATCTGATCCAGCAGATTGCCGA
>OJPW01001031.1_pt1 | contig 18375 bp, 18 predicted proteins | sample 1598571 | NCBI WGS metagenome assembly OJPW01 (sample SAMN03922493, study PRJEB24848) | human gut metagenome | isolation source: stool sample | host: Homo sapiens | place: Germany | collected 2011-05
TGGCGAAGCCATGTACACCGCACTTACATTGCGCAGCGCGTGCAGTCATTCAAGCCCAAAGCTGCCAATGTGCGGGGTCAAGGGGCAAGGCCCCTTGCGTTCTCTTGGGGGATTTAAAGGGGGCCATTCTCTCACGTGAGAGAATGACCCCCTTTATTCGCACTCCCTGCGCGGCCGCAGGGAATCCCTTCGCACCCTACGGTGCGACAATATGAACCCCCGCCGTGTACGTCTGATACCCCGACCCAAGGCTCGCGTAATACTGCACCGTCACGTCGGCGCTCTTGCCGTCGTCCGCGATCACGGTGTCCAGCACGTCGGCCTTTTCATCCACGCTGACCCAGCCGCGGCGATAGCGCGGCAGCGTGAGTCCCTCCGCGCCTGTGATCTCCGCGATGCGGGATGTGCCGTCCGACTGCTGTTCCAGCCGGTAGCTCACGCCGACCGTCGCCAGAAATGTCTCGTTCCCCTCGATCCCGACAGGGACGAAGTACGTGCGCTCCGCGCCGTCGCCCTCCGTCCAGTCGGTGAGCGAGGTCTGCTACGCGCTGCCCTCGCGCGTGACCGTCACCTTACGCTCGCCGCTCTTACCGGAGACCGTCGCAATGATCGACACGCCGTCGGGCGCAAAGGCGAGGCCGCTGATCTCCTCGCCGCTCGCAAGATCGAGCGCGGCGAGCTTCGTCCCGTTGAGCGCGTAGACGTCCGACCGGTCGGAGTAGACCGCGGTAGAAAGGTCATCTCCTTGCCAGATAAGGTTGTTGCCGGGGAAGGTCTTGAGCAGCGTGCCGGCCACGAAATTGAACACCACGTAGAGGTCGTTTTTCTCCCCCAGGCTACCGAACGCCACAAAGTAGTTGCCTGCGGTCCCAATGTCCTCAAACCCTTTGAGCGACGGGTACTGTTCGGCAAAGTCCCAGCTTTTTCTGTCGATATAGATCGTTGTGTCATCCATTGCCACTCTGATCGTTTTCGGCGATACGCAGTACCAGCGCTGCACCTCGCTCGTCAAAATGAGCTCGCCGTCCTGTTGGGCAATGAGAAATTCGCTCTGGTCGATCAGCTCATTGACGCGCGCTGCGAATGCCTGCTGCGATTCGCCCCAATCGCCCTTCTGCGTTCCGTCCCAGTTCAGATAAATGCTCGTGTTGTTGTTTTCCACGATGTTCAGTTTGCCGCCGTCAAAGGTGTGAAGGCCGTAGTAGTAGGCACAATAGCTGATCGTGTCTTGATAGTTGCCCTCGAACAAGCTGTATTGCAGCAGCATGTCGCGTCCGTTTTCGCGGCAGAGGAAGTAGACGTCGCCCTCCCACATGCGGTCGCGCATCAGCTCCTCGCCGTTGTCGTCGACGACGCACAGCTCATAGCCGCCGAACACTTTCTCGCAGATGATCTGCTCTGCCCTGCCGTCGTTGTCGAGGTCGGCGGACGCCAGCGCCCTGCTTCCGTCGCTCTCCGACGGCTCTGTGCAGCGGATGACCGTGCCGTCGCCGTAGGAATGCAGCTCGGCGTTCAGCGTGGAGAACAGCAGCTCGCTCTTGTCTAAAAGCCTGTTGACCTCGTCCGCGAATTTCCGCGCCTCGGCGGGCCATGAATCGGCGGAATCGGAATTTACACTGAAGCTCACCGAATTCTCCGCCAGCGTGGTCGTCCCGTTTTCACTGAGCATAAAGAGCTCGTAGGAATACGATGCCTCGCCCTGATAGATTGTCGGCTCGTAGCGCAATAGCGCCGTCTTGACGCTGTCGCGATAGAGGAAATAGCTGCTCCAGCCCACGTGCGCCAGCCCCAGCTCCGCGCTCCAGAGCTCTTCGCCGCTCTGATTGCTCACCCGCAGCCGGTACGGCTCCTGCGTGGAAGTGCCGGTATAGGAGATCACTTCCTCGATCCCGTCGCCGTTCAGGTCAGCGCGGGTCAGCTCGGTCGCGCCGCCGTTCAGGCGGACGATCCAGCGGTAGGGATGCGCCCCGCTGTAGGGAAGTCCCCCGCTGCGATAGCCCATCACGAGGTAAAGACTGCCGTCCTTCTGCTGCAATAAGAGCCACTGGTCCATCGCCGTGAGCTCGTCCTGACGCCTGATCTCCGCCATCGGCACTGTCGCATTGACGTCCTCGCCCGTTCTCGTGCCGCGCCAGGCATGGGCGTTTTCGCGGCGCAGCCTCGCGGCGCTCGTACCGTCCCAATCTTCGCCGCTTCCGCTGCGGAACAGCCAGTCGAAGTTGCTCACGGTCAGGTTGATCTCTTCCCACTCCGAAAAGCGGTAGCTGTATCCTCTCGCCGCCGTCACTGTACCGTACAGAATACCGGTCATGTCCGTGCCAAGTGCGGAGGAAAGCCACAGCTCGGGCGTGGACTTCGTATTGGCAAAGGTCTCCTCATAGCTGGTTTCCCAGACGGAATCCTCGAAAACGGCCTCGCCGAGCGTATACACCCCCGTTGTCATCCCATAGAGTGCATACGACAGCCGGTCTGCCATGTCGATCGGACTTGCCGAATCGCCCTTTAGCACATAGTTTTCCCATTCCGCCTGATTCTCGACGTCCGCATCAAAAGTATCGCCGTCGATGATCAGATAATGGCCCACTACGCTGCCGACAGCATGCACCGTGCCGTCGTCCATCGTGAGAAGGAACCACACCGGCAAGCCGGCGTAAACCGTCTCCGGTTTTTCGATATATGTGCCGCGGCTGCTGTTGATCAGTTCGACTGCCTGTGCCATTTCTTCCGTATCGAGTTTTTTATACTGCCGCGCCTCCCCTTCCGCCGGAACGTAGAGCTCGATCGACGCAACGTCCGCCGCATTCAGCTTCTGCGCCCAGACAAGGCTGCCGCGCTCCGACTTCGGATTCGTCAAAAAGCACACGGCCACGATCACGACCGCGAGCACCGCCGCGGCGGCGACCCAAAACGCGGGCTTTTTGTAGTGCAGCGCGCTTTTCACGCGCATTTTGATGTTCCCCTCGCCGAATGCCAGCGGGCAGGCCGCGACAGCTCTTCCCGGCGCGGCGCAGGACAATAGCGCCTGCGAATAGTCTGCGCGTGCCGCACCGTCCAGCCCCTGACGACTTTTTCATCGCACGCGAGCTCGATATCGCGGCAGAAGAGGATGTAGGCGACCCACACCAGCGGGTTGAACCAGTGCAGCGCAAGCACGAGGTAGCCCAGCACCTTCCACCAGTGGTCGCGGCGGGCGAGGTGCGCGCGCTCGTGCGCGATGACATACGCCGCCGTCCCCTCGTCCATATGCATGGGAAGATAAATGTTCGGCTTCACCACGCCGAAGACGAACGGCGAATCGACAAATTCGCTCTCGTAGATGTTATCTCGCAGCAAAATCGCCGTTGCGAGCTTTCTTTTCAGCTTTCCCGCGCTCACGAGCGCGTGGACGAGCAGCGCCGCCATGCCGGCAAGCCAGAGGACGCTGTAGATGTTGAAGTCCACCTGCGCCTGCTGGCGGCTCACGCCGACGGGGACCTCCGCCGCCGAGGGCAGCGTCGGATTCGTGGCGATGTCAAGCGTCGCCTGCTCGTAGAGCACCGGCTCGCGCGTTTCGGTCACGATCTCGCTCGGGATGGTCTCGGCGCTCGGGATGAGCGAGAGCGCGCTTTCAATCGAAAACAGGCAGACAAGCCGCAGTGCGACCACACCCCAGAGAAGCGGCATGACCCACTTCGGCGCTTTTTTGAGGACAACCCGCAGCACGAGCACCGCCAGAATGAGCCAGCTTGCGCTGATGCTGAGGTTCACAAGCTTCAAAAAGACGTCATCCATGATGATTCTCCTTTCGGTAAAGGTCGATCATTTTCTGCACCTCGTCAAGCTCTTTGTCGCTCACGTGGCTCGACTTTGTAAACGCGGCGACGAACGCGGGCAGCGAGCCGTCGAAGCGCTTGTCGAGCAGCTCATCGATCTCGGCGGTCTGCGCCTCGTCCTGTGAGATGAGCGACGTGACGACAGTATTCTCGTTTTTCAGCACCCCGCGCTCAGAGAGCCGTTTGATGACCGTGTAGGTCGTCGTCGGTTTCCAGCCCAGGTGCTCGGCGCACAGGGCGACCAATTCACGGCTCTTGACCGGCTCGTGTACCCACAGGATTTGGCAAAAGCGGTATTCGCTCTCAAAAATTTTCGGCGTTTCCATCTTGTTCCCTCTCTAATCTGTTAGAGTATATTTGTACACTAACAGATTAGAGTCCTTCTGTCAAGCCCTTTTGCGCTCAATTCTGGGCAAATCTCACTTGACAAGGTCCTCCACGCTCCTTATAATAATTCATATCGCACAAAAAGCTCCGCGCAGGAGCTTTTTTTATGTTTGGAGAAAGAGAGTGTTATCCCATGTCAAAAAAAGCCAATCCCGCGGCGCTGCTGCCGATCTTAGTGTTCCTTGTCCTGTATCTGGGCCTCGGCCTGATCTTTGAGTACGTGCTCAAAATCCCGATGGGATTTTATTCCATCCCCATCGTCGTCATCTTTCTCATCGCGCTGCTCGTAGCCTGCTGCCAGAACCGCGCGCTGTCGTTCGACGAAAAGCTCACGCTAATGGGCCGTGGCGTGGGCGATAAGAACATCATCACGATGCTGCTCATCTTCTTAGCCGCAGGTATGTTCGTCGGCGTCGTGGGCCGCTCGAGTGCGGAGAGCGTTGCGTACTTCATGCTCTCGATCATCCCGTCGAAATTCGCCGTGGCGGTGCTGTTCGTCGTAAGCTGCTTTGTCTCCACCGCGATGGGCACAAGCGTCGGCACCATCACGCTCATCGTCCCCATCGCCATCCCCATCGCCGCGGCCAGCGGCTATTCCCTGCCGCTGTGCGTCGCGTCCGTCATGGGCGGGGCAATGTTCGGTGACAATCTGAGCTTCATTTCCGACACGACCATCGCCGCCTGCAACGGGCAGGGCTGCGCGATGAAGGACAAATTCCGCGAAAATTTCCACATCGCCTTCCCCGCCGCGCTCGCGTCGCTCGCACTCATCCTCGTGCTGACGCTGAATGCGGACGTGCACCCCGCGCCCATCCCTGCCTACAATCTCATTCAGATCATCCCCTATGTGCTCGTGCTCATCGGCGGCATCATCGGTATCAACGTCTTTGTCGTGCTGCTCATCGGTATCGTATCCGGCGCGGTCATCGCGCTCGCGACCGGCGCGACGGGGCAGACCGGCATCCTCGCAGTCAAGGCGCTGCTCGAGAACATGGGCAGCGGCGCGGCCGGCATGTTTGAAACGTCGATGGTCGCAATTTTGGTCTCCGCCATCTGTGCGCTGATCCGTGAGTACGGCGGCTTTGAAGCGCTGCTCGGCTGGATCAGAAAGGCGTTTCGCGGCAAGCGCGGCGGCCAGATCGGCATGGGCCTTCTCGTCGGCGCGATGGACATTGCCACCGCGAACAACACCGTCGCCATCGTTATGGCAAACCCCATCGCCAAGGAAATGAGCGAGGAATACGGCATCACCCCGCGCAAGGCCGCGTCGCTCCTCGACACGTTCTCCTGCATCTTTCAGGGCATCATCCCCTACGGCGCGCAGATGCTCGTCGCGATCTCCGCGGCGCATGAGCTGGGCTACGCCATCTCGGCGTTCGACATCATCCCAAACCTCTTCTACCCCTATCTTCTGGCGGTGAGCTCATTCTTCTTCATTGCGATCGACAGCAAAAAGAAGGCGTGACTGATGGTTGACCATAATCCGCTTCAGTGCAAAAAGCTCTTTCTTTTCGACCTCGACGGCACGCTGTACTTGGGCGACCGGCTTTTTCCCGGCGTCCGCGAGCTGCTCTCTGCCATCCGCGCACGCGGCGGGCAGTACCGCTTTCTGACAAACAACTCCTCGCGCAGCGTAGCGGCCTACGTCAAAAAGCTCACACGCCTCGGCGTCGCGACGGAGGCGGCCGATTTTCTCACCTCGGTCGACGCGCTGATTCACTATCTCCGCGAGCACGGCGGAGAAGACCGACGCTATTACGTCTGCGGTACGGAGTCGATGAAGTCGCAGCTCCGCGCGGCGGGCTTTACCGTCGCAGAACGGCGTGAGGACGCGAACGCGCTCCTGATGGGCTTCGACACCGAGCTGACATTTCAAAAGCTGGATGACGCCTGCATCCTGCTCGGTCAGGGCGTTCCCTACGTTGCGACAAATCCCGATTGGGTCTGCCCCACGGCCTACGGCTTCGTGCCCGACTGCGGCAGCGTGTGCGAAATGCTCTGGCGCGCGACTTCCCGCCGCCCCATCGTCATCGGCAAGCCCGAACCGCTGATGCCGCAGCTCGCAATGCTTGAGGCGAGCGTTTCCGCGCAGGAAACACTGCTCGTGGGCGACCGCATCTACACGGATATCGCCAGCGGCGCGAACGCGGGCATCGACACGCTGCTCGTCCTCTCGGGCGAGACAAAGGAAGAAGGCCTCCCCACCGCTGACCCGCAGCCGACGTTCGTTCTGCCGGACGTCGCCGCACTGCTGAACATCTTAGAATCTTAAAAAGGAAAACCTATGGCAAACATCATCGAAATCCACGATTTTTCCGATCCCGCGCTCGACGTTTACGCGCGCCTGACTGAAAACCAACTGCTCAATCGCGCGGACCCCGACAACGCGCTCTTCGTCGCGGAAAGTCCGCTCGTCATCGGCCGTGCGCTTGATGCGGGCTGTGAGCCGGTGTCGTTCCTGATGGAGCGGCAGCATACGCAGGGCAAGGGGCGCGAAATTCTCGCCCGCTGCTGTCAAGATATTCCGGTTTACACCGCTGATGAATCCGTGCTGACACAGCTCACCGGCTTTCACCTGACGCGCGGCATGCTCTGCGCCATGCGGCGGCCGAAGCTCCCAAGCGTCGAGGACGTCTGCCGCAATGCGCGGCGCGTCGTCGTGCTCGAAAACGTGATGAATCCGACGAACATCGGCGCGATCTTCCGCTCCGCCGCCGCGCTCGGCATGGACGCGGTGCTGCTCACGACCGCGGGCAGCGATCCGCTCTATCGCCGCGCCTCGCGCGTCAGCATGGGAAATGTGTTCCTCATCCCGTGGACCTACCTGCCCGAAAGCGGCGACTGGACGCAGCTGCTGCGCGATCTCGGCTTCCGCACCGTCGCGATGGCACTGCGCAACGACTCCGTACGGCTCGACGATCCGCGCCTTGCCGCCGAAGAAAAGCTTGCCATCGTCATGGGCACGGAGGGTGACGGGCTCGCGTCCTCGACCATCGCGAGCTGCGACTACACGGTCAGGATCCCGATGTACCACGGCGTCGACTCGCTCAATGTCGCCGCAGCGAGCGCCGTGGCGTTCTATGAACTGGGACTTCCCCCGCTGAACGAAAAGGAGGACTGACATGCTGAACAATACCGGCTTCGACCTCTGGGCCGACGGCTATGACAAGAGCGTCGGCCTCTCCGACGAGAACGACCGCTATCCCTTTGCGGGCTACCGCGCCATGATGAACGCGCTCTATCAGCGCGTGCTCGCGCAGAGCGGGCATAACGTGCTGGACATTGGCTTCGGCACAGGCGTTTTGACCTCGCGGCTCTACGAGCATGGCTGCCGCATCTATGGGCAGGACTTTTCCGCGCGCATGATCGAACTGGCGCAGGCAAAAATGCCGGACGCGCGGCTCTATCAGGGCGATTTTTCCAAAGGCCTTGTGCCCGAGCTTCGTGCGCAGCAGTACGACGCCATCGTCGCGACCTACTCGCTCCACCACCTGACGGACACGCAGAAAATCGACTTTCTTCGCGCGCTTCTGCCGCTTTTGAAGCAGGACGGCTGTCTTTTCATCGGCGACGTCGCCTTCCGCACGCGCGAAGAGCTCGAAGCGTGTCGAACTGCGGCAGGCAGTGAGTGGGACGAGGATGAAATTTACTTCGTCTATGACGAGCTCCGCCCTCACTTCCCTGCGCTGACGTTTGAATCCTTCTCCCACTGCACCGCGCTTTTGACGCTGCGCCGCTGATTCCCCGGGAAATACGATAAAAAGCCTCTGTATGGTCAACCCATACAGAGGCTTTTCTGTGAAGCATTATTCCTTTTCAGTCGTTCAAATGGTCGAGGATCGCCGCAATCAGCTGCTCCTTGCCCGTGCCCTTTTCGGCAGAGAACGGAATGACGAGCTCATCGTCGCGCAAACTCAGCGTCTCGCGAATTTGGGCAAGATTCGGCTCGATCTCGCGCGCTTTGAGCTTGTCGAGCTTGTTTGCCACGATCACGACGGGACAGCCCGTCTGCACGAAGTAGTCGTGCATCGTCACGTCGTCCGCCGTCGGCTTGTGCCGCGCGTCGACGATCTGCACACCGAGGTGAATGAGCCCCGCAGACTGGAAATAGTTTTCCATCAGCTTGCCCCAGCGGTCGCGCTCGGTCTTGGAGACCTTGGCGTAGCCGTAGCCCGGCAGGTCGACGAGGTAGAGCTTGCCGTCGATCTTAAAGTAGTTGATCTGCGAGGTCTTGCCCGGGGACGCACCCACGCGGGCAAAGTTCTTGCGGTTGACGAGCCGGTTGATGACGGACGATTTGCCGACGTTCGACCGCCCCGCAAACGCGAGCTGCGGCATCCCGTCGCGCACGAACTGCTTTTCCGACGCCGCCGAGAGGATGAATTCGACCTTGTTGAAGTTGATCGCCATGGTTTTCGTTTCCTTTCAGCTCATTTCGCCCGCACGCAGCGCGCTGTGCGCGCTCTCCTGCACGGGAGGAAGATAGCTCTCGTGCGCGGCAGCGGTGCATTTTTCGGGCAGCACCAGCGCTTCGGCAAAGACGGCGTCCACCGTCTCGACCGGTACAAAGCGCAGCTTTTCGCGCATCAGCGGGTCGATCTCGTCGAGGTCCTTTTCATTCTCCTTCGGGAGAATGACCGTATGTACGCCCGCGCGCAGCGCGCCCATTGTCTTTTCGCGCAAGCCCCCGATGGCGAGCACACGGCCGCGCAGCGTGATCTCGCCCGTCATGGCGACATCGCGGTGTACCGCCTGCCCCGTCAGCGCGGAGAGCACCGCTGTCGCGATGGCGATACCGGCGCTGGGTCCGTCCTTGGGGATGGCCCCCTCAGGGAAGTGGATATGGATGTCCTTCGTCTTGTAGAAGTCCGGCGCGATGCCGAGCTCCTGCGCCCGCTGGCGCAGGCACGAGAGTGCCGCGCGGCAGCTCTCCTGCATCACGTCGCCCAGGTTGCCCGTGAGCTCGACCTTGCCGCTGCCGTCCATCACGCCGACCTCGACGGGCAAAATTTCACCGCCCACCTCGGTCCACGCAAGGCCGTTCACCACGCCGACAAGGTCCTTTTCGGGAATCTTCTCCTGTGCAGCACGCGGCGCACCGAGGAAGTCTTTGATGTTCTTCTCTGTCACGGTGACTCGCTTTACATCGCTTGTAGCAAGCTGCATTGCCGCCTTGCGGCAGATCTTGCCGAGCTGACGCTCAAGCGAGCGCACGCCGCTCTCGCGCGTGTAGAGCGCGATGGCCGCGCGGATGGCGCTCTCGTCCACGCGCAGGCTCGAGGCCGTCAGCCCGTGGGCCTGACGCTCCTTGGGCAGCAGGTGCCGCTGCGCGATCTGCACCTTCTCCTCGTCCGTGTAGCTGGGGATTTCAATGATCTCCATGCGGTCGAGCAGCGGGCGCGGAATGGTGTCGAGCGTGTTGGCCGTCATGATGAACATCACGCGGCTCAGATCGACGGGAATTTCAAGATAGTGGTCGCGGAAGGCGTAGTTCTGCTCGCTGTCGAGCACTTCGAGAAGTGCGCTCGCGGGGTCGCCGCGCCCGTCGCTTCCCATCTTGTCGACCTCGTCGAGCACGAGCAGCGGATTCATCGAGCCGCTGCGGGAGATCGCCTCGATGATGCGGCCGGGCATCGCGCCGATGTAGGTCTTGCGATGGCCGCGGATATCCGCCTCGTCACGCACGCCGCCGAGCGACAGCCGCGCGACCTTGCGGTTCATCGCCTTGGCGACCGACAGCGCGATCGACGTCTTGCCGACGCCCGGAGGGCCGACGAGACATAAAATCTGCCCCTTCGCCTCGGGGTTGAGCTGGCGCACGGCGATGAACTCTAAAATGCGCTCCTTGACCTTCTGCAAGCCGTAGTGGTCGCGGTCAAGAATCTTGCGCGCGGCGTCTACGCTGGCGCGCTCCTTCGTCTCCTCGCCCCAGGGCATTTCCATGCAGGTGTCGAGATAGTTGCGCAGCACACTCGCCTCGGCGCTGCCGAACGGCTGCTTGGCGAGCTTGTCCACATCTTTCAGCAGCTTGCGCTCCACTTCTTCGCTCAGGTGCGCCTTGCTGATCTTCTCGCGATACTCGTTGAGTTCTTCGTCCTCCCCGCCCTCACCGATCTCGTTCTGTAAGACCTTGATCTGCTCGCGCAGGACAAAATCCTTCTGAATTTTTCCGACGCGGGAGCGGACCTTGCTTTCAATGTCCTGCTCCATGGCGGTAACTTCGATCTCGCGGCGCAGAATCTCGTTCATGCGCTGCAATCTCGGCAGCGGGCGCAGCTCGTCGAGGATATCCTGTTTGTCCTGATAGCGCAGGTTGAGCTGCTGGGCGATAAAGTCAGCGAGATAGCCGGGATCGTTCGTCGATAAAATGGCGGCGTAGACATCGTCCGGCAATTTCTGCGCGAGCTCGGCATATTCCGTCACGCTGGCGTAGGTCTGGCGCAGCATCGCTTCCGTCCGCTTGCTATGGCACGAGGTGGCCGGCTCGTCGATGAGCTCGACCTGCGCCTGCAAAAACGGCTCGCGCTGCCACAGCCGCTTGAGGCGGGCGCGGCACGCGCCCTCCATCATCACGCGCAGCACACGGTCAGACACGCGCAAGATCTGCGTCACGCGCGCGACCGTGCCGATCTCGTACAGGTCTTTTTCCTCCGGCTGCTCCACGCCGATCTCACGCTGGGTGACGAGAAAAATCTCCTCCCCGTTTTCCATGGCGCGCTCAAGCGCGTGCACGGAGATCGAACGCTCGAGGTCAAAGCTCGTGTTCATGCGAGGGAACACATTGAGCCCGCGCATGGCGATGACCGGAAGATTTTTTGTTACAGGTTCCATGGGGTTTCTCCTTATGAAGCGGAGTCTGCCGGCAGCGACGGCTGCGGCGCCTCCCCTTCTTTCTCTGTGCGGTGGGAAATTTTCGGCTGTTCCGTCCCCTCCACGCAGCCCGGCGTGATGGTCACGCGGTCGATCGTGCGGTCGGACGGGATGTCGTACATCACGTTCATCAGCAGACCCTCCATTACCGCGCGCAGGCCGCGCGCGCCGATCTTGCGCTCGATGGCCTTGTCGGCAATCGCTTCGAGTGCCTTGGGCTCGAACGTGAGCTCAGCGTCGTCGTAAGAAAACAGCTTTTGATACTGCTTGACGAGCGCGTTTTTCGGCTGGGTCAGGATCTTGACAAGGTCGTCGCGCGTCAGCGCGTCGAGCGCCGTGATGACCGGCAGTCTGCCGACCAGCTCGGGGATGATGCCGAACTTCAAGATATCGTGCGGCTGCACCTCGCGTAAAATCTTGCTTTCATCCACGTCGTTTTTGCTCTTGAGCTCCGCGCCGAAGCCCATCGACTTGCGGTCGAGACGGCTCTCGATGATCTTCTCGATGCCCTCGAATGCACCTCCGCAGATGAAGAGGATGTTGTGCGTGTCGATCTGGATGAACTCCTGATGCGGGTGCTTGCGGCCGCCCTGCGGCGGGACATTGGCAACCGTGCCCTCGACGATTTTCAGCAATGCCTGCTGCACGCCCTCGCCGGAGACGTCACGCGTGATGGAGGTGTTCTCGCTCTTGCGGGCGATCTTGTCGATCTCGTCGACATAGATGATTCCGCGCTCGGCGAGCTCCACGTCGTAATCCGCCGCCTGAAGCAAGCGGAGCAGAATGTTTTCCACATCGTCGCCGACGTAGCCCGCCTCGGTGAGGGTCGTCGCGTCCGCGATGGCGAACGGCACCTTCAGAATGCGGGCGAGCGTCTGGGCAAAGAGCGTCTTGCCGCTGCCAGTGGGGCCGAGGAGCAGGATGTTGCTCTTTTGCAGCTCCACCTCGTCGTCGCCGCCGAAGAAGATGCGTTTATAGTGGTTGTAGACGGACACGGACAGCGCGACCTTGGCCGCCTCCTGCCCGATGATATACTGGTCGAGCACCTCGCGAATTTCGCGCGGCGTGGGGATGGAGTCGGGCGCTTCCAGCTCGTCGTGCGGCTCATAGCCGTCCTCCAGCACGTCCATGCACAGGCGGACGCACTCATCGCAGATGCGCACGCCAGGCCCCTGGATCATGCGGTGCACTTCGTGCTCGCTCTTGCCGCAGAACGAGCAGCGAAGCTCTTTTTTCCTATCTTCACTCATAAGTCAAACTGTCCTTATCTCTTGTAAATGACCTTGTCCACAAGGCCGTAGGCCTGCGCCTCATCCGCCGTCATCCAGTGGTCGCGCTCGGAGTCGAGCTTGACCTGCTCGGGCGTCTTGCCGGTGTTCTCGGCCAGGATCTTATTCAAGCGCTGCTTGATGCGCAGGAAGTGCTCCACGTCGCTCTCCATATCCGTGACCTTGCCCTGCGTACCGGCGGAGGGCTGGTGGATCATAATCTCCGCGTTCGGCAGCGCAATGCGCTTGCCCTTGGTGCCGGACGAAAGCAGGAACGCGCCCATGCTGGCGGCGAGGCCGACGCAGATGGTGGACACGTCGCACTTGATATACTGCATCGTGTCGTAGATCGCCATGCCGGCCGTCACACTGCCGCCGGGGGAGTTGATATAGAGCTGGATGTCCTTGTCGGGGTCCTTGGCCTCGAGGAATAAAAGCTGCGAAACGATCAGGCTCGCGGTCGCATCGTTGACCTCTTCGCCGAGGAAAATGATGCGGTCTTCCAGAAGGCGGGAGAAAATATCGTAAGAGCGCTCGCCGCGGTTGGTCTGTTCAATGACGTAAGGGACTAAACTCATCTTGGTAACCTCCTTGTTCATACCCTGTTCAAAAAATTGGTATGTACACAATCAACCACAAATGGCAGGCATTTGTGGTTGATCGTCGTTTCTATCTATTATGGCCGCTTTGCCGATTATTCAGCCTTTTCCTCTTCCTTCTTGGCGGACTTTTTGGCAGCGGTCTTCTTGGCGGGCTTTTCCTCGCCTTCAGCGGCTTCGCCCTCGGCTTCCTTCTTGGGAGCCTTCTTCTTTTCGATCTTCGCGCTGTCCACGACGACGCTGATGGCCTTGTCGCGGATGATCTGCGTGCGGACGGACATGGCGTCAAGATACTTCTTCAGCTCGCCCACGTCCATGCTGTACTTCTCAGCAAGGTCGTTGTACTGCTTTTCGACCTCCTCGTCGGTGGCCTCGAGCTTCTCTTCCTTGATGATGGCGTTCACGGCGAGGTCCATGCGCACCTGACGGGTCGCGGGCTCCTTGCCCTCCTCCAGGAACTTGGCTTCATCCATGTTGGTCATCTTGCAGTACTGGTCATAGGGGATGCCCTGAGACTGTAAGCGCTGCTTGAACTCCTCGAGGAAGCGGGCGCACTGCTCATCGATGAGCGCATCGGGGATGTCGCACTCGATGTTCGCGGCGACCTTCTCCATCAGCTCGTTCTCGACGGCATACTTGGCGGACTGCTCGCGCTGCTCGGTGATCTCGCGCTTGATGCTGTCCTTGAGCTCCTTGAGCGTGTCGTACTCGGACACGTCCTTGGCGAAGTCATCATCAAGCTTGGGAAGCTCCTTGCACTTGATCTCCTTGGCCTTGACGTGGAAGACGACCTTCTTGCCGGCGAGGTCCTTGTGATAATCCTCGGGGAAGGTGATGTCGAGATCCTTCTCTTCGCCGGCCTTCATGCCGATGACCTGATCCTCAAAGCCTGGGACGAAGCTGCCGGAGCCGAGCTCGAGCTCATAATTCTCGCCCTTACCGCCCTCGAACGCTTCGCCGTTGTCGAAGCCCTCGAAGTCGATGACGGCGATGTCGCCCTTCTTGGCCTTGCGGTCGACGGAGACGAGGCGGGCGTTGCGCTCGGCCATCTCATTGAGGCGCTCCTTGACATCGTCGGCGCTGACCTTGATCTCTTCCTTCTCAGCCGTCAGGCCCTTGTACTCGCCGAGCTTGACCTCGGGATACACGGCAACGGTCGCCTTGAAGGTGAAGCCGTTCTCGTCGATCTTGTCGTCCACGATCTCGATCTCGGGATAGCCGACAACATCGAGGCCGCTCTGGCCGATGGCCTGCGTATATGCCTCGGGCAGGGCGATGTCAACGGCATCGCTGTAGAAAACGCCCGCGCCGTAGAGCTTTTCGATCATCTTGCGGGGGACCTTGCCGGGGCGGAAGCCGGGAATGCTGAGCTTGCCGCGGGCCTTGGCGTAGGCCTTGGCAACGGCGGCTTCAAATTCCTCCGCGCCGACCTCGACGGTCACCGCGACTCTGCTCTTTTCCAGCTTTTCAACATTTTTGACAGTCATGATTTCTTTTTCCTCCGTTTAACATCAGATAATGATGCTTTTGCAAAGTGGAATTATACCATAGCTTCCTCAAAATTTCCACCCTTTTTTGCATCAATTTATGTCTTAATTGCAAATTTTTACAGGCTGAAAGGCGACATAATCCGCCGCGATCAGCGCATATTCGGTTTTTTCGCGCATCCCCTCGAACGCGCGGCGGTGCGTGTAGCCATGCAGATGCCCGTAATAGCAGCGCTCGACCTCGTATTTGTCGAGAAGCTCGAGCATCTCGGGACACTTGTAGCCCTGATAGATGGGCGGATAGTGCAGAAAGCAGTAGATGGGCTTCCCCTCCGCCGCCTTGAGCGACGCTTCAAGCCGCAGCGCCTCGCGCGCGAGCATCTTGCCCGTGTGCGTGCCCGCGGCGTCCTCTTCATAAAACCAGCCGCGCGTGCCGCAGATGGCGTGGTCGCCGTAGAAAAAGGCGTTGTTGTAGAGGATATCGAGCGTTGTGATGTCGTGCTCGGCAAAAAACTTTTTCATCTTCGACGCCGTGCCCCACCAGTAGTCGTGGTTGCCCTTTAAGAGGATCTTCCTCCCCGGCAGCGCGTCAATAAACTGAAAATCCGGCAGCGACTGCTCGAGCGACATCCCCCACGAGATATCCCCCGCGATGACGATGACGTCGTCATCGTTGAGCTTCGAGAAATTTTCCCGAATGCGCTCGACATAGTTTGCCCACTTGGGGCCGAACACGTCCATGGGCTTGTTCGTGCCGAGCGATAAGTGCAGGTCGCCGATCGCGTATAATGCCATCGCGTGCCTCCCTTCCAAAGTCAGATCAAAATGCGTTTGCGATGTAGCGGATGCGCGTTTTGCCCGCGCTATGGCGCACATCGGTGTAGACCTCCGCCACGTCGAAGCGTGCGGGCACATCCAGCTCGCGCCCGCTCAAGTACAAAAGCGCCGCAGCACGCAGCTTTTCCTGCTTTTTCACCGTGACGTACTCGCGCGGCACACCGTATTGCAAATTTGTGCGCAGCTTCACCTCGACGAACAGCAGCACGCCGTCCTTCTCGGCGATGAGGTCGATCTCGCCGAAGCGGCAGCGCCACTCTCGTTCCACGATGCGGCAGCCGCGCTCGCTCAGATACTTTTCGACCAGCGCCTCGCCCCAGTCGCCGTCCTGCTTCGTGCTCATCGCCGCGCCTCCCACTTTTTGAGGAACGTCATGCGGTGCACGGGGCTCGGGCCGTACTGATCGAGCATCTGGTAGTGGAGCTTTGTGCCGTAGCCCTTGTGCCTGGCGAACTGATACTCGGGATACATCTGGTCGAGCACTTCGACCACATAATGGTCACGGCTGACCTTCGCCAGCACGCTCGCCGCGGCGATGGATAAGCTCGCGCCGTCCCCGCCGACGATGGTCTCGTGCGGCGTGGTGATCTTTGCCGACGCGCCGTGGTCGCGGTTGCCGTCGATGAGCGCATAGTCCGCTGGGATTTGCAGCGCATCGATGGCGAGCTGCATCGCCTTCATGCGTGCGCTCAAAATATCCGTTGCGTCGATCTCCTTCTCGTCGACGGACGCGATGGCGTAGGCGACGGCTTTTTCACAGATGACGGGAAACAGCGCCTCGCGCTTTTTCTCCGTCATCTTCTTGGAGTCATTCAGCCCCTCGATCTCACAGCCCTCCGGCAGGATGACGGCGGCGGCGTACACAGGGCCCATCAGCGGCCCCGCGCCCGCCTCGTCCACGCCGCAGACGGATGAAAAGCCCGCGGAGCGGGCTTTGTCCTCGTAGTGTAGGTTGACGCTCATGTGCGCTCGCCCTCCGGCGGGAATTCGAGCGTAAAGCGGCCGAGCTTGCCGCCGCGGAACTCGTCGAGCAGGATACGGCTCATGCGCTCGGTGTCGACCTCGCCGCCGGAGATCAGAAAGCCGCGCTTGCGCCCCGCCTTTTCGAGCAGTGCATAGCCGTCGTCCTCTTCCGAAACGGTGAGCTTGTAGCGCTCCTCGATGGCCTTGGGATAATTTTTGCCGAGGTAATCCATCAGGCGCATGGCGAGCTCTTCGATGTCGACGACCTCGTCGCGGATGGCGCCGGTGAAGGCTAAACGCACGCCGACGCTGCTGTCCTCAAATTTCGGCCACAGGATGCCCGGCGTATCAAGGAGCTCGAGCGTCTTGTCGACCGGCACCCACTGCTTCGTGCGCGTGACGCCGGGGCGGTCCTCCGCCTTGGCGCTCTTGCGGCCGGAGACCTTGTTGATAAACGTCGACTTGCCAACGTTCGGGATGCCGAGCACCATCACGCGCAGCACGCGGCCGATCTGGCCCTTGGCCTCGTAAGAGGCGATCTTATCGTGCAGCAGCGTGCGCACGGCGGAAGAAAACTGCTTCACGCCCCCGCCCTGCTTCGCGTCCGTTTCGATGACGGCGCAGCCGAGCGAGCGGAAATACGCCGCCCACTTTTTCGTCATCTCAGGGTCGGCCTGATCGACGCGGTTCAAAACGATCAAACGGGGCTTGCCCGCCGTCAGTTCGTCCACATCGGGGTTGCGGCTGCTCATCGGGATGCGCGCGTCCAGAATTTCGCACACGGCGTCCACGTTGCCGAGCTCCGCCGTGATCATGCGGCGGGTCTTGGTCATGTGCCCCGGGAACCAGCTCAGAGAATCCAACTGCATTTGCTCGTCCCCCTTTACTGCAAAAGGCCGATGCGGCCAAACTCGCGCTGCTCGGTCAGATAGTCGCGTCCCGGGAAGACGAGGAACACCGCCTTGCCGATCAGAAGGCGCGTGTCCACCGTGCCGAGCGAGGAATCGCGGCTGTCGTTCGAATGGTTGCGGTTGTCACCCATGAGGAAGACTTCGCCCTCCGGCACGGTAAGCGGGAACACGGTGCCCTCTTCGCGATAAGTGTAGTCGTTGATGTAATCCTCGTCCAGAAGCTCGCCGTCCACATAGACCTGACCCAAGTTAAAGTCGATGTCCACGGTCTGGCCCGCGGTGGCGATGACGCGCTTGACGATGGGCTTCGAGTCAAAGGTCTCCTTGCGCGCGATGACGATATCGCCGACCTGATAGCCGCCGCAGAGCAGCGAGTTGACGACGAGAAGCCGGTCGCCGTCCTGCAGCGTCGGGATCATTGACGGGCCGGAAACGCCCATCAGCCGCACAAGAAACGTAAACACCAGCACAACGACCAGCAGCGCCGAGACGAGAGACGAGACCGTCTCATATACGTCGCGTCCGGGGATCTTTTCCACGATCTCCTCCTGCGGCTGCTCGCTGATCTCCATTTTCTGATCAAATTCGTCCATTTCGGTCTCCTAAACCCAGCGCCGCGCAGCGGCGGACTAACAGCCTCCCTCTGCGGCAAAATGCGCCTGATTTTCTAATGTATTATTGTAGCACGCTTTTTGAAAAAGGCAACAAAAAAAGCATGGCGGAAACGCCATGCTTTTTTGTTCTCAAAGAATCTGCCTTACAGCTTCTCGCGGATCTTGGCAGCCTTACCGACGCGGCCGCGCAGGTAATACAGCTTGGCGCGGCGAACACAACCGCTGCGCACGGTCTCGACCTTCTCGATGAGGGGGGAGTGGATGGGGAACACCTTCTCGACGCCGACGCCGTAGGCAAGACGACGAACGGTGAAGGTTTCCTCAAGACCGCCGTGCTTCTTCGCAATGACGATGCCCTCGAAGACCTGGATACGCTCGCGGGAGCCTTCCTTGATCTTGACATGAACGCGGACGGTGTCGCCGACGTTGATGACGGGCATTTCCTTTTTCAGCTGCTGGGATTCGAGCTCTTTGATGAGATCCATGGATATTTTCCTCCTATTTATAGGCGTTCTTGACCGCTGATCAATGGCGCTGTCGGGACTCTTTCACCCGCGCACGGCAGAGGACCGCCCTTTTCCTGTCTCTTATACACATCTGACGCTGCCGACGATACTCCTTGTGTAG
>OJPW01001040.1_pt1 | contig 18184 bp, 17 predicted proteins | sample 1598571 | NCBI WGS metagenome assembly OJPW01 (sample SAMN03922493, study PRJEB24848) | human gut metagenome | isolation source: stool sample | host: Homo sapiens | place: Germany | collected 2011-05
CGAGATTGCCTCTTGTCTCGTGGGCTCGGAGATGTGTATAAGAGACAGGTGTTATCCATGAGATATACCTCCTTTTTCTGTACCTTAGGTACAGGTATAGTGTCACCGCCGTGCGGAGAATTATGCAAAAAAATATTCGACCACGGCATCCGCTTTTGTCAAGCGGACGTTTTTGTGATTGTTTAAAAAAATGACATGACTTTTCGGGATGGATACGCTATACTGGGTACAGTTTCTGTATAACACACAAAATAGCAGGAGGGCTTTTCTCTTGAAAAAACTGTATGACGGGGTGCAGCGGTTCTGCGCGGCGCACCCCCGGTTCGGCATCCCCAACCTGATGCGCGTCATCGTCATCGGCAACGTGGCGGTGTATATCCTGATGCTGCTGACGCAAAACAGTGACGCCAGCGCGTTGAGCTTTCTGACGTTCAACCTGAACGGGCTGCTCCACGGCGAGGTGTGGCGCATCGTCACGTTCATCTTCTATCCCAGCGCCGGCAGTCCGTTTTGGCTGCTCATCAGCCTGTATTTCTACTACTGGATCGGCTCAACGCTGGAGCGCCAGTGGGGCACGGCCAAGTTCAACCTGTACTACATCAGCGGCACGCTGCTGACGGTGCTGGGCGCGATTTTGGCCAGCCTGATCTCCGGCAACCCCTATCTGACGGTGGCGGGGACGGGGTACGTGAACCTGTCCATGTTCTTCGCCTTCGCGTTTCTGTTCCCGGACACCACGGTGCTGTTCATGTTCATCATCCCGGTGAAGATGAAGTGGCTGGCCTATCTGGACGGCGCGCTGTTCGCCTTTGACATCATCCGTGCCATCGGCGCCCACAACTGGGCGGGCGTGGTGCTGCCGGTGGTAGCGCTGCTGAACTTCGCCGTGTTCATCTGGCCGGAGGTGCACTATCTGGCCGCCCGCACCAAAACGCAGTACAGCCCCAAGACCGTGCAGTTCAAGCAGGCGGCGAAGCAGCAGGCCCAGGAGAAGGGCTATCACCACAAGTGCGCCGTGTGCGGCCGCACCGACACGGACTATCCCGACCTGCAGTTCCGCTATTGCAGCAAGTGCGCGGGCTACCACTGCTTCTGTCAGGACCACATCTTCAACCACGTCCACTTCACCGAGGAGTGAGCGATATGCGAAGCTCCCTCCAGCCGAAAGGCTGGAGGGAGCTTTTTTCTTATTCGCGCTCCGCTGCGCCGCTGACGATGTGGTAGTAGGCGTTGGATGTCAGCTTATACGCCAGCGTGTACAGCAGGGCGAAGGCCACATAGCTGATGACGGTGGTGCCGATGAGCAGCGGGGTGTTGCTCAGGTTGAACAGCAGCAGGAGCTTGTGGATGAAGGGAAAGGCGAAGCACAGGTGGACACCGGACAGGGCCATGGGCAGGAAGAACACGGTCAGCAGCTGGGAGTTGATGCTGCGGCGGATGTCTCTTTTCGTCATGCCCACCTTCTGCATGATGTCGAAGCGGCTCTGGTCCTCATAGCCCTCGCAGATCTGCTTGTAGTAGATGATGGACACGGCGGCCAGCAGGAACACCACGCTGAGCATGATGCCCAGGAAGAACAGGCCGCCGTATGTGCCGTAGAAATCGCTGCGGTTGCCCGCCTTGGACTCCACGCTGACCCCCACGCCCCAGTCGCTGCTCACACGGCTGAGGTGCGCGTTCAGTGCATCCGTCAGGTTGGGCGTCACGTCGTCGGTGTTCGCCTGCTGGTTCTCCGGCAGGTCTGTGTCAAAGCCGTAGTTCCAGTACGCGCTGGGATACCAGCCGTACTTGTCGCTGAGATACCCCTGCAATTCCGGCACAAAGCTCTCAAAGTCCTTCACCACCACCGTCAGGGACGGCGTGATGTCCGCCACCGCGGCACCGTCCAGCGGTGTGATCTCCCGCTTCATCACATGGCGGGTCATGCCGCCGTCAACGGACAGCGTGTCCGCGTTGAAGTCCATCCGCAGTGCGGCCACATACACCTGTCCATCCTCCAGTGTCAGGCTTTGGCCGGTGACGGCGTTGTACTCCTCCAGCGGTACAAAGTGCATCTGTATGACGTGGGTGCTGTCCGTTGCGTACGCCCCGGCCGCGTCAACGGTCAGGTTGCCGCCGTCCATCAGGCCGCTGAGGGACACCTCCCGGTACTCCGCCACGTTGCTGGTCTCGCCGCCGAAGTTGAAAATGGCGCTCTCCACCCCCTGGCGCAGCTCCTCCAGCTCCGTCTTGTCCATCAGATGCTCATCACCGTATACCGTCACGGCGATATCGTGGGGATAGCGGGCATTCACCGCGTCCTCCTGCCCGAAGTACAGGCAGGTGGTGGAGGACAGCATCACCAGCACCATGGTGGCCAGCACGCAGATGCTGGCAAGACCCGCGCCGTTGCGCTTCATGCGGTAGGCCATGGAGGACACGGACACGAAGTGGCTGGGCCGGTAGTAATAGCGGGGGTTCCTCTGGAGGGCGCGGCACAGCGCCACGGACCCGGAGATGAACAGCAGATAGGTGCCGGCGATGACCATGAGCACCGCCGTAAAGAACCACAGCAGCGCCTCCAGCGGCTCGCGGATGGACACGGCCAGCCAATAGGCGCCGCCCAGCAGGGCAAGGCCCAGCACCGCCAGCAGCCATCTGGCGCGGGGCGGCTTTTCGCCCACGGACTCGCTGTGCAGCAGAGCCACGGCGCTGACGCGGTGCAGCTGCCACAGGGAATGCAGGAAGATCAGGCCGTGGACGGCGGCGAACAGCGCCAGCGTCACCAGCAGCGACTTGATGTTCACCGTGAACGTATAGCTGATCTGGCTGCGGAGAAGGTTCATCAGCCCCAGCTCCGCCAGCTTGGACAGCGCCACGCCCAGCGCAAGGCCGACGACAGTGGTGCCGGCGCAGGTCAGCAGCGTCTCCCACAGCAGGATGCGGGCGATGTTGCCCTTGCCCATGCCCAGCACGTTGTACAGGCCGAACTCCCGGCTGCGGCGGCGGATGAGGAACGAATGGGTGTAAAAGAGGAAGATCAGGGCGAAAAAGGCGATGACCACGCTGCCGAGGCCCATGATCAGGGTCGTGCTGCCGCCGCCGGACATCTGGGGCAGCAGTGTGGACACCGACAGGCCCATAAGGATGTAGAACATGGCGGTGACGCCGGTGCAGGTCAGCAGGTACGGCAGGTACAGCCGGCGGTTCTGCTTCATGCCCGTCCACGCCAGACGGGGGTAAAATCCACGGTTCATTGCGCGTCACCGCCTGCCTGCAGCATGGTCAGCGTGTCGGAGATCATCTGATAGAACCCGGCATCGCTGGTATCGCCGCGATAGAGCTGGTGGAACACCTGGCCATCCTTGATGAACAGCACCCGCCCGGCGCGGCTGGCGGCCTTGACGGAGTGGGTGACCATAAGGATGGTCTGGCCCCGGCGGTTCACGTCGCCGAACAGCCCCAGCAGCTCATCGGTGGCCCGGGAGTCCAGGGCGCCGGTGGGCTCGTCGGCCAGCAGCAGACGGGGCTGGGTGATGAGGGCGCGGGCCACGGCGGCCCGCTGCTTCTGGCCGCCGGACACCTCGTAGGGGTACTTCTTCAGCAGCTCCGTGATGCCCAGCTGCTCCGCCAGCGGACGCAGGCGGTCGCGCATCTCGGAATAGGGCTTCCCCGCCAGCACCAGCGGCAGGTAGATGTTGTCCTCCAGCGAGAAGGTGTCCAGCAGGTTGAACTCCTGAAACACGAAGCCCAGATGGTCCCGGCGGAACGAGGCGGCGTCCGCCTCCTTCACGGCGGACAGGTCACGGCCATCCAGACGCACCGTGCCGGCGGTGGGGGTATCCAGCGCGGCAAGGATGTTCAGCAGCGTGGTCTTGCCGCTGCCGGACTCGCCCATGATGGCCACATATTCGCCCTGCTCCACCGTGAACTCCACGTTATGCAGGGCCTCCACGCGGCTGCCGCCGAAGCGGGTGGTATACACCTTGCGCAGACCGCTGACTTCCAGAATCGACATAAAAACGACCTCCTTTTGTTTGCAGGTCACAGTATAGCAGGGGCGGGAAACGGCTGCCATGCGGTCAGCTTACATTTCCCGCCCCCATTCTAACAGAATTGTAAGATTTCACTCCAGCGGCCCGGTGCGGCGGCTGAGGTCCAGACGGATGACCGTCCCCTCCCCTACCGCGGACGCGGCGGTGATGGTGTGGCCCAGATCCCGGCAGATGCGGCGGCACAGGTACAGGCCGATGCCGCTGGCCTGCCGGTGCGTCCGGCCGTTATGGCCGGTGTAGCCCCGGTCGAAGATGCGGGGCAGATCCTCCGGCGCGATGCCGATGCCGGTATCCCGGATGCACAGGGTGGCGGGCTGCTCCGCGTCGATGGTGATGCTGCCGCCCTCCGGGGTGTATTTCAGCGCGTTGGACAGCACCTGCTCCACCACGAAGCCCAGCCACTTCTCATCCGTCACCACCGTCAGGCCCACCGGCTGGTAGTGCAGCGTCAGCCGGCGGTCGATGAACTCCCCGGCGAATTTCCGCAGGCTCTGGCGGATCACCTCGTCCACGCCGCAGGGGCGGATGACGTAGTCGCTGGTGCCCTCGTCCAGGCGCAGATACATCAGCACCATGTCCACATACTGCTCGATGCGCAGCAGCTGGCTCATGAGTTTCCGCCCGTTGGGCGTGTCGTCCAGCTGGAGGGTCAGGCGCATGGCGGCGATGGGCGTCTTGATCTGGTGGACCCAGGCGGTGTAGTAGTCCACCATCTCCCGGTGGCGGGCGGTATTGGCCGTCTCCCGCTCCGACGCGGCGCGGCGCAGCGTCTCGATGGCGGCCATGCAGTCCGCCTCCCCGATGGTGTCCGGGGCGGGCAGAGCCAGCAGCAGGGCGTTGGCCGCCGTCCGCAGCTCCGCCAGCCGCCGGTGGCGGCGGAGGGTGCGGGCATAGTCCCATGCCGCCGCTGCGGCGCATACCAGCAGGCACAGCGCCGCCGGATAGGCCACTGCCGCCAGCGGCAGCCGGTACAGTGCAAAGCTGCCCGCCAGCAGCGCGCAGCACAGCACAAAGACAAGCATCGCCAGCCGGTGCTGGCGGAGATAACGCCGAAAAAGTTCCATATCGCTCCTTACTCCACCAGATACCCCACGCCGTGGCGGGTGGTGATAAAATCCTCCAGTCCCGCCGAGGCCAGCTTCCGGCGCAGGCGGTTGACGTTGACCGTCAGGGTGTTCTCGTCCACAAAGCTGTCCGTCTCCCACAGGGTCTGCATCAGCTTCTCCCGGCTGACCACCTGCCCCGCCCGCTCCATAAGGCAAAGCAGGATGCGGTACTCGTTTTTCGTCAGGTCGACGGCGGCGCCGCCGTACTCCAGCTTCTGTGTATCGGTGTGCAGGCGGGCGCCCCGGCACGCCGGCACCGGCGGCTGCACCGTGAAGTCGTAGGCCCGGCGCAGCAGGGCCTGCACCTTGGCCATCAGCACGTTCCGGTCAAAGGGTTTGGCAATAAAGTCGTCGGCGCCCATGTTCATGGCCATGACGATGTTCATGTTGTCCGCCGCCGAGGACAGGAAGATGATGGGCACGCGGCTGCTTTTTCGGATCTGGCGGCACCAGTGGTAGCCGTCGAAAAACGGCAGGGAGATGTCCAGCAGGATCAGGTGCGGGTCGTAGGCCGCCGCCTCCTCCGCCACGCGGCGGAAATCCGTGACGCAGCGGGCCTCCAGCGCCCAGGATGCCGCCTGCTGGCAGACGGCCTGCGCGATGGCAGCGTCGTCCTCCACGATGAAAATACGGTACATGGCTCTCCCTCCCTCTCTGGAGCTATGATAGCACACAGGCGCGCCGGTGGCAAGCCGCCGGAGTTTAGGACTTTTTTAATTTTCCCCTTGACAGGAAACTGTATCATCCGTATAATACAGTTAACATCCGTATTACACGAGTAATACAGTTTACAGAGAGGAGGTGCGGCGCGTGATCTCATTCCAGGCGTTCCGTCAGACGGACGGCACGCCCATCTATCTGCAGATCATCCGCTATATCCAGCAGGGGCTGGCGGCGGGCACCATACAGGACGGCGACGAGCTGCCCTCCCGGCGGGTGGTGTCGGCGCTGCTGGCGGTGAACCCCAACACGGTGCAGAAGGCCTTCCGCCTGCTGGAGGACGAGGGACTGGTCACGTCCCGCGCCGGGGCCAAGAGCTATATTCAGACCACGCCGGAGCAGATCGACGCCCTGCGGCGGGAGCTGCTGGAAACGGAGATGCAGGCCATGGTGGACGCGGCCCGGCGCATGGGCTTGACCCGGGAGGATGCCCACCGCCTGCTGGACACACTGTATGACAGGGAGGGAACGGACGCATGAGAAAGCATCTATCCGTGCTGGCGCTGGCAGCGCGCGGCACCGTATGCAGGGCCATTGCCATCACGATCCTGGCGGCGGCACTGGCCGGTGCGCTGCTGTGGCTGGTACCGGCGTATGAGGACCGCGTCGTCTACGCCAACGAGGACGGCAGCGTAACGTCAGAGTACTACCCCATTGATTTCAAGTACCTGCCGGCAAAAACCGGCGCGGCGGCCGTCTGCGCCGTGGGCTTCGCCGCCCTGCTGGCGGTGCTGAGCCTCAACGGCTGCGGCTATGGGGCCAAGACCGGCCTGACCGTGCGGCGGCTGCGGATCGGCGAGGACAGCCTCTGCCTGTGGTGGACGCTGTACAACGCCGTGTGCGTGCTGTTCTACTGGGCGGTGATGGCGGCGGTGTGCGTCGCGGTGGTGAAGCTGCGCATCGACACCGTGCAGATGCCCTACGGCAGCTATACGCCGGGGCCGCAGACGCTGCTGCTGTCCGTGTATTCGGGCAGCTTCCTGCACCACCTGCTGCCCCTGCGGGACGCCGCCGTATGGCTGGAAAACCTGCTGCTGACGGCGCTGTGCGCCGCGTCGGCCGCCCGGTTCTCCCACGCCCAGCGCCGGGGCAGCTTCAGCATCGCCCCCTTCATCGCGCTGGCGCTGACCGTGGGCAGCTTTTTCTTCCGGATGGGCTCCAGCACCACTATTCTGCTGTGCGTGGTCGCGGCGGCGGCGCTGGGCATCACCATGATGCAGTTTCTGAAAGGAGCGACGGACGATGACGCAAAAACGGACTTCCGCACTGCGCAGGACGCTTGAGCGCGTCCTGCCCCCCAACGTACCGGCGGACACCATGCACGGCATCATCATCGGCAGCCTGGGCCTGGGCGTCCTGGTGGCCGTCATCGACTTCACCGTGCGGTACAGCGCCACTTACCGGGGTATGTTCTACTGGGACGGGCGGCTGATGGACACGGCGCTGATGAACCACTTCTCCGCCTATGCGGAGCCGGTGGTCATCGTGTTCGGCGTGGTGGTGCTGCTGGCGCTGCTGTCCGCCGTGATGCTGTACAGCTCCTACTATCTGGGCGGACGCAGCATCTATCTCATGCGCCGCCTGCCCGATGGGCGGCGGACCCTGCGGCGTCAGGTGTGGACGGCGCCGCTGCTGTGGGCCGCGTGCGCCGCGGTGCTGGGCGCGCTGGTGCTGGCCCTGTGCTACGGCGCGTGGTACTGGATCACCCCCGACCAGTGCCTGCCCACAGCGGAAAACGTCCAGCGGGTCATGAACGCCATCGCGGCGTCGCCCTATTCCAGCTAAGGAGGGAACGCATATGCTTGAGATCAATCATGTCAGCAAGAAATACGGCGCCAAGGAGGCGCTGCGCGACGTGTCCCTGACGCTGCCCCGTGGGCAGATCGTGGGTCTGTTCGGCGAGAACGGCGCGGGCAAGACCACGCTGATGAAGTGCGTGCTGGAGCTTGTGAAGCACGAGGGCACGGTGACGCTGGACGGCGCGGCCATCGACCGCACCAACATCGACCGGCTCAGCTTCGCCACCTGCGAGCACTCCTTCTTCCCCGCCCTGACACCGGCGGTCCACCGGGACTTCTGCGCCGCTCACTTCCCCCGGTTCAACGGCAGGCGGTTCCAGAGCCTGATGGAGTTCTTCTCCCTGCCCATGGATAAGAAGCTGCGCAGCTTCTCCGCCGGCATGCAGAACCAGTTCGAGGTCATTATGGCCCTGTCCCAGGGCGCGGACTACATCCTGATGGATGAGCCCTTCGCCGGCAACGACATCTTCAACCGGGAGGACTTCTACAAGGTGCTGCTGGGCATCCTGACGGAGCAGGAGACAGTGCTGCTGAGCACCCACCTCATCGAAGAGGTAAAGGACTGCATCTCCCGTGCGGTGCTGATCCGGGAGGGCGCCATCGTGGGCGACTGTACCGCCGAGGCGCTGGAGGAATCCGGCAAGGATCTGATGACCTATATCAAGGAGACGTATCACTACCGGCCCGACCGGGTCAGTCAGGCGCTGGATGCCCTGATGGACGGAGAGGAGGACACATGAAACGGAGCCTTGCGGCCGCGGCGGCACTGCTGGTGCTGGCCGCCGTCATCCTGACCACGCTGTCCCTGCGGCTGGACAGCACCGCCACGCCCCTGCCCGTCACCGTCAAGGCCGCGCGGGGCGATGTGACGGCGGCGGAGGGCCTGCGTTTCCACACCGCCACCAAGTACGGCTCCCAGCTGCGGTGGGACACCGAGTACGACGTGGGCAGAAACACCTGGAACACCGTCCACACCCTCTCCGGCAGCACGGGAAACGGACGCCTTTACTACTACGACCGGCGGGAGGACCTGTACGACAGCAGTGACAACAACCGGCGGTACATCTCGCTGCTGGTGCAGGCGGACGACCCGATGATGACCCACCTGGCGGAGGCGTGGCAGGCCGCGCAGGACAGCGATATGCTGTACGACCGGGGCTACACGGAGCGGCTGCGGATGCGGGACTTCTACGACACCTATCCGCTGTATCTGGCCAGGGAGGGCTACGACATCAACATGCCCCGGTATCTGGACAGCTTTACGGAAAGTGGCTGCCCTGTCTTTGACAAGCTGCGCATCCCCGTGGGGGAGACGGACTGGATGGCGCCCACTCTCTATTACTACGCATCCAACAACATGACCCTGATGGGCGATACCACGCTCCACACGGAGAACCGCTTTACGCCGTTCTCCGTGGGGCTGGAGGGCGGCTTCCTGACCACGGTGGGCTTCGCCGCCGACGCGGACCCGCAGCCGGAATGGGCACCGGAGGGCTTTGGCCTGTGGTATGTCCCGCTGACGCTGAAAAGCTACACCTCCTCCGGCAGCGGCACCTACTCCGACTACCAGCCGGACATGGAGCATCTGCGTCTGGCCTATCCGCTGGACATCGCGGCGCAGCGTGTGGTGGGCCTGCAGCTCACCCGCGACCGCTCGGAGGTCCTGCTGACCACGGCGGAGAACGGGCAGTACGTCCTGCGGATACTGGATGCCGGTGACTTCCGCTGCAAGCTGACGCTGGTGGTGGACGAGAACGTGGAGCCGTACCACTATACCGCCACCATGATGACGCAGAACGGCACGTCCTACGAGCTGGACTATTACGACTATGTGCTGCCGGTGTACAACAACAGCAGCGATGACCTGCTGGTGGCCTGCGCCGGGAATCACCTCACCGTGCTGCGCTCCAGCGGCGGCAGCTGGGCCGTGGACTACGATTTCGACCTGCTGTGGCCCGAGCTGGATGAAGACGGGCAGATCGCCTGGAGCAGCGAGTTCCGCCCACTGGAGGACGGCAGCTACGGCTACACCTACGCCTACGGCAGCTATTCCTCGCTGGGTCTTATCAGCCGGCTGGACGAGATCTCCATGCTGTACCGGGACGGCAGGCTGGCGCTGGCCACCGGCGACTACGAGGGTACCTACAAGCTGGTGTCGGTATACGACCGCACCGGTATGCTGTACGGCGCCGTCATCGACACAGGGCTGTCGGAGCAGCGCATGTACACCGACTGGTGGGGATTTTTCGACCCCCTGTACTGCACGGAGCTGATATGGGAATGACCCCGCACAAATAAAAGAGACGCGGCCCGCGGGCCGCGTCTCTTTTATCCTGTTACCGGTTCCAGTCCTCGGTCTGCTGCCGCAGCCAGGCGCACCATGCGTCCATGCCCTCGCCGGTCTTGGCGGAGATGGGGAACACCTTCAGGTTCGGGTTGCGCATATGGGCGTAGGCCAGCACCTTGTCCATGTCGAAATCGAAGTACGGCAGCACGTCGATCTTGTTGATGAGCAGCACGTCGCAGACGGTGAAGATGAGGGGGTACTTCAGGGGCTTGTCGTGCCCCTCCGGCACGGAGAGGATCATGGCGTTCTTCACCGCGCCGGTGTCGAACTCCGCCGGGCACACCAGATTGCCCACGTTCTCCAGCACCACAAGGTCCAGATCCCGGGTGCCGATCTCCCGGAGACCCTGCTCCGTCATGCCGGCGTCCAGATGGCACATGCCGCCGGTATGGAGCTGGATGGCCCGGGCGCCGGTGTCCGCGATGGCCTTTGCGTCCACGTCCGAGTCGATGTCCGCCTCCATGACGCCGATGCGCAGGTCGCTCTGCAGCCGTGCGATGGTGCCCCGGAGGGTGGTGGTCTTGCCGCTGCCCGGAGAGGACATCAGGTTCAGCAGGAACGTCCTGTCCCGCTTCAGCTCCTCCCGCAGGCGCGCCGCCTCCCGGTCGTTGTCGGCGAACACACTCTCCTTTACCTCGATGATCTTATACTGTTCCATGCTATGCACCCTCTATCTCCTTGATACTGATCTCGCTGCCCCGCAGCAGCCATGTGTCCTCGCTGCCGCAGTGGGGACAGGTGCGGCCATGGGCCACGGTGGGGTAATCCTGTCCGCAGCCGCCGCAGTGGGTGACGGCGGGCAGCGTTTCGATGTGCAGCGCCGCGCCTCGCAGCAGATCAGACCGCTGCACGGCCCAGTCCCAGCAGCTCACCAGCTCTTTGGGAATGGCACCGGACACCTCGCCCAGCTCCAGCGTGACGGAGGCCACCTCCGTCAGGCCGTTGTCCGCGCCCACGCGCTCCACCGTCTTAATGGTGTGAAATACGATACCCAGCTCGTGCATATCACTTGGCCTTTTTGGCGCGGCGGGCGGCCTTCTTGATCTTGATCTCCCGCTTGACCATGTAGGGCAGGATGGCCTTCATCTTATCCTCGCAGGCGTACATGGTGCTGCACTCCGGCCGCTCCCGGTGGAGGTGGATGGCGTCAAAGGCGCACTTGGTGGTGCAGACGCCGCAGCCGATGCACTTGTTGGGGTCCACCACGCTGGCGCCGCAGCCCAGGCAGCGGGCCGTCTCGGCCTTGACCTGCTTCTCCGTGAAGGCGATGCGCTCGTCGCGGAACGTCCGCCGCAGCGCCTCGTTGTAGCCCACCCGCTGCCGGGGCGTGTTGTCGTAGCTGTCCACGGCGATAAGGGCGTTCTTCTTGTCCAGCTCGATGAACTGGCGGCGGTCACGGCCGATGGTCAGGGTCGCGCCCTGCACGAAGCGGTGCAGGCTGACGGCGCCCTGCTTGCCGGCGGCGATGGCATCGATGGCGAACTTCTGCCCGGTATAAACGTCGCCGCCCACGAACACGTCCGGCTCCGCCGTCTGGTAGGTGACGGGGTCGGCCTTGGCGGTGCCGTTGGGGTTGAACGCCACCTGCGTGCCGGCCAGCAGCTCCTTCCACTCCACCTTCTGACCGATGCAGAACAGCACCGTGTCGCAGGGGGCCATCTGCAGCACCGACTCGTCATAGGCCGGGGCAAAGCGGCCCTGCTCGTCCTTGACCCGCAGGCACTTCTTGAAGGTAACGGACACGGCCCTTCCGTTCTCGGCGGACACCTCCACGGGACCGAAGCCGGCGTGGACGGCGATGTCCTCCCGCTCGCACTCGGTGCGGTCCTCCTCGCCCATGGGCATCTCATCGTAGGCCTCCAGGCAGTACAGGCTGACGCTGTCCGCGCCGCAGCGCACGGCGGTGCGGGCCACGTCGGCCGCGATGTTGCCGCCGCCGATGACCACCACACGGCCCGTCAGCTTCACATCCGCGCCGCTGTTGACACGGCGCATGAAGTCGATACCGGCCTCCACGCCTGCCGCATCGCCGCCGGGAACGGGCAGTCTGCCGCCGGACTGCAGGCCCACGGCCACATAGAAGCCCTTGTAGCCCTCCTCCCGCAGCTGCTGGATGGTGATGTCCTTCCCCACCTCCACGCCGCAGCGGAACTCCACGCCCAGCTGGCGCAGCACGTCGATCTCCGCCTCCACCACGTCCTTTTCCAGACGGAAGGAGGGGATGCCGTTCATCAGCATGCCGCCGGGGCGGCTCTCCTTTTCAAAGACGGTGGGACGGTAGCCCTTCTCCGCCAGATAGTAAGCGCAGCTCATGCCGGCGGGGCCGCCGCCGATAATGGCGATCTTCTCCGTAAACTCGCCGTCCACCTTGGGGATGACCTTCTCCGGGACGAACCGCGTCTCCGCGTCCAGATCCTGCTGGGCGATGAAGCGCTTCACCTCGTCGATGGCCACGGCCTGATCCACGGTGCCGCGGGTGCAGGCGTCCTCACAGCGGCGGTTGCAGATGCGGCCGCACACGGCGGGGAACGGGTTCTCCCGCTTGATAAGGGCCAGCGCCTCCCGGTACTTGCCCTGTGCCGCCAGCTTCAGGTAGCCCTGCACGGCGATGTGGGCGGGACAGGCGGTCTTGCAGGGGGCGGTGCCGGTGTCGTAGCAGTTGACGCGGTTCTTGTCGCGGTAGTCGATGCTCCACTTCTCCGGGCCCCACTTTACCTCGTCAGGCAGCTCGGCACGGGGGTACTGGATGAAGCCGTCCTTGGTGCACAGCTTCTGGCCCAGCTTCACCGCGCCGGCGGGACAGTTCTCCACGCAGCGGCCGCAGGCCACGCACTTCTCGCTCTCCACCGCCGCCACATAGGCGCTGCGGGACATGTTGGGGGTGTTGAACAGCTGGCTGGTGCGCAGGGCGTTGCAGACGTTGACGTTGCAGTTGCAGATGCCGAAGATCTTCTGCTCGCCGTCGATGTTGGTGATCTGGTGGACGAAGCCGTTGTCCTCCGCCTTTTTGAAGATGTCCATGGCCTCGTCATAGGTGATGTACTCGCCCCGCTGGGTCTGCACCACATAGTCGGCCATATCGCCCACGGCGATGCACCAGTTCTCCACGTCGTCGCCGCAGCCCTCGCCCAGCTTCTCCCGGCTGGCCCGGCAGGAGCACATGCTCTTGGCGTACTTGCCCTCGTACTTGTGGAGCCAGTAGGAGATCTTCTCCAGGCCGATGGCCTCCTGCTCCGTCTCGATGGCCTTCTCCACGGGGATGACGTGCATGCCGATGCCGGCGCCTCCGGGAGGCACCATGGGGGTGATCTTCTCCAGCGGCAGCATGGTCATGCGCTCGAAGAATGCCGCCACCTCCGGATGCTGGTCGATCTGGCTTTTCCGCATGTTCAGGAACTCGGCGCTGCCGGGTACGAACAGGGGCAGGACATAGCGCTTTTCGTGGTCAGGGTTCTTGCCGTCCAGATTCTCCCAGTGGTACTCGATAAGGCCCAGCCATGCCATGTCGTCCAGCAGCTTCTGCAGCGGCTCACGCTCCATTTTGGTCAGCGTCATCAGCTGTTCAATGGTCTTGGGCTTGCGGACGCCCATCTTCAGGGCCACGTCCACCATCTCGTCTGTGACCACGCCGTCCAGACCCCAGTATTCCGGGTCATCCACGGTGGTCTTGAGGCCAATCCGGTTGGTGATCATGGCGCCCAGCTTCAGCAGCTTCTCCCGGGGCGGCCGGTCGGGACAGGGGATCTTGAACGGGAGCTTCTCCTCGTCCAGCGGGAAATTGGTGGGCTTGCTGCCGTTGATATCTCGCATCTCTCTTTCCTCCGTTGTCTGCTGCTCCGACCAGCCGCTTGCCCCGGCGGGCGGGAGCGCGTAATGATTTTGTGCCTATTGTCCCTATAATACCAACTTTTTCAGCAAAATCCTATTGACTATTCGCATAAAGTTGTGTACCCTGTTTGTATGGTCTTGGTCTGACCAAGAGAGGATGATGTACATGGCATTCCGTGAGATCGTGGCGCCCACCGTGAAGGAACTGTTCGTGCAGCAGCTGGAGGGCATGATCCTGTCCGGCGAGCTGCGCCCCAGCGACCGCCTGCCCACGGAGCGGGAGCTGGCGGACGAGATGAAGATCAGCAAGACCGTGGTCCACGAGGGGCTGCGGGAGCTGCACCGCCTGGGGTTTCTGGACATCGCGTCCCGCCGGGGCGTGACGGTGGCGGACTACGCCCAGACCGGCAGTCTGGAGACGCTGCGGGCCATTATGGATTTCCACGGCGGCATCCCCGACCGGAAAACGGCCCTGAGCATCCTGCGTCTGCGGTACTATCTGGAGGCCCCGGCCATGGAGGAGCTGGCGGCGCGGCACACGGCGGCGGACATGGCCGCCCTCCGGGCCCTGCAGCGGCAGGCGGAGGAGGCCGCCGCCCGGAGCACCGAGGACTTCGCCCAGGCGCTGTTCCGCTATCACAGGGGCATCACGTTCCTCAGCGGCAACACCATCACGCCCCTGATCTTCAACGCCTTTACCACGGTGAATCTGGCCTTCTGGCAGGAGTATATCGCGGCGGAGGGCACGGCCCGATGTCTGGAGACGCTGGAGCGTTTCACCGACTGCATCGGCGCCGGAGAGGGCGCGGCGGCGGCAGAGCTGCTGCGCACCGGCATCCAGCGCTTCTGCGGATATGTGGAGTAAACGAGACCGGTAAACCGGAAGTTGGAGGGATAGATTTCTATGATTATCAGATATGCAGAAGAGAAAAATTTTATAGAATTGCGACAGTTTTATGACGGTATGTGTAAAGTTTTGAGCGGAAAAGATTTTCTGCCGGAGGGAGATAAAGGTGGTTTCCCTCCAGATGAAATGATCAAAGATGCAATCAAAGAGAGAAATCAGTTTATCGGTATTGAAGATGGTCGAATTGTTGCAGCGTATATTATGAATCATGATCGTGATGAGGCGTATCACGCAGTTAAATGGCTTATTGATGCAAATGATAACGAGACAGTAGTTCTTCATGCCTTGCGTGTCCTTCCGGAATATGGAGGTCGTGGATACTCGAAGCAGTTAGTTCAACACGCAATAGACACAGCAAGGGAAAGAAACCTTAAATCAATTCGTCTTGATTGCATAGAGGGAAATGATATTCCACAGAAAATGTATATGTCGTTTGGATTTAAGTATGTGGATACGGTTGAAATCACATATGTTGATATTGGAGTACCGAGGAAGTTCCTCTTATATGAGTTTGTACTCTAATCAAGACATAATAACAGTTATATCTTGAACATTGTACAAACAAATTCCAGTTTGTCCGCCCGCTGACCCGGATCATCCGCGTTACGCAGGGATAAACTTCTTCAAGAGAGCCGGCGCAGGAAATTCCTGCGCCGGCTCTTTGCTATACTCACTTGATCGCCTCGCCAAGCACCTGACGCAGCAGGTCTGTCACACCCTGCGCGGCCTGATTTGAAGTAATTCTGCTCCTTCAGCCGGTCAAAAATCAGCTTGGCCTGCGGTTCGATCTCCCCAGCAGGGCAGAAATCCGTCCCCTTCTTGCTGAGGTTCACCGTGCGGATCTGCCCCGCCCAATCGTACAGGTCAGAGAAAAGAAATTGATGGATCGCCTTGTAGTGGGCAAAATCAAAAACGCCTTCCAGCGGGCATTGTTCCAGCTTGGAGGCGTTGACATAGGTGGCGAGAGCCTCCGCCTCTTGCAGCGCGGCCTCGTCATGGATATGCAGTTTGTTCACCAGCACCGTTGTGCCGGGGTAGCAGTTGTCCTGAATGGGATCGATGCTGTACGCCATATCATCGTCACCTCTCGGCTGGTTTGGAAAAACGCCGCAGCAGCTCCGCCGTGGTCACCTCGCCACGCAGTACACGCTGGCACTGCTCCCGCATCTGAGGCGTTACCTGACAGCCCTCCATGCGGACGGAGGCCTCCGCGTTCTTCATGGGAAGTGTATATCGTTTGTCGCTGCTCTTGCACATAGAAAAACTCCTCGCGTCATCCGCGAGGAGTCTGGAGCTTGTGGCCGGATTCGAACCGGCGACCTGCTCATTACGAGTGAGCTGCTCTGCCAGCTGAGCCACACAAGCATCTCTATGAGGATCGGCTCCTCGCCGTACTCTGTTTGTCAGTTTACCACACCTGTGGGTCAGAATGCAATAGCCGCCTTATGCAGATCCGGCGGCGCAGGCATGGTCAAACACCGGATGATAGTATAACACGCTTTCCAGCCGCCGTCAACCTTCTTTTTCCCCGCGCGGCGAAATAATACATAACGTAATCATCCCCGCCCATCGTCCGCTTTTTCCCTTTACGCGAAAGTTCCGCGCTTTTTTACGCAGAGAGCGCCCATGAAGAATCCGTGCCGCTTTTCCCGATTCTCCCGCTTTTGCCGGACAATTCCGACCGGTTTCCGCAAGACATCCCCTTTACAAATATTTTACATAATCCGACATGACATAATTTTTACAAGGAGTTATCCACAGTTTCCACCGAGTTTTCCACAACGCATCTGTTCTTTTATTTTCAAGGCTTTTCGGCCTATTTCCAATAATTTTCCAACCCCGAAAACGGGGTCACACGCTGTCGTTATCCCACGTTTTACTTTACATAACATTGTTCTATGCCGCACCGTTTACCATAATGGCGGCTTCTGTTTCACATCGCGGTAAATGAACGCCCCGTTCCATTAGGCCAGGCGGCCTTTGAGAACGGGGCGCGGCATTATTCCAATGTACCCAGGTCCATGGTGGCGTAGGCGTTCAGATCCAGACCGGCCGTGCGGCCCGCCTGATACTCGTAATAGCCCTGGGCGCCGATCATGGCGCCGTTGTCGCCGCACCACCGGAGCGGCGGCAGGAACAGGCGCACACCCGCCCGGCGGCAGGCGCGCTCCAGATCGGCGCGGATGATGGAGTTGGCCGCCACGCCGCCGGCTGCCACCAGCGTGGTGCGGCCCGTCAGCTCCAGCGCCCGCATGGCGCGGGGCACCAACTCACCGGACACGGCGCAGGCGAAGTCGCGGGCCAGCGCAGGTGCGTCCAGCTCCTCCCCCTTCTGCCGGGCGTTGTGGGCCAGATTCACCACCGCCGTTTTCAGGCCGGAAAAGCTCATATCCAGCTCCGCGCCGGACACATGGGCGCGGGGCAGTTCATACTTGCCGCCGTTGGACTGCCGGGCCAGCTCGTCCATGGGCCTGCCGCCGGGATAGGGCAGCCCCAGCACCCGGGCGGCCTTGTCGAAGCACTCCCCTGCCGCATCGTCCCGTGTGGCGCCCAGCACCGTCATGTCCGTGTAGTCCTTCACGTCCACGATGAGGGTGTTGCCGCCGGAGATGGCCAGCGCCACGAAGGGCGGCTCCAGCTCCGGGAACGCCAGATAGTTGGCGGCGATGTGGCCCCGCACATGGTGGACGGGGATCAGGGGCACACCCAGTGCGTAGGCGGCGGATTTGGCGAAGGACACCCCCACCAGCACCGCGCCGATAAGGCCGGGGGCATACGTCACCGCCACGGCGTCGATGTCCTTTTTCGTCAGGCTCGCGTCGGCCAGAGCCTTGTCAGACAGGGCGGCGATGGCCTGCACGTGCTTGCGGGAGGCGATCTCCGGCACCACGCCGCCGTACAGGGCGTGCATATCCGCCTGAGACAAAATAGCATCGGACAGCACCTGCCGTCCGTCCCGCACCACCGCCACCGCCGTCTCGTCGCAGGAGGATTCGAAAGCCAGAATGTTCATTGCGCTGCCTCCTCCGTGTAGTATTTCGTCAGGATGAGGGCGTCCTCCTTGGGCAGATCGTAGTAGTTCCTGCGCCGCCCTGCCTCCGCGAAGCCGAAGCCCTCATACAGTGCGATGGCCGCCGCGTTGGAGGGCCGCACCTCCAGCGTCAGGAACGCCAGATGGTTGCCCCGGGCAAAGCTGTCGAACACCTGCAAGAGCTGGTTTGCCACGCCCTGCCGCCGGCAGGCGGGATCCACAGCCACGTTGGTGATGTAGCCCTCGTCGGCCACCACCAGCAGTCCGGCGTAGCCCACCGGCTGCTCCGTGTCCGGCTCCACCGCCACCAGAAAGGCGGCGCACTGGTTGTCCAGCTCCTCCGCCAGCATCTTTTTTGACCACGGGCGGGAGAAGCACATCCGCTCCAGCTGCTCCAGCCGGTCCAGATGCT
>OJPW01001049.1_pt1 | contig 18019 bp, 17 predicted proteins | sample 1598571 | NCBI WGS metagenome assembly OJPW01 (sample SAMN03922493, study PRJEB24848) | human gut metagenome | isolation source: stool sample | host: Homo sapiens | place: Germany | collected 2011-05
CACCCTTAACCGCAAGGGGTGTACCCTGTGGCGGCGGGGCGGCGGGGTCTTGCCCCCTTGCGCTTGCTGTGTGCCGTCCTTGCGGTTGCGTGTGCGGTCTGTCCAAAAAGAAAGGGCGGGGGCGTTGTGCCCCCGCCTTGTGCGGTCTGCGTGTTCAGTTGTTCGGGGTCAAGCCAAGGGCAAGCGCCTTTTTCTGGACTTGTTCAACGGTCTTTGCAATCGCCCTTTGCGTCACGCCAAGATAGGTTGCAATAGCCTTGTACCCCTTGCCTTGCATACGCAGTCTTAACACCTGCGCTTGACGGTCGGTCAAGTCCAGTCGTGCAACGGTCGTTTCGTAGTCCTCTACGGTCTGCCGGTCGGCGGTGTAGTTTCCGTCGCAGTTGTACCCGCCAAGGTCGGCATACTTGTGCAAGCGGTAGTAAATGGTTTCAAGTCCGTTTTCGCTGTCCTCTATGTAAGTATAGCCGTTGCGGGGGTCGGTCTGCGTTGCGCGGCTGTCCTGCACAGCTTGACGCACAGCGCGGTAAACTTCCTGTATCGGGGTTGTGGTTTCGTCTCGATATGCACGGCTGTCCTCGGTGCGGATATAGACACGGCGGGAAAGGCGGCGGACGTTGTAGGGGGCGTCGAGCCATGCGGGGGCGTCGGCGTGTTCGGCGGCTTGTTCGAGAATGGCAAGGGCGGCGGCGTTCACAAGGTCTATACCGTCGGAAAGGGTTTCCCCCACAAGGGCGGACACGGCTTTTTCTGCGTCCTTGTCAACGGTTTCGGTGGTCAAGTCCCCGTCGGCGTTGTACGCCGTGCGGGTTGCTTTGTTCGTCGCTGTCCGCAAGTTGTCCAGTGTGGCAAGGTCGGCGGCTATGCCCCGTTTCAGTTGGACAAGAGCGGGGTTGTATCCGTTGTCGGATACGGTTTCACGGTCGGCGGCGGTCTTGCGTTGCGGGTCAATACACTTGTTCAAAACGGAGTATGCAACGGCGGTTGCAAGGGCGGTCAATTCCTGTGTGCTGTCCTTGCCGCTTGCAAGGGCGTTTTCGTAGTTGCGTTTGACCTGTTCAAAGTCGGGGCGTTCTGCCGTTTTCGGCGTGTTGGTGTTGGTATTCATGTTCTTGTTCCTTTCTGCCGTGTCGGTCGGGCGTGTTGGTGTGTGGTGTGGTGTAGGTCTGCCCGCCGTAGTTGTCCGGCATGGATAGACTACCACAACACGCACAGAATGTCAACACAATTATTTTGCATACACCGACAACCGCAAGGGGTGTACCCTGCCGCCGTGCTTTTTTCGGCTGTCCGTGTCGGTCTGCCCGCCGTGTCTACTTGCCCTTTCTGTGCTATGGCAAGTAGGGGGGGTGGTTATGGTATTTTTGCCCCCTGTCCTTGCCGCACACAGATGTAGTCGGTTCATCTAACTGACACGACCCATTTTTAACTCAGCCCCTCAACCCCTTGTGTTTCAATGCTTTTCTGTCCAGAAGAATATTATTGGTTAAGCCTTTTGCGTGGTTGCTTTTATCACAGGATTCAACTTTCCAAAAAAGAAAAAGGCTTAACTACGCAGCCTTTTATTTACCGTTCATTTTGATTTGTTTTTTCTTATTCTGTCTATATTCTTCCCTTATATCTAAGTAGAATCTATGCTATAATATAGCATATCAAGTAAATTAAATAAATTATTTCTTGCATCTGAAAGGAGAGTCCCTCGATGGCTCAGATTATCCAGTTAGACTTCAACAAGACGAATAGTGCCTCCGGTGTCATCGACATCGCAACCGTCCAGCAGAGCTGCCGTAAGCTCAAGGCTGGTCTCATCGCTCCTGCCACCGAGGAGGTGCACACTGACCTTGCTGTCGAGCACGCTGCTGAGCCCATCAAGAGTATGGATGACATCATCCGCATCTCCCAGTTCCTCATTGGACAGAAGCGTTTCAGAGACAATATGCTGTTCATCGTTGGCATTAACTTTGGACTTCGTATCAGCGACCTTCGCTCCCTGCGCTTCACCCACATCATCAATGATGATTGCACTTTCCGTGACCGGTTCCCCATTCTGGAAAAGAAGACCCGGAACACGCGCAAGCATCAGCGCAACCGCTATATCACTATTAACACCGCAGTTGTCGAAGCTGTCACCATGTACCTTGAGAACACTCCAAACGTTCGCCTTAGTGACTATATGTTTCGCAGTCAGTCAAATAACGGAGTGAACGAGAATAAGCCCATCAGCAAGCAAGCCGTTGACTCTATGCTCAAAGGCATTGCTCGTGACCTTGGACTTGGTAACCGCATGGCGACCCACTCACTGCGTAAGACCTTTGCTTATCATCAGATGGTGATGAGTGGCAACGACCCCCGCAAGCTCCTGCTTCTCCAGAAGATGTTCGGTCACTCGACCGCTGCTCAGACTCTGGACTACATCGGTATCACCAGTGAAGAAATTGATGAAGCATACCGGAACCTCAATCTCGGTAGCATCAACCACAACTATCTGGTCGATAGTGATATTGGAGAAAGCGAGTCTCTGATGGCGTAATCCATCACCCATTGCACCTTGACAACTTCATACCGCCAAAACAAAAAAAGACACAGCGTGTGTCCTAAATATTTTCTCAAAGCCTTGTCTCACAACGGTTTCACACCCCCAGCCTTATAAAGAGAATTGGGGGATACCTTCAGGCTGTTTGAAAAGCCATTCAAAGCAAGTTACAGGCGCTGCATTGATAGCGACGGTATAGCCAGCCGAGCGCCCTTTGTGTGTCCTAAAATTTTTGTACTTCTACTAACTCCAAAGAAAGGTCGTGATTTCTATACGAACGACTATCCATAAAGGTGGTGCTTACTACCGATGAACACCATTACTGTTGTCGATGCCCGAATGGGACGTGGTAAATCCTCCGCTGCCATTCGTTATATGAACCATTACAAAGACTCCAAACGCTTCCTTTACATCACACCGTATCTGGACGAGGTCGGACGTATCTGTGAACGTTGCGATTTTGACCAGCCAGACAGCGACCACATGAGCAAATCTGCCGAACTGAAACTCCATATGCGAATGGGACATAACGTAGCTGCTACTCACTCGCTGTTTTATTTGATGGATGCAGAAGCTATGGAGCTCGTCCGCCAACAGCATTATTCGTTGATTGTGGACGAAAGCATCCAAGTAATCGAACGTCTCAATATCTCTCAGAAGGACTTCGAGTTAATCCTGTCCCAGCTCGCCGTAGAGCATGAGGATGGACGTATTGAGTGGACAGATGATGCATACACCGGTCGCTTTTACGACTACAAAGAAATGTCCGATACGGGTTCTTTATTCCGTCTAAACAACTCTTTACTAAATATCCTCAACCCAGATTTACTCCGTTCCTTCGACGAGGTGTTTATGCTGACGTACTTGTTCGATGGACAGTACCAGAAAGCCTATCTTGACTTTTTTGGTTTTGACTATACCGTCGTCGGCGTCGAGATAGACGAAAACGGATATCGCTTTTCCGACCACCCGGATGCACCGCCACCTCTGGATTACCGAGAGCTGATTCACATCATTGATGACACTAAGCTTAACTCAGTTGGCAATGACAAATACGCCTTGTCCAAAGGATGGTATGACCGGAGACGTTATGATGACCCGGACATTCGCAAGCTAAGAAACGGTCTGAAGAAATTCTTTCAGAGTATTCCAAACGGTGGGAGTGAGACGCGCTTGTGGGCTTGTTTCAAAAGTGATGTTAACAAGCTCGTTGACTCTCGTACTGGGCGCTTCCGAAATAACTTCTTACAGACGAGCGCCAGAGCGACTAACCAATATAAAGACCGAACCGATATCGCATACTTGGTGAACCGATTTGCAGACCCGAATATTATGAGCTTCTTCGCCAAGCAGGGTGTGACAATTAACCCTGAGCACTTCGCTTTGTCCGAAATGCTTCAATGGGTATGGCGCAGCGCCATTCGAGATGATAAGCCCATCAATCTATACATACCGAGCAGACGCATGAGAGAGCTGCTCATTAACTGGATTAACACAACCAACCAAGGAGGATGCCCGATTGAATAAACGATACCATCGACCGCTGCCAGAGGATTACCTCATGGAAGAGCGTGCCCCATATACATACGAAGATGCCGACTTGCTCAACGACGATGAAGCCCTCGAACAATTCATTGAGAGCGAGCGGCTTGCGTTCCGCGAGGAATGGTTCCGCTATGTAGAAGAGAACGAGTAACTTATGTCATATCAACATAATTAAATAAAATACGAAGTGAGGTGACCCATACTGGCTAAACAGTTAGTATGTCAGAAATACATTTTCAAGCTTCATAGCAGCCGCCTGCGAAAGGCGAAGTGGAAGCTTACGCTCCCCATTGCAGAAGCAAGAAAGAATGACGAGGTAATCTCCCTCGCCGACAGTCAGGTTCTCCGTTGGCTGGACGAACTGAACGGCATCACCGATGCTGAGACGCAGGCACGGAAAATCAAAGGAGAAATTAAGCGGCTTCGTAAAGAGCCGAATAGTGTTCCGAACCGTCGTCAAATCAAGAAGCTGTATGCGCAACTGGATAATATCCAGTTTAAGCCAGACTATCTCTGCGTCATCATCGATAAAGAGAAGGACTACCATCGCGCTTGCCGTGGATTTAGTATTAACGGTCTCCGGTATCAGCGACTGCTCGGAACGAATGGCGGCGTCAAGAATGAGACCATTGTGTTCATCAGCGAGCGCCATGCCGACGAGATTCGCCGCCGCATTGACAATGGTCGCAACATGGAAAAGGAAATGGTGCCCGCCAAGCTGGAGGCATATAAGGCACTTACCTGCAGCGCGTCAATTCCTGTGTCAGTTCCGCATGGCATTCTTGTTGTTAGCGACTGTGAGACCGAGTTCCTGTCGGATATCATCTACCTGAATGATGAGCAGGACGGAGAGCCAGTCATGGAAGAGCGTAAGCAGGTTATGGTACAACTCAACGAGTCCGATGGATACGGCTTGATGCTCCCGTCGCTTGCCGCCCGATGGGGCGAAGAGCTCGGCTTAGATTACCTTGTCAGCGGCGTGAACACACGCTTCTCTTGGGAGAAGGGCATGGTCTTCACGTTCGACTTTCTGGACTTCGCGGAAAATGTCGCTGAGAACTATATTGTCAAAGACGCTTGGGGTAACGATGTGGACATTCGTAATGTCGAGTTGATTCTTACCACATCCATGTTGAAGCTCTGGGACTCCTACGATAGCTGTGACGATTATGTAAGCAACTGCTTGGCAAACGGCTACACCTTCGGCATCGCCAAGACTTGCCCGAAGGAGCTTGAGTCCGAGCGGACATTGAACTATCAATTTATTCAGAGCTACGAGCTGAGTGACGATGACATCGAGCAGCTTATCAAGCCGACAATGGATGAGATTCGAGATGTTCTTTATGCGGACTGGGCAAAGACGTTGCTGTTCTTAAAGGGTGCTGGTTTGAACGAGGACAACATTGACCGCGTTGATGATGACTACGTCAAGGCGATTATGATTGAACCGCAGATTTTGAACGACCCTTACGTCCAGAGCAGCATCTATCAGATGATTCGCAACCGCATCAACGAAGCCAAAGTCGGCGTGCTCAAGGTGCACGGTAACTACTCCATTGTCTCTGGCGACCCGTTCTCCCTGTGCCAACACATCTTCGGGCTGGAGGTTACTGGGCTTCTGAGGTCGGGCGAAATCTACAACAAATATTGGTGCGACCAGCACGCCGAACGGCTTGCCTGCTACCGTGCACCGATGACCTGCCATAACAACATCCGTCTTGTGTTTCCACATCGCAGCGATGCGGCGTCGCACTGGTATCAATACATGACGACTTGTACGATTTTCAACTCGTGGGACACTGCCGCCCACGCGCTCAACGGTATGGATAAAGACGGTGACCTTGTAATGCTTACCGACAACAAAGTGCTTGTTGATAATCTGAAAGTGCTTCCCGCTCTTATGTGCGTTCAACGAAAAGCGAAGAAGAAAATTGTCACTGAGACAGACGCTATACAAGCCAACATCGACAGCTTCGGTGATGATATCGGGAAGACCACAAACTGGATTACCTCAATGTTCGATGTGCAGGCACAGTTCCAGAAGGGTTCCAAGGAGTACGAGGAACTTGATTATCGTATAAAGTGCGGGCAGCTTTTTCAGCAAAATGCCATCGACAAGGCGAAGGGCATTATCGCCAAGCCGATGCCTCGTGAGTGGCACGACCGGCACAGCGCCAACATGATTGAAGACCCGGAAAAGCGCAGGCTCTATCAGCGTCTCGTTGCGGACAAGAAACCGTACTTCATGCGCATCATTTATCCTGCTCTGATGAAGCAGTATAACACATACATAAAAAACACGAACAAGAACGCCATGCGCGAGTTCCAAATGACGGTTGACGAAATGCTGGAAATGCCGCGTTCCGAATTGAGCGAGCGGCAGAAAGATTTCCTTCGCTACTATGAGAGCCGGATGCCGGTTGGCAACCACGACTGTGTAATGAACAGAATCTGCAAACGCTTCGAGAAAGAGTTTGATGGCTACCTCGGTCGCCACAATGCCGACGTTGATTTCGACTATACCGTGATGAAGAGCGGCGTTGAGTACAGTCGGACGCAGTACAATGCCATCTTGAAACTCTACGAGAATTACAATAAGCGCCTGCGCAGCTACGCCGTCTTTGCCAACTATGAACGGGTCGATGAGTACGACACGTTCTCTCGCATGATTGAGATGCGCTCCGAGTTCGAGCAAGAGTGTGCCCGTGTTTGCTCCAACCGCTTTGTGCTATGCGACATTGTTCTGGATATTTGCTATAAGAAGAGCTCGACCAAACGCTTTGCGTGGGAAATGTGCGGCGGCGAAATCATCCAGAATCTTTTGGATAAGCATAACGGGGTTATCTCTTACCCGACGGTTGACCCCGCTGGGGATATCTTCTTCTGCGGTGACAGATTTTCATTACAACAAAAAATGATTGGAGGGACGCTATGAGCATTGTTCTTAACGAATATGACTGGGCAGAAAAAATGATTGCCAACCATGACCTTGGTAAGAAGCCGATTGAGACACTGAGTCGTGTGTCCAAGTATTATTACGAGAATCACTACAGCAAAAGGGAGATTCGGAGTCTGCTCGACTCCTTCATGCTACAGTGTGACCCTTCTGCTTCACTTGTTCATTGGTCGGATATGCTTGATAAAGTTGCAAAGAACGTAAGCAAGTTTCCACTCATCCGTCTGGATGGTGTGGACATCACCAGAGAAGAGCTCGCCAAGATTGAGACGCTTGAAGGTAAGCAAATCCGGCGGTTGGCGTTCACGCTTCTCTGCGTTGCGAAATATTGGGACGCCGCTTCCGACCGGAACAATGGTTGGGTGAATACTTCGGACAAAGAGATTATGCAGATGGCGAACATCAATACCTCCATTAAGCGCCAGAGTTTGATGTTTGCCGAACTGCGTGATGCCGGGTTCATTCGCTTTTCTAAAAAAATCGACAACCTGAATGTCCAAGTGCAGTTCATTCAAGCCGGTGAGACGGCGATACATATCCAAGACTTCAGGAACCTTGGTTACCAATACCTCAAGTATTACGGTGGCGCATATTTCGAGTGCGAGAATTGTGGACTGACTGTAAAAGCACAGTCACCTGCAAAGGGTCGCCCGCAGAAGTATTGCCCCAGTTGCGCTGTCGAGGTTAAGACCCGTCAGACTGTTAATGCAGTAATGCGGTGCAGAAACGCCTTAAAGAGTTGATTATAAAACTCGAATTGTTAGAAATAAATACCCCCATCAAACCGTTGTGGCACAATGCTTTGAGGCGTGTTTGATGGGGTGTATGTATGAATGATAAAAGACAAAACATAAAACTATTTTGAAGAAAAGGATGATTTTTAAGTGATTGCAATTACCGCCTCAGAAAAAGAAGCCATTCGTGAGAAGTTTCCTCGTGTCCATATCGTTCGCACGATGAAGCAAGATTCCAAACGGCACCACTACTATATGGTTGAGGATGGCGCTCCTATGAAGCTGCTCCGCAGTTTGCGTGGACTGGAGCGTGTTCACGACAAACGAAAGGGAGTGTAAACCATAGCCAGCACAGCAAGCTATAAAGAGATGCGCGACATCGTAATTGGTAAGCTGGTTGACCGCACCATTGACGATGACTACGCAGAACTGAGTGAGCGTCTGTTTGGTGATGGCAACTGTTTTAACTCAAGCGAAGTCCGCAAAAGAATGTATGGCATGAAAGCCATCATCGAAGCCATCGAACGGGATGGCGAAGCTACTATTCAGGATACCAACGCATTGTCTGAGTTGGATAGCAAGCGCATTGAACTACTCAAAGAACGTCAAAAGTTCTTTGACCAACGCAATGCTTTTAACAAGCTGATTCGTGAGCGTTCCCGACAAGAAGAACTGAATGAGATTCTTGTGGACGCAGTAAAGAGCGGCAATTTACCACAGCTCGAATACGAGCCATGCCACATTCAGCCGTCCGACAATGACCTTCTGGTTAGTCTGAATGATATCCACTATGGAGCGAACGTCGATAACCATTGGAATACATATAACTCTGATATCTGCCGCGAGATGATGTGTCATTACTTAGACAGAATCATTGCCATTGGCGAAACGCATGGAAGTGAGAACTGCATTGTCTGGTCGAACGGCGATGCTATCAGTGGAAATATCCATCAATCCATCGCCATCACGAACAAGGAGAATGTGATTGAACAAATCAAAGGCGTATCTGAGTTGATTGCAGAATTTATTGCTGAACTCAGCAAGCACTTCTCCACAGTCACATTTGTAAGCGTTGCGGGTAATCATAGCCGCATTACGCCGAACAAGGATGATGCGTTGCTCAGTGAACGGCTGGACGATATCGTTGAGTGGTATCTCGGTGCCCGCCTCCAAAATTTCGAGAATGTGATTATCGGTACAGCAAGCGACACTGTTAAGATTGACAGCACCATGTACCTGATTAACGTTCGCGGGAAAATGTATTGTGGTGTTCACGGGGACTTTGACGGCTCTGCGGGCAAAGTCCAAACATTGCAGACAATGGCACGAGTTCCGTTGTATGCCGTACTCTCTGGTCATTTGCACCACAACAAGATTGATGAAATCCAAGGTGTCAAGACCGTCATGGCTGGCAGCTTCCTTGGTATGGACGATTATTGCGTCCAAAAGCGAATTTACGGTAAGGCAGAACAATTGGTTTGTGTCTGCGACGCAGACGGCATTCGCTGTTCTTACGGAGTACCCCTTTAACAATGCACAAGGGTTGCCCTCACCGGGGCAACCCTCTTTATATATTCCTCTTTAGCTCAGTTGGTAGAGCAGCGGACTGTTAATCCGTTGGTCGCAGGTTCGAGTCCTGCAGGAGGAGCCATCTGGGACAGTAGCTTACGCGGTCGGAGCACCGGTCTGAAAAACCGGGGGATGAAGGCTCGACACCTTCCTGTCCCACCACATGGTGCCATCGACGAATCGGCTAAGTCACCTGCCTCTCAAGCAGGAGGTTGTGAGTTCAAATCTCACTGGCATCACCACCCATGAGGTGCGTTGGACGAATTGGTAGAGTCACCGCCCTTTCACGGCGGAATTTAAGGGTTCGACCCCCTTACGCATCACCACTACTTGGGAGAGTGGTAGAGCGGTCAATTACAGCAGACTGTAAATCTGCCGCCTTCGGGCTGCGTTGGTTCAAATCCAACCTCTCCCACCATATTGCGGACAGGACAAACGGTTAAGTCGCAGGTCTCATAAACCTTGAGGAATCGGTTCAACTCCGATGCCCGCAACCAATTTTAATTCTACAGAAAGCGAGGTGGCTTGTATGCCCCGAAAAACGAAGCAGAACGAAATCACAAGCCCTGAGCTTTTGAGTCAGGTCAATCCAGACAATGTTCGTTTGAAGCAAGACTTCATTGCATATCTGCAATCTGTTCAGCGTAGCCCTAAGACTATCGCTGGATACTCCAATGACATTGATATTTTCTGGGTATGGAATTTGCAGAACAACGGGAACAAGTTCTTCCCCAAAATTTCCAAGCGCGATTATGCTGCGTATCAGCATTGGCTTATTAACGAGAATGGGAACTCACCAGCTCGTGTTCGCCGCTTGAAGTCTGCGATTTCTTCTTTGTCGAACTATGTCGAGAACATTCTCGATGACGAAGATGAGTTTAAGGACTTCCGTTCGACAGTTCGAAAAATTGAGAATCCAGCTATGCAGCAGGTAAGAAAGAAAACAGTCTGGAGCGATGAGGCTTTGGACAAACTCCTTGATGATTTGCTGGCATCCGGTCAAAACAAAAAAGCGTGCGCCGTTGCTCTTGCAATGTGCAGTGGTCGCCGTAAAGCAGAGCTGTGTCGATTCAAAGTGGATGATTTCAAAGATGAAAACCTCGTGTGTGGTGGTGCGCTGTATAAGACCAGCGAACCTATTCAAACGAAAGGGTTCGGTCTTGGCAAGTACATCTACTGCTATACTCTTGCGAAAAAGTTCAAACCATACTTCGATGCGTGGATGGCAGAGCGCCAAAAGCTCGGCATCGAGTGTGAGTGGCTTTTCCCCGCCGGTACTACAAGTGAGCAGATGAGTGATACCACACTCAATAGCTGGGCTAACACATTCAGCCGCATGACTGGTGAGGATTTCTACTGGCATAGTTTGAGACATTACTTCACAACGCATCTTGCCAAACTCGGACTGCCCGATAATGTTATCCAAGATATCGTCGGATGGGAGTCTGCCGACATGGTTCGTGTCTATAAAGACCTGAGTGCCGAGGAACAAATTTCTCAGTATTTTGATGAAAATGGAGAAATTCGTTCTGATGCTCAAAAGTCTCTGGCAGACCTGTAACAGAAAGGACGGTATAAAGGATGGATATTAAAAGGGTTGATTTAATTCAACAGCTTGTGGACAAGCATGGTTATACGAAGAAAGCCGCGACAAGTATCGTTGATGATTTCACTGACATTATTCTTTACAATCTCGGAAACGGAGACACCGTTTCCATTCATAATTTCGGTTGCTTTGACATCTTAGAGCGCAAAGCTCGCAGTTGTCCGAACCCGCAGACTGGCGAAAAGGTCAATGTACCTGCGCATTGGATTCCCCGGTTTTACCCCGGCAACAAAATGTGCTTGGCTGTCAAGCTGTGGGAAGATAGTACCAAAAGGGGGCTGAGGTAAATGGCTGAGGCTCCAAGACGTAAAAAGCTTGAGAAGACCGTTGATGATTCGACGACCATTCAGACTTCCCAAAAGTTTTACTGTTGCAGATGCGGCACATCATACAGCCGGAAAAAGGGCTACTTCCCAGTGAGTCATAGCCCCATGTATCGCGGTTCTGGCTTTTTGCCAATGTGCAATGATTGCGTCGAGGATATGTACGAACAGTATCGCGCAATGCTCGGCGATGACAAGGCGGCTATGAAGCGTATGTGCATGAAGCTCGACCTTTATTGGAACGAGGACATCTACGCAATGGTCGAACGCACGGCTGGCGTTCACTCTCGGGTTCGCAATTATATCGGAAAGACCAACATCATTCGCTATATCGACAAAACCTTTGACGACACACTTGATGAAGAAGCGTTGCTTGAACCGGAAGAGACTCCTGCCGCTTCATATATCGCGCAGCCGGAAGATACTGCCGAGGCAGACGTTGACCAAGCCCTTGTTGATTTCTGGGGTGCCGGTTATACTCCAGACTTTTACCTTGAGTTGGAACGTCGCTACAAGGATTGGACTGGCGACAGGCAAGTCGTTGACCCAAGTGAGCGCGCACTGTACCGCCAGATTTGTTTGCTTGAATCCATTATCGCACGCGACAGTGCACAGGGTAAACCAATTGATAAGAATGTCAACGCGCTTAATTCTCTGCTTGGCAGTATGAACTTAAAACCGGCGCAGAAGAAGAACGATGTGGACGCTGAACTCGACAAGATGCCACTCGGTGTTGGTATCCAGAAATGGGAGTACAGTAGACCTCTTCCTGAAACGCCAAAAGAAAAGCGCGATATCCGTGGCACGATTAAGAATATCACGACGTGGTATCTTGGTCACGCTTGCAAAATGGTCGGCTTGCGCAACAGTTATTGCAAGATGTACGAAGACGCAATGGATGAGCTCCGTGTTAAGCACCCAGAGTACGACGAAGAGGATGACGACTCCTTGTTGAATGATATCTTTGGTAGCGCTCAGTCCAGCGGTGATATGTAATGGCATCGCCAAATCAAAGCAGACGCTCTCGTGTTATCGAGGGCATGGCGATTTGGGGCAGCTATTACCGCGAGAACATCGATATCTTTGTCGAAGAGTATTTGCAACTTGACTTTCTGAAGTGGTTCCAGACTGCTCTTCTTGTAATGATGGACAGGAGCCGAACGTTCCTGTGGATTGCTGCCCGAGGAATGGGTAAATCATTCCTTATCGCCATTTTCGTAGTCATTCGTTGTATCTTATACCCCGGCACAAAAGTCGTCATTACATCTGGCACACGCGGTCAGAGTATTAACGTGCTGGAAAAGATACAAACAGAACTGATGCCTGTGTCTCCAAATCTTAGAAATGAGATTGATATGGGTGACACAAAGTTTTCTGGGCAGGACGCAAAAATAATGTTCAAGAACTCCAGTTACATCAAGGTCGTTACGGCTTCAGATAATGCTCGAAGCAACCGTGCGAACATCTTGATTGTGGACGAGTTCAGAATGGTTAAGAAAGATACCATCGACACCGTCTTGAAGAAGTTCCTGACAAGCCGTCGAATGCCTCCCTACAGAGATTTGACCCCGGCTGAGCGTAAAGCTGAGTACGCTAAGGAGCCAAACAAGTCCTGTTTCTTATCCTCTGCTTACTTCAAAGACCATTGGTCATACAACAAAATGCTGGATACATTTAAGCTGATGCTTGATGATTCTAAGACAGATTTTGTGTGCGGCTTCCCGTATCAACTCTCCATTCAAGAGGGACTCCTTTTCCCCGAAGACGTTGAAAGCGATATGCTCGAAAGCGACTTTAATGAAATCAAATGGAGTATGGAAATGGAAGCCATGTGGTTTGGCGCAGAGGACGGCTCATTCTTTGATTTTGACTCCATATCAAAGAACCGCCGTATCAATTACCCGATGCTACCGGATAAACTGACCGCCCTTCTTGGCAACAGCCAAAAGGTAAAAATTCCACCAAAGCAAAATGGCGAACGCCGCATCTTGTCTGCGGATATTGCTCTGATGAGCAGTAAGAAGCATAATAACGACGCCTCTGCTGTGTTTATCAACCAAATGCTTCCGACCAAAACCGGACGATTTATGAGCAACATTGTGTACGGTGACACCTTTGAGGGTATGCACACCGAAGACCAAGCTTTGGTGATACGCAAATTGTACGATGAGTATTCTTGCGATTACATCGTGCTTGACTGTACAGGTCTTGGTCTTGGTGTTTACGATGCTCTTGTCCGAGACATGGTTGACCCAGACACCGGAGAAGTTTATCCCGCATTGTCCTGTTGCAACAATCAGGAAATGGCTGACAGATGCACAACCAAAGGCGCCGATAAGGTCATTTGGGCAATCAAGGGTTCTCCAATGCTGAACTCTGAATGCGCGGTGCTTTTGCGTGAGGGCTTCCGTAGCAGCAAAATCCGGTTACTCATTACTGAGTATGACGGCGAAGCGCTTCTGTCCGACATCAAGGGGTACAACTCCCTCTCACCGTTGGAAAAGGTGACGCTTCAGAAACCATATGTACACACGACCTTATTGATTAATGAGCTTGTCAAGCTTCAACACGAGGAGTCCGGTGGTCGTGTTCGAGTCTATGAAAAGTCTGGGATGCGCAAAGACCGCTATTCCAGCTTGAGCTATAACTACTATGTCGCCCTGCAGCTTGAAAGCAAATATGGGCGCACAAAAACGGCAGACTTTAATGCGAATGATATATTCATGTTTAAGCCTCCGAAACTCAAATAAGAAAGGTAGGTGATATCTGAGTGGGCAAACAAACCAAGAAAACTAATGTTGACGGGATGATTGGTATCTCTCAGCGATTTGCAGTTTTGAATCGTCTTATCACGAGAGATTTGAACAACAACACCAGTGCTCCGACGTTCTCGCTGTATTCCAAGGACAATATCACGGAGTACCTTACAAACCCGTACACATATGAGAAGCAACTGCGTAAGGCTGTTACATACATTTATGGCGCAAGTTCTCATTTCCGCAGGCTCATCCAGTATTTCACTGGTCTTTCGGATTTCGCATACGTTGTCTCCCCATACCGCATTGACCCAAAGAGCGTAAACGTGAAGTCGGTCAATCGAAACTACCGTAAGGTTTTGAACGCCATGTCAGCGATGAATGTTCGTTCACAATTCCCCAAAATTCTTACGGTCTGTCTCCGCGAGGACACATTCTACGGAACACTGTGGGTAACCAATGACAATATTACAATCCAGCAGTTACCGTCTGATTACTGCGGTATTTCCACAATCGAAGGTAATGTATTGAACGTAACATTCGACTTCTCATACTTCGATGCGCACAGTCAATATTTGGAGTATTACCCAACTGAGTTCCAACAGAAGTACAAGGTTTATCAGTCAAACCGCCGCGCTCGTTGGCAGGAGCTTGATTCACCTACATCGTTTGCAATCAAATGCAATAACGATATTCTGGATTATTCCATTCCTCCGTTTGCCGGTATTCTCCGTGAGGTCTATGACCTCGAAGACTATAAGCAACTCAAGCTTACAAAGACAACGCTTGAGAATTACGCTATGCTCGTAATGACGCTCGGTATCAACGAAGATGGCGACTGGCAAATGGATTTGGACAAGGCAAAGGAGTTCTGGCGTAATCTCGACTCGGTCTTACCGGAAGAGATTGGCAGCGTTCTCTCTCCTATGCCCATTAGTAAAATTAGCTTTGAAAAATCAAACACAGGTGATACTGACACTATCTCTGAGGCTGAGCAAAATATGTTCACTGCCGCAGGCGTGTCCTCTCTCCTGTTTAACAATGATAAGGCGTCTGCAAATGCGTTATTGCTGTCTATCAAAGCTGACCAAGCCATCACGTTTGGAATTGTAAAGAGCATCGAGGATATGGTGAATCGCTTTATTCAGTCTCAGAGCTACGGAAAGAACTTTAAGGTTACGTTCCTTGATTGCAGTCCATTTAACCGGAAAGAGCTTGGAGATATGTACCTCAAGGCTTGCCAATTCGGTCTCCCATTTATCTCAATGTACGCAGCTTCTCAGGGAATGTCTCAAAGTGAAGTCGATTGTATGAGCTTCTTGGAGAACGAGGTTCTTGGACTTGCGAGTATGTTTAAGCCATTGCAGAGTTCTTCCACATTAAGTGGCTCGTCTGACAGCAATGCTGCTACCGATGAAGGCGGTGCGCCGCAAAAAGACACTGGCGACCTAACCGACTCTGGTGAGCAGACTCGGGAGGACGGTGACGACTGGTGATGGAGAGATTCATCTATGTGATTGGTGAAGATGCGCGAGACCGTCTCGTTAATATGGGTTATCACCTATTAAGAGAGGACGAGGCGAAACATATTTATGTGTTTCTAAACCAAGACAATCAAAATTTTTCGTGTGCGGACATTCAGTTTGCAATGTCTGACACTTTGACCTTCTAACCCGCACATCTGTGCGGGCTTTATTATGCCCAAAGATAGGTGGTGAACTGTGACATGAGCGAGAGAACCATGAGAATCGTGTTCTCTTCTGGTATCAGCAATTTAGTTGAGAAGAATTCCTCTTTTGATAGTGGCGTCCTTCGTGTTGCTTATACTGGCAAGAATCGCAACAACAGCTTCATCAGCAAGGAAACCTATGAGCGCTGTATCCAGAGCATTTATAACTGCCCCATTGTGTGTAACTATGACAGAGAGACTGACACAATTGGGTCGCACGATATAGAGCTTGTATCCACAGATGACGGCGGCATGAAAATTGTCAACGTTACTCAGCCGGTCGGCGTTATCCCAGAGAGCGCCAAGTATTGGTGGGAGGAAATCGAAGACAATTCTGGTGTCCATGAGTATTTGTGTGTAGACGCTTTAATCTGGAAACGCCAAGAGGCGTATAGAAAAATCAAAGATGATGGCATTACAGACGAGTCAATGGAAATCTCCATCAAAGAAGGAGAAATGGTTGACGGGATGTACGTCATCAAACGATTTGAATTCACAGCGTTTTGCCTGCTGGGGACAGCAGAGCCCTGCTTTGAGTCAGCGTCGTTGGAGATGTTCTCATGTGACGGTTTCAAACAACAGCTTGCTGAGATGATGCAGGAATTCAAGGAAACATTTACTACAGCACAACCCTCGAAAGAGGTTGGCATACACCCACAAAATTATTCGGAAGGAGGAGAAGAGGTATTGGAACAGAAAGTTGCACTGATGGCAGAGTTCGGTCTGACTACCGAGATGCTTGATTTCAATATCGATGATTTCAGTGTTGAAGAACTGCGCGAAAAGTTTGAAGCGCTGAAGACCACTGGTAGTGAGCCTGCCGCAAATGCAGGTAACCCTGAGAGCTTCGCTCTGGAAGGACAGTTCCGCGATGAACTGTTTGGGGCTTTGGAGTCAGAAAAGGTCGAAACCTGCTGGGGAATGGATTCCCACTATTGGTTCTGGGATTATGACAGAGATGCGTCCGAAGTGTACGCAACCGATGTCACGGACTGGAATCTGTATGGATTCCCTTATTCAATGGATGGCGACCATGTCGTTATTGACTTTGCTGGCAAGAAACGGATGAAGCTGTCTCTTGTTCCGTTTGACGAGGGCGGTCAAGCCGACCCTATCAGCGGAATGTTTGCAAAGATTACTGAAAAGTATTCTGCAAACGATACGCAGTGGGCTGAAAAGTACCAGACCGCCTCCGACACGATTTCGTCTATGGAGAACGAGCTTGGCACTTTGCGCCAGTTTAAGACAGATACCGAAGACGCCGCTGCAAAGGGCGAACGGGAAAAGGTCTTCGCTCAGTTCGAAGACTTGGTTGGCGTCGAGGCGTTTGAAAACCTGCGTGAACATTGCACTGAGTATGCGGTCGATGTTCTTGAGGAGAAATGTTATGCAATCCGTGGCAGAAACGGAACTGCTGCAAAATTCTCTGTCGAGCCCAAGAGTCCCAAGCTGGTAGTTGAGAAGACCAGCGTAACGCCGGAGCCCTATGGTGGTGTTTTCACCGAATACGGAATTGCTTCGCGCAATCAACATAATTAAATAACAAACAAGGAGGAGTCGATTTATGGCTTATGCAGTTATTCGTACCGACCTGATGAGCGGTACTAAGCAGCCTGCTGACCTTGTCTCCCTGCGCTTCTATGATGCGTCTGGCAATAAGGCAGAGGTGGAAAACGGCGTTATCGTCAAGCTTCAGGGTTATGAGGATGGCGAACGCGAAGTTATGAAGGCTGTCGCAGCGTCTGCTGGTGACGACCTGAACGATTGTGCAATCGTTGCTGCGCCCGAGGTCATGTATGACGAGCGCAAAAAGAATCTGGACGAATTTATCAATGAGGCTGGTAAAGCCGTTCGTGGCTATATCCCTCGCAGCCGCAATGTTTTCTCCGTGACCAAGGAAGGTTTCGTTGGCGGCACCGTCCCCGCCAAGGGCGCTGAGGTCGGTATCGGCACCGGCGGCAAGATTGATGCTGCTGGTAAGGGTCTTGGCGTCTGTGTGGACGTTGAGGTCGTTGGTCGCTATACCTACTATGCCATCAAGATTGGCAAAACCGAGAGCACTGCTGCTTCTGCCAGTGTTGGCGGCTAATTTTTGAGAGGAGGTAAAAGCTAATGGCTGAAATGAAAGATATCGTTAAGGTCGCTGTCGATGCCTATCATGGCAATGTTGAGCAGTATTCTGTCGGTCAGTCAATGGAGCTTCTGCATAAGGCTCTGATTCTGTCTCTTATACACATCTGACGCTGCCGACGATACTCCTTGTGTAGA
>OJPW01001050.1_pt1 | contig 17989 bp, 16 predicted proteins | sample 1598571 | NCBI WGS metagenome assembly OJPW01 (sample SAMN03922493, study PRJEB24848) | human gut metagenome | isolation source: stool sample | host: Homo sapiens | place: Germany | collected 2011-05
ATCCCGAACACAGAAGTTAAGCTCGCTTCTGCCCACGATACTTGGCTGGAGACGGCCCGGGAAAATAGGTAGCGCCAACACAAAGCGGACATCTTCGGATGTCCGCTTTTTTGTTTCGCTGCGGCGATTTAACAAGTCCGGCACGGTCATAGACCGTGCCGGACTTCAGAATGCAATATCAAATTTCAGCTTTTGCCGTGAATCTCACCGTGGCACTTGGGACAGGTGATCACAATGCGGCCTTTTCCGCGGGGGACCCGGCACACTGTGTGGCAGTTAGGGCAGGTGAAATATTTGTGCTCCTTATCCCGACTGCGGGACAGGGCCCGGCGCATGGGGTACACCACCTTGCTCATGTACAGCGCGTTCTCTGCCCGGCGCTTGGACAGGTTCTTGGAAAACAGCCGGAACACCACCCATGCCGTTATCACCAAGGCGATGGAGGAAAGAATGGCATAGGCGGTTTTGTTCTTGATGAACAGGTTGACCACATCCAGGACAATGGCCGTCCATAGACTGGTGAGTCCCAGCTGATCCACGCCGTTGCGGCCATACATGAAACGGGCCATTGCATTGCCAATTTTTTGAAAGAAACTCATACAAATGCCTCGATCTGCCAAAAAAATGAAGTCCTTCCGGGAAAGGACACGATTATTTTACAGGAAACTGCGGCAAAGGTAAAGGCCTTCTTTGCAAAGTTCACAAAAAAGACACGATTTTTGCGGCTCAGACCGCCGGATGCGTCGGATCGGCCCTTTTCCTCGTTGCAATCCGATGAGCAGATTGGTATAATACATATATATATCTATCTCCAATGGAGACCGGCAGGTATCCGCCCGCCGGCCTCCTATCTGAAAAGCGGCGGCCGGCGTCTCCTGTGGGGCGGGAGGGCTGCGCCGGGATGGCCGGAGAGCTTCCGGTCCCGGGCCGCTTGAGCCATCCTATGCCGTCTGCCGCCGCCCCGTCACCCCGAAAACAGAAAGGATCTTTTCCCATGATCAAAATCTCTCCCTCTATCCTGTCCGCGGATTTTGCCCACCTGGGCCGGGACATTGAAGCAATTTCCACCGCCGATTACGTCCATGTGGACGTGATGGACGGCCTGTTCGTGCCCAATATCTCCATTGGCATTCCGGTAGTCAAGTGCATCCGTCCCGTGACAAAGCTGCCTCTGGACGTGCACCTGATGATCGATCGGCCCGTGCGGTATGTGGACCAGTTCTGCGACGCCGGGGCGGACATCGTTACCTGCCATGTGGAGGCCGATAGCCAGGAGAACATCCTGGCCGCCGTCGATAAGATTCATGTCAAGGGGAAGAAGGCCGGCGTGGTGGTGAAGCCCAAGACCCCCGCCAGTGCGGTGCTGCCGTTTATCGACCGGGTGGAAATGATCCTGGTGATGACCGTGGAGCCCGGCTTCGGCGGCCAGAAATTCATGGCCGATATGATGCCCAAGGTCCGGCAGATCCGGGAGTATATCGACGCCATGAACCCCGGCTGCGAGCTGGAGGTAGACGGCGGCGTGGACCCCAATACCTGCAAGGTCTGCATCGCCAGCGGCGCCAACGTGCTGGTGGCCGGGTCCGCCGTATACAAGGCGGCGGACATCCCCGCCCGCATCCGGGAGCTCCGGGGCTGATTTTTGCGTAAAGGAAACGATGGACTATGGAATTTTTCCCCGCACCCCTTGAAAACCTGGTGGAGCAGTTTGCCCGGCTGCCGGGCATCGGCTCCAAATCCGCCCAGCGGCTGGCGTTTCATGTGCTGAACCTGCCCCAGGACAAGGCCCAGGCCTTTGCCGACGCCATTCTGGAGGCCAAGCGCAGCGTGACCCTGTGTCCCGTATGCCAGAATCTGACCAGCGGGGGCCTGTGCCCCATCTGCGCCTCCCCCAAGCGGGACGACACCACCATCTGCGTGGTGGCGGATCCCCGGGATGTGGTGGCCATCGAGCGCAGCCGGGAGTATAATGGCCGCTATCACGTGCTCCACGGGGTGCTGTCGCCCATGAACCATGTGGGCCCTGATGATCTGCAGATCAAGTCCCTGGTGGACCGGGTGGCCAAGGGAGGCATTCATGAGGTCATTATGGCTACCAATCCCGATACCGAGGGGGAAACCACGGCCATGTACCTGGCAAGGCTCTTAAAGCCCTTCGGCGTGAAGGTCACCCGCCTGGCTTACGGCATCCCCGTAGGCGGTCACCTGGAATTTGCCGATGACGCCACGCTGATGCGTGCCCTGGAAGGGAGACGGGAGCTATGAAGCGTCTGTTCTGCGGGATACTGGCCGGACTGCTGCTGTGTCTGACCGGGTGCGGCGCGCAGCCGGAGCCGGAGCAGCTGAGTCTGTTCGCCATGGATACCTATATGAGCCTGGCAGCCTACGGCGACGGGGCATCGGAGGCGCTGGCCGCCTGCGGCCAGGAGCTGAACCGTCTGGATGCGTCCCTGTCCCGGACCCGGGAGGGCAGCGAAATTTATACCCTGAACCGGCAGAGCAGCGCCGATGTGTCCCGGGAGACGGCGGACCTGATTGCCGATGCTGTGGCTCTGAGCCGGACCACCGGCGGGGCCTTTGACCCCACCGTGGCCCCACTGGTGACCCTGTGGGGCATCACCACCGACAGCCCCCAGGTGCCCCAGCAGGAGCAGATCGACGCCCTGCTTCTCCTGGTGGGGGTGGATCATGTGACGGCGGACGGCACCCATATCACCCTGGATCCGGGCTGCGCCATGGACCTGGGCGGCATCGCCAAGGGCTATGCTTCTGACCGGCTGGCGGATATTTTCGCCCAATACGGGGTAGACAGCGCCCTGGTGAGCCTGGGGGGCAACGTGTACGCCCGGGGGACAAAGCCCGGGGGCGCTGCCTGGAGTGTGGCGGTGCAGCACCCGGAGCAGGACGGCTATGCCGCTATGCTCTCCCTGACCGACGCCTTCGCCGTCACCTCCGGCGGTTATCAGCGGTATTTCACCGGCCCGGACGGAACGGTGTATCAGCATATTCTGGACCCCAAGACTGGCTGGCCGGTGCAGGGGGACCTGCTGTCCGTCACCATTGTGGCGGATAACGGCACCATGGCCGACGCCTATTCCACGGCTCTGTATGTGATGGGCCGGGAGGCCGCCCAGGATTTCTGGCGGCAGAACGGCGGCTTTGATATGGTGCTCATCACCAAGGACGGGCAGGTGCTGTATACCCCCGGCCTGGCGGATAAACTGACGGAAACCGAGGGCAGCGGCTATGCGTATGCGTCCATCGAGCCCTGAGCTCCGGCCCACCTGGTGGGACGGACTGGCGGCGGCCATTGTGGCGGCCCTGGCCATTTTCACGGCGGCGTGGTATTACGGCGGTCTGGCCCGGTCCGGTCCGCTGACTGCCGCCATTGTCCACCGGGGGCAGGTGGTACAGACCATGGAGCTGGACCGCCTTACAGAGGAGATGACCGTCACCGTGGAGGGGGACTATCACCTGACCATCCTCCTGGACAGAGACGGCGTTCGGGTGGCGGAGAGCGACTGCCCGGGCCAGGACTGCGTCCAAACCGGCACCATCACCCGGGCGGGACAGAGCATTGTCTGCCTGCCGGAGCAGGTGGTGGTGCAGCTTACCGGCGGCGGTGGTGGCGGCGGCCCCGACGCGGTGCTGGGATAGGAGGGGCGGCATGAAGATATCTACCCGCCAGGTGGCCATGTGCGCGATGCTGACGGCCCTGGCTCTGGGCCTGAGCACCCTGGAAAACCTGTTTCCCGTGACGCTGTTCATTCCCCTGCCGGGGGTGAAGCTGGGCCTTGCCAATATCGTCACGGTGTTTGCCCTGTATCAGCTGGGGGCCGCTCCGGCCCTGTGCATTCTGGTGGCCCGGTGCCTGCTGGGCAGTCTCTTTGCCGGCAACGCCTCGGCCCTGCTGTTTTCCCTGCTGGGCGGCGTGCTGGCTATGCTGGTAATGATGGCCCTGACCCGGCTGCGGGGCCTGTCGGTATACGGCGTGTCCATCGGCGGCGCGGCGGCCCACAACATCGGCCAGATGGCCGCGGCCCTGATCACCCTGGGGAACACCGCCGTCCTGGGCTACCTGCCGTTTCTTTTGGCGGTGTCCCTGTTTACCGGAGCCCTGACGGGCTTCGTGTCGGCCCTGCTGCTGCGGGCCATGAGCCATGTAAAGCTATCCCACGGAAGGAGCGCAGATAATGGATAAAAAAGACGAGATCATCCTCCAGCAGCTGGACGTGATCCGCTCCATGACGGAGCGGAACCTGCGCAGCATGAATGCGGATTTCTGGGGTACGCCCCTGTCCCCGGCGGACAAAACGCCGGAAAAGGCCCCGGATAAGACGCCGGAAAAGGCCCCGGACAAGAAGTCCGGCGGCCCGGAGCAGCAGACGGAGGTCCCGGAGCCGCTGCCCAAGGAGGACATGAAGGACCTGCTGGCGGAGCTGGACAGCTACATCGGTCTGCAAACCGTCAAGGAGGAGGTCCATAACCTGATCAACATGGCCTCCGTATACCAGCTGCGGCGGCAGCACGGCCTGCCCACCACGGACATGTCCCTGCACCTGGTGTTCACCGGCAATCCCGGCACCGGCAAGACCATGATGGCCCGGATGATGGCCCGCATCTATCGGAGCCTGGATATTCTGTCCCGGGGCCAGCTGGTGGAGGTGGACCGCAGCGCCCTGGTGGCGGGCTATGTGGGCCAGACGGCGCTGAAAACCCAGAAGGTCATTGAAAAGGCTATGGGCGGCGTGCTCTTTATCGACGAGGCCTATGCCCTCAACGGCAAGTCCGAAAACGACTTCGGACAGGAGGCCATCGACACCGTCCTCAAGGCCATGGAGGACCACCGGGACGACCTGGTGGTGATCGTGGCGGGGTATACGGACCTGATGGACAAGTTCATCCATTCCAACCCGGGCCTGGAGTCCCGGTTCAACCGATTTCTGCTGTTTGAGGATTATACCGCCGACGAAATGGTGCAGATCTTCGACATGCAGTGCAAAAAGGGGTGCTACCGGCTGACCGAGGACGCCCGCCCCCTGGTCCGGGACTATATCGCCGAGGAGTCGGCGGACGACAGCTTCGGCAATGCCCGGGGCGTCCGCAACCTGTTTGAACGCATTCTGGTGGCCCAGAACAACCGCCTGGCCGCCATGGAAAACGTTACCCGGGAGGATTTGACTGTCATTACGGCAGACGACGTTCTCCGCGCCCGGGGAAAGGTAGATTGATATGAAACGACTGACTGCGGGGCTGCTGGCCCTGATGCTGCTGTCCCTTCTGTCCGGCTGCGGGAAAAAGGAACAGTGGAGTGTGGATAACTTTTTCCTGTCCGACGACGGCACCACGTATTCTGTCAGCTATCGCCACGACGACGGCACCCAGGAGCTGATTGCCGAGATGGGCAGCTATCCCCAGCCCCTGACCATCGTGTCCGGGAAGCTGTATTTTGTCCGGGGCGGCAGCATGGTGGCTGTGGACCTGAAGGACCCCACCCAGCGCCAGACCATCACGGAGCCGGGGCTGTCCGGCCTGTCCATCGGCTGGATCGACCAGGAGGCCGTGTACTGCCCCCTGACCACCGACACGGAGAAATGCTACCGGGTGGCTCTGGACCTGTCGTCCAGCAGCCGGATGACCATTCCCCGGGAGCACCGGCCCACGGACTATGACGCGCTGCTGGACCGGATCTACGCCGCCGTGGGAGCTATCGATAACCGCATTGCCCTGCGGACCCTGCGGGCCCGGTACTCCGAGACCGGCAGCCTGACCTCCCTGGAGATGACGGTCTGGTCCCTCCAGGAGGAGACGTATTCTCTGAACAGCTGGGCCGATGTACATGTATCCGTCCAGCGCAGCGGCAGCAGCTTCACCGTTTCCGCCCAGGACCAGCACCGGCCCCTGCCCATGGATTCCGACACCGTGGCGGCTATGCTGTCGGTGCAGCAGTGGGCGGAGACTATGCAGGCCATGGACCAGGCGGACCTGTGGGCCGGTCAGCTCACCGGCCAGCCCCTGTACTATGAGCTGACGTATCACGCCGCCGAGTATGAGGCCGCCGTGGCGGCAGAGTCCGTGCCCTGCCTGCACCCCGACGGCACGGCGGCTCAGCTGCCCCAGGGCAGCCTTCTGGTGCTGGCCCAGTGTTATGACCGGGGCGACGCCAACATCACCCTCACCGATGCCAAGGGCCTGTCCGTGGGCGCGCTGCGGGTCGTGGTCCCTGCCATGTAAAATCCGACATCCGGAAAAATCCCCGCCTGGCGCGGGGATTTTCTCTTTTCTTTTGGCGTGTCCTGTGGTATACTTTCCGGCGACAGGGACCCGACCTGTCCAAGCGCCGCAAGGCGTTCGTTCGGCCCGGCGGGGCCGTTCTCTAAACAAAACATGGGAGGTACCACATGAAAAACAAAAACACGCAGAAGCTGACCCTGGCCGCCATGGTGGCGGCCGCCTACGCCGTGCTGTCCCTGCTGGGGGCGGTGTTCGGCATCACCTACGGACCCATTCAGGTGCGCTTTTCCGAGGCACTGTGCCTGCTGCCGTTCCTGTTTCCGGAGACGGCCTGGGGCCTGGGCGTTGGCTGCCTCATCGCCAACCTGTTCAGCCCCTATGGAGTGCTGGATATCGTGGTGGGGTCCCTGGCCACCCTTATTGCCGCGCTGATCACGTCCAGATGCCGCAATGTCTGGCTGGCCGCCCTGCCGCCGGTGGCGTGCAACATGGTGCTGGTGGGGGCGGTGCTGGCCTATGAGCAGGCCGGGACCTCTGCCGCCTTCTGGCCCGCCTATGGGCTCAACGCCGCCACCGTGGGCGCCGGCGAGGCCATAGCCTGCCTGGTGCTGGGGGTGCTGCTGGTGAAGCAGCTGCCCAGGATCCCCTATTTCCGTGACCGGATCCAATCCAGATAAACAGAATAAACAGACCGGCCGCCCATGGGGGCGGCCGGTTTTTGATGGAGTCAGTCAGGTATTGTCCCGGCTGATGGGCCGGCGGTGCAGCAGGGCCCGGAGGTCCTTGCCGTTGAAGGGGATCAGGGGATAGAGATATCCCTTTCCCACCAGGGGACGGGTGGAGGCGATCATGGCCACCACGCCGATGATGCCGCCGATAAAGCCCCACCAGTCAAAGAAGTAAATCAGCAGCAGCAGCGCCATGCGGCACAGTTTCACGGCGTAGCCCATCTCATAGCTGTGCTGGGCATAGTTGGCGATGGCCACAAAGGCCATGTATACCAGCACCTCCGGCACCAGCCACCTGGCCTGCACCGCAAAGTCTCCCAATATCAGGGCTCCCAGCATGCTGAAGGAGTTGCTGAGCACGTCCGGCGTGTTCAGGGACGCCAGCTTCAGCACGTCGATGATCAGCTCCACCAGCAGCAGCTGCAAAATCAGGGGCACATAGTATTCATTCTCGATCAGCAGAAAACGCAGACTCTCGTGGAGCTCCTCCGGGTCCTTTACCAGCAGGAACCACAGGGGCGTCACAAACAGCGTCAGAAGCAGCACGATCATCCGCACGATCTGCAAATACGACCCCACCAGCGGGGGAAAGTAATAGTCGTTGATTTCCTCGGCAAACCGGAACAGGGTGCATGGAAACAGCATCACCGACGGGGTGTTGTCGATCATCAGCACCACGTCTCCCTCCATGATGGACGCCGTGGCCACGTCGGGGCGCTCGGTATACCGGGTCTTGGGGAAGGGATTCCACCATTGGGACGGGGCGATGGCCTCGGCAATGCTCTCCTGGCTCATGGAGATGGAGCTGATTTGCATATGGCGGAGCTTGCCCCGCAGCTCCTCCAGCAGGGCCGGGTCCGCCTTGTCCGCCAGATAGCACAGGGCCACGTCGGCGTGGGACCGTCCCCCTACCTCCAGCCCCTCCAGGGTCAGCTGGGGATCCCGGATGCGGCGGCGCAGCAGGGCGGCGTTTTTCATGATGCTCTCCACAAAGCCGTCGTGGCTGCCCCGCAGCACCTTGCTGGTGTCCGGCTCCTCGATGCCCCGCAGGGGGAATTGCTTGGCGTCCATCAGCACGCCGCCGGGGTAGCCGTCGATGACCAGCAGGGTCTTGCCGGAGAATACCGCCGTCACGGCCTTGTCCATGTCCGTCTCCGCCTCCGCCTCGGACACGGTAACGTACTGCGCCACGAAGGCCTCCAGCGTACCGATGCCGTTCAGGTCCCGGATGGGCAGCCATCCGGAGATGGCCCGCTCCAGCACCGCGTCGTCGGCATAGCCGTTCACCACCCACAGCCGGGCCCGGCGGCCCCCGATGGTCAGGCTGCGGCCCACCATATCGAAGCTGCGGCCCACGCCCAGCCGCGCATCCAGCTCCTCCGTCCGGCGGAGGAAGGCGTCCTGTACAATTTTCACCCTGCGCACCCCCTGAAAAATGCTCATATAGCGGTATTATCCCGTATTTTTGCGGGATTTATTCTTGCGGTAGGGGCCGGAGCGTGGCATAATAGAAACAAATCCAAACTTTCCGCAAAGGGGGCCGTGCTATGACGAGAAAACGAATCCGCCAGATGAACGCCGCACTGCTGCGGCGGCTTTCCCGCCGCCCGGCGGCGGAATACCTGGCCGGCCGGGAGGACCTGGTGCAGCAGCTGGTGGGCGAGGGGTATTTCCAGCGCTTTGTGCCGCTGATGGCGGACCGGGTATCCTGCGCCGGGGCTCTGGACCTGTGCCGGGAGGACCTGGAGCGGCTGGACGGCCCGGAGCCCCGGGAGGGCTGGCTGCCTTACTGCTACGGCTTTGCCCGGCGGCTGCTGTTTCCGGAGAAGCACGGGGACCGGTCCCACGGAGCCGGGGCGGTGTTTTTCCTGTCGGTTTTGCAGGTGCTGCTGGACGCGGAGCGGGAGCTTCTGGACTATGACCCCGCCTGGGACTTTGTGCCCCCCGGGCCGGAGGAGCTGGAGGACTGCCCCGCCGCCCCCCAGTTCGGCCAGATGATGCGCCTGTGGCGGCGGGAGTTCGTATACGAGATGATGCGCCTGGGCCTGGAGGTGACGCCCTACCGGACCCTGGAGCACATTGTGGGGGTCCACCATGTGGCCGTCACCGCCGGACGGGCTCTGCGCCGGGGGGGCGTGGAGCTGGACCTGGCCCTGGTCTCCGGCAGCGCCATCGGCCACGACATCGGCAAGTTCGGCTGCCGCCCCGGGGAGCGGGTGCCGTATCTGCACTATTACTACACCGACCAGTGGTTCCGCCGCCGGAAGCTGACGGACATCGGCCATGTGGCCGCCAACCACTCCGTGTGGGACCTGGAGCTGGACTATCTGTCGGTGGAGTCCCTGCTGCTGATCTACGCCGACTTCCGGGTGAAGCAGACCCGGGACGATCAGGGCCGGGAGGTGACGAAGATCTTCTCCCTGGCGGAGGCCTTCGACGTGATCCTGTCCAAGCTGGACGCCGTGGACCAGGCCAAGCGGCGGCGGTATGAGCTGGTGTACGCCCGGCTGTACGATTTCGAGCAGTTCATGGTGTCCCGGGGGGTGGATGTGACCCTGGGAGGCAGGGACACACCGCCTCTGCCGGAAAAGCACACCGCCCTGATGACGGACCGGGAGGCCCTGACGGCCCTGACCCTGCAGTGTGTGGGCCACAACATCGACCTGATGCATCGGCTGACGGGCCAGCGGAGCTTTGCCTCCCTGCTGGAGCAGGCCCGGGGCGAGACCAACTGGCGGCGGCTGCGGGCCTATCTTGGGGTGTTTGAGTCCTACTCCCTGTATCTGCACATTCCCCAGAAGGTGCAGACCCTGGCCTTTCTGTATGAGCTGCTGATGCACCGGGAGGGGGACATCCGCCGCCAGGCGGCGGCGCTGATGGGCGAGATCATCGCCGGGTTCCACGCGGGCTATGCCAAGGAGCGTCCGGCGGACAGCCGCTCCGACGCCGGCGTGCCCACGGACCTGGACCAGTGGAAGCTGTACCTGCAAAAGATCATCTACCCGGACCACAAGCTGATGCCCCAGCACCGGCGGTGGATCCGCTATACCCTGAAATTCGCCGTGGGCTCCCTGCTGCAGCGGTGCCCGGGCCGGGAGGAGCGGTTCCTGGCTCCCTTCTTTGCCTATTACCGCCATCCGGACCAGCTGGAGGACGACGTGGCCTTCCAGCTGCTGGACACGGCGGCGGGACTGCCGCTGCCGGCCCTGACCCGGTCCCGGCAGGAGCTGCTGCTGCGGTTTGCCCAGGGACTGTGCCAGCGGGAGGACATCACCGTCCGGGCAGGCTCCATGCTGCTGGTGGACCGGCTGCACCGGCTGGATCCCGGCAGCCGCCGCCCGCTGCGCATCCTGCAAAGGATCGACTGCCGGGGAAGCGCGTCCCTGGAGCTGCTGCGCTGCCGGATCATGGAGGGCGGCGTGCCGGAGCCCCTGCCGGAGCAGGTAATCTCCGACATTTTTCTGGACAACCTGAAAACCGCCACCCCCTGGATACTGAAGCAGGTGAACATCCGTCTGCTGGAGGACTACGCCGCCCGGGAGGACGGACCGGTGCTGCACATCGCCACGCACCTGTCCAACCTCATCAAGGTCAGCGACCGGGTCACGGTGCGCCACAGCGCCGGAAACGCCCTGCTGGCCCTGGCCCCCCGGCTGACGGTGGACCAGCGCAACGAGGTGTCCGTGGAGCTGTCCCGGGGCCTGGAGCTGGGGCAGCAGGAGTTTGCCAAGTATATCCCCGACTATCTGGGCCGCTTTGCCCTGTGGCTGCCGCCGGCCCAGCTGGAGGAGCTGCTGGCGGACCTGAGCCAGACCCTCAACGCCGCATCGGTGCGGATGGTGGCCTCGGCCCTGGACACCGTGGGCGTGATTTATGAGGAATACGACACCTACCGGGCCCGGTTCCCGGAGGAGCCGGAGGCCTACCGCAGCCGCCGGGAGCGGCTGCTGGGCATGCTGATGAAGCGTCTGGCCGGCAGCGACGGCGGCGCCCGGCAGGAGGCCATGTTCGTCCTGGGCCGCCGGGTGTTCGGCTCCGGCAGCCTGGGCGAGCATGAAAAGCGCCAGGCCTTTCTGCTGACGGAGCAAAAGCTGCTGGAGACCTGCTATGAGGAGGCCGAGGACGCCCTGACCTTCTACTATCGGGCGTCCATGCTGGGACGGGTGTACCGCTTTATGACGGAGCAGCGCCTGTTCCACGGGGGGTTCCCCTTTGAGGAGCCCCGGCCCATCGCCTTTTTCCCCGGCACCTTCGATCCCTTCACCCTGTCCCACAAGGGCATCGTCCGGGCCATCCGGGACCGGGGCTTCGAGGTGCTGCTGGCCATCGACGAATTTTCCTGGTCCAAGCGGACCCAGCCCTACCGAATCCGCCGCCGCATCGCGGCCATGTCCGTGGCCGACGAGTTCCACGTTCACATTTTCCCGGAGGACTTCCCGGTGAACATCGCCAACCCCGGGAATCTCCGGTGCCTGCGGGAGGCCTTTCCCGGGCGGCCTGTGTCCATCGTGGTGGGCAGCGACGTGGTGGCCCATGCCTCGTCCTATCAAAAGCCCGTGGAGCCGGACTCCATCCACACCTTCGACCATGTGATCTTCCGCCGGGAGGAGCTGGGCGGCCCGGTGGACTACGGCTGCATCCGGGGCCGGGTGGTGGAGCTGACACTGCCGCCTCAGCTGGAGGAGATCAGCTCCACCCGCATCCGGGAGGCGGTGGACGCCAACCGGGATATTTCCCGGCTGGTGGACCCGGCGGTGCAGGACTTCATCTATCGCCGGGGCCTGTATCTGCGGGAGCCCCAGGACAAGCCCATGCTGCAAACGGAGGACCTGGAGTTCTCCGTATCCCAGCACCCGGCGGAGGAGCTGCTGCCCCTGCTGCGGGAGCTGGGGCCCGACGGCTCCGCCGTGGCCCGGGCGGTGTCTGAGTCCGGCGACCAAGCGGTGCTGCTGCACCGCAGCGGCCAGACCTGCGTTCTGGGGGCCGTTACCTTCCGGTGTCTGGACTCTCAGATGCTGTTCTCCCGGCTGAAAAGCCCCGCCCTGACGGGTCTGGTGCGTCAGAGCACCGGAGGCCGGGCTCTGCTGGTATCGGGCCTGCTGGTGCCCCGGGGGGAACAGCAGGAGGAATTCGGCCAGCTGCTTTTGACGGAGGTCCTGACTCTGGCCCTGAGCCGGGAATACGCCTATGGACTGTACGTTCCCCTGGAGGGGGCGGCATCGACCTTTGCCCGGCAGCTGATGCTGCGCCAGGGCTTCGTGCCGGTTTCCGGCGGGGAACGGGACGCCCTGGCCGTGGATATGCGGCGGCCTCTGGTGCTCAGCCGCAACGTGGACACCGCCATCAAGCAGCCTCTGGCGGGGCGGCCCGCCGTGGCGGCGGCGGTGTCTGCCGCCCGCATCCGCCTGCAGGAGGCCCTGACCCGGCTGTATCCCGGCGAGCTGGTGCTGAGCCTCAGCGCCGGGGTTATCTATCACCGGCTGCTGCAGCGCATCACCCGGCGCAACGGCGTTCCGGCGGAGCCGGTGACGCCCCGCCGCCTGGGGCCGGATATCTGCGTGCCCTACGGCAAAATTCTTCGCGGCGTGGCAGTGCCCAACACCGTCACCAAGACCCTGCGCACCGACAAGGTGTACGAGCCGGACCTGTCCGCCTATTCCATCGAGGCATATCCGGACTACTCGCCGCTGGCGGATCAGGTCCGCACCATCCGGGCCTTTGACCGGCCCGTGATCCTGGTGGACGACATGCTCCACGACGGCAAGCGCATCCGCCGTCTGGCCCCGCTGCTGCGGCAGACCCATACCCAGGTGGATCAGGTGCTGGTGGGCTATCTTACCGGCATGGGCAGGGACCTGATGGAGCAGCTGGGCTATCCCGTGGACAGCATCTACTACCTGCCCAACCTGCGCCGTTGGTTTGTGGAATCCACCCTGTATCCCTTCATCGGCGGCGACACCGTCCGGCGGCCGGGGCGTCTGCCCGGCGGGCTCCAGCCCTCGGTGAACCGCATCCTGCCCTACGCGTCCCCGGAGCTGCCGGATGTGGACGGCGGAGCCGTGTGGCAGCTGAGCCTGTGCTGCCTGGAAAATGCCCGGGACATTCTGCTGGCTCTGGAAACGGAATACCGGAGCCTGTACGCCCGGAACCTGACCCTGGCCCGGCTGGGCGAGGCGGTGATCCTGCCTCTGTGCCCGGACAAGGGGCCCTGCATGACCTATGACCTGACCCGCGCCGCCTCCACCTATCTGGACGGAGACATTGAGCAGCTGCGGCGCATGAGATAAGGAGGTGTCCCTATGTATTACTACTATACCTATGACGGCCGCACCCTGTGCAGCGCTGGGGCCCTGCCGTACCCGGAGATATCCGCCCTGCCGGAGACGGGAGAGGTGCTTTGGGTGTTTCATCGGCCTCCCCTGGCCGGGCGGGACACCTTCCCGGTAACGGACCCGGCCCAGCTGACGGAGGAGGAGGGGGTGGCGTCCCTGTGTACCGCCCCGTGCCCCGAGGATGTGCCCCCGGCGCTGCTGTCCGCCATCCGGGCGGGGCGGGTCCGGGCGGTGAACGGGTCCCACCCCCGGCTTGAGGAGCTGCTGGCTCCTGTGTCCCGGCCGGAAAAGGTCCGGGTGAATCTGTTGGCCCTGGGCGATGTGGGCAGCACCCTGCTGCTGGGCCTGCGGCTGATGGGCGGGGACGTGATCTCCTCCATCGGCATCTGCGACCTGCGGGAGGGGGTGGCCCGGCGCTGGGAGTTCGAGCTGAACCAGATCCAGCTGCCGGGGCCCTATGACGCTCTGCCGCCGGTGGAGATCGTGCCTCCGGAGCGGCTGTTCGACGGGGATGTGTTCCTGTTCTGCGCGTCCCGGTTCGTGCCGGACACGGCGGTGAAAACCGGCGACGTGCGCATGGCCCAGTACCGGCTGAACCGGGAGCTGGCGGCCCTGTATGCCCGCAAGGCCCGGGAGGCCCGCTATCGGGGGCTGTTCTGCGTGGTCAGCGACCCGGTGGACCCCCTGTGCCGGGCGGTGCTGACGGAGAGCAACCGCGCTCCCGGCGGCGGGATGGACTATCAGGGCCTGCTGACCTGCCAGGTCCGGGGCTTCGGCCTGGGGGTCATGAACGCCCGGGCGGCGTACTACGCCCGGCAGGACCCCCGCTTTGCCTCGTTCCTGACCGATGGGCGCACCTTCGGCCCCCACGGGGAGGACCTGGTGGTGGCCAACTCCATCGACCGCTATGACGACGGGCTGTCCCGTTTGCTGACGGAGCGGACCGTCCACGCCAACCTCCAGATGCGGGAGATGGGCTTCAAGCCCTATGTGGCCCCGGCCCTGTCCTCCGGAGCGCTGAGTCTGCTGCTGTGTCTGCGGGGCCAGTGGCACTGCTCGTCCACATACCTGGGCGGCGTGTTCATGGGGGCCCGGAACCGGGTAACGGCGGCGGGCACGGAGCTGGAGCGTCTGCCCCTGCCCCGGCAGCTGCAAGACCGCCTGCAAACCACTATGGACCGCCTGCGGGCCATTGACTGACGGAAAGGGGGCGTGAGCCATGTCCATCACGGTACTGTTGCCGGAGAACCTATACAGCGCCCCGCTGCGGGCCCTGCTGGAGCCGCTGCTGCCTCCGGGCAGCGTCATCCGCCGCCCGGAGGACGGCATGGAGGACCTGCAGAACCGGCGGCTGCTGTTTGCTGTGGCCCTGGACCCCAGCGGCTGCAACCTGGCCTATTATGGGATGCTCCGGGCCCTGCGGGGCAGCGATACTCTGCTGCGGGGCAGCGTGGCCGGGGTCATCGTCACCGGCGTGGGAGAGTTTTACACCAAGGACGTGGCCCGGGATATGGTGTTTGCTGCCAATCAGGCGGGCTGCGCCTTTCTGGGCCGCCCACTGGTGGAGGCCACCGGCTCCCTGCGGAATTTCCGCATCCAGGCCCAGATCGGCGGCGTGGACGAAAAAACCGCCTTCCGCCTGGCGGTCCGGGAGCTGATCGCCCGGCTGGACGGGTGGCGGCCCCTGCCGCCGGTGCGGCGGGTGCTGGCCCTGCACGCCTCCCAGTGCAGCACCTCCAACACCCTGGCCCTGTGGGAGCTGGTGAAGGCGGCTCTGCCGCCGGAGATAGCCGTGGAGGAGGTGGGCCTGCGCAACGGCACCGTCCCCGACTGCAACGGGTGCAGCTATACCGCCTGTCTCCACTTCGGGGAGCAGGGCAGCTGCTTTTACGGCGGCCCCATGGTGGAGGAGGTGTATCCGGCCGTCCGCCGGTGCGACGCCCTGGTGATGCTGTGCGCCAACTACAACGACGCCCTGTCCGCCAATCTCACCGCCTGCGTCAACCGGCTGACGGCCCTGTTCCGCCAGACCCGGTTCTATGACAAACGGCTGTTCGGCCTGGTGGTGTCCGGCTATTCCGGCGGCGACCTGCTGGCCCGGCAGCTGATCTCGGCCCTGAATATGAACAAGTCCTTTTTCCTGCCGCCCCACTTCTGCCTGCTGGAGACTGCCAACGAGCGGGGGAGCCTTCTGCACCTGCCTGGCATCCGGGACACTGCCGCCGCCTTTGCCCGGAAGATGGCAGAGTGATGGGCTGCGCCTACGCCGGGGTCTTTGCGGGCCGGGGACGGCGCTTTGGCTTGATTTTGAATCCCTGAAAGCTGGTGACACAATGCCCCTTATCATCGTTCGCAACGATATCACGAAAATGCCCGTGGACGCCATCGTCAACGCGGCCAAGGAATCCCTGCTGGGCGGTGGCGGCGTGGACGGCTGCATCCACCGGGCGGCGGGGCCGGAGCTGCTCCAAGAGTGCCGGCGGCTTGGCGGCTGCAAAACCGGCGACGCCAAGCTCACGAAAGCCTACCGCCTGCCCTGTAAATATGTGATCCACACCGTGGGTCCCGTGTGGAACGGCGGTAAGTGCGGCGAGCGGGAGCAGCTGGCCTCCTGCTATCGCACCAGCCTTGCGCTGGCCCAGGCGCACAGCTGTGAGACGGTGGCCTTCCCGCTGATCTCCTCCGGCGTTTTCGGCTATCCCAAGGATCAGGCGCTGCGGGTGGCGGTGGACACCATCAGCGAATTTCTGGCTGAAAACGACATGACGGTCTATCTTGTGGTTTTCAGCCGCGCGGCGTACCAGATCGGCAACAAGCTGTTTGCGGACATCGCCGCCTACATTGACGACCACTATGTGGACGCCCACACCGATTCCCGCCGGGAGCGGATGCGCCGGAGCTTTGACCTGCAAAGTCAGCCGCTGAGCGTCTACGAAGATGCCGCACCGCAGTATGCCTCCGCTTCCGTGGCCTCGGACAACCTGGACGATCTGCTGGCGCATCTGGACGCCGGATTTTCGGAGACGCTGTTGAAGCTCATCGACCGCAGCGGCAAAAAGGATGTCGAGGTTTACAAGAAGGCCAACGTAGACCGCAAGCTGTTCTCGAAAATCCGCAACAACCCGGACTACAAGCCCTCCAAGCCCACGGCGGTGGCCTTCGCCATCGCGCTGGAACTGAGCCTGCCGGAGACCTGCGACCTCATCGCCCGCGCGGGCTACGCCCTCAGCCCCAGCAGCAAGTTTGACGTCATCATCGAGTATTTCATCATGCAGCGGGACTATGACATTTTCAAGATCAACGAGGCGCTGTTCGCGTTCGACCAGAGCCTGCTGGGGGCGTGAGGAGGCAGTAGCATGGGAAACGGAGAGATGTATACCCCTCGAAAGCTGTGGTTTATTGACAAGAATACAGGGGAAAAGGCTGTGGTTGCCGCGGAATGTGTTAACCCCGGAAAACTCTCTTTCTGCTATCAAGGGAAGCGGTATGCCATCCCTGTGAGTATGCTTGGGAACCGGATATATGGCTGCTTGCCGGAAAAGCCGCAGGAGAAAGAAACTCCCTCAAAAGAAATATTCTACCAGGGAGAACACTTTAGATTCAAGAACGGCCAATGGGTATCAAACAACGGCAGTATTCCCAAGGAGACATATCAAGGAAGGCTCTCCAACCTGTATGAAAAGCGGTGTAAGCACTACTCTCATCCGGTAAAAGAATTAGTCTCCTTTGCGCGAAAACAAGCAAGGAATGCCGATGGGATCAACACGGCGATTCGCACCTTGGAGATTGCCACGCTGCGAGCAACTTCCAGAGAGGCGAAAGGCTTCTTGGCGACGCTTTGCAGTTTGTATCGGCGAGCAGGATTACCCAACGCGGTTGCCTCGCTTTATGATTACGCCGTAGGAAAATATGGAAAACAAGTTGAGACGCCGCCATTCCTGACCTCGGTATCTGCGGCATTTATGGACATCGGCGACATAGAGATGGCAGATATCATGCGGAACAAGGCGTCTTTATTGATTGGCGGTGACGACGCAAAGCTGACCCATTTTTCAAGGAGATTTGATACAGAGACGCAGTTTGAGCGAGACGAGAATGATGAGAAATAGGACGAAGGAGCATACCACCATGACTTTTATCTGCTACCCCAAATGCACCACCTGCCAGAAGGCACAGAAGTGGCTGGACGAGAACGGCATCTCTTATACATTCCGGGACATCAAAATGGAAAAGCCTACTTATGAAGAGCTGTCTGCGTGGCATCAGCGCAGCGGCCTTCCGCTGAAAAAGCTTTTCAACACCAGCGGTCTGCTATACAAATCTAGGGCGCTGAAGGACAAGCTCCCCGAAATAAGCGAGGACGAGATGCTGAAGCTCCTTGCAGCAGACGGGATGCTGGTCAAGCGCCCGCTGCTGGTGGGTGATAACTTCGTGCTGGTCGGCTTCAAGGAAGCCGAGTGGGAGAGCCGTCTAAAAAAATAAAGAAGAGGTGAAACACCATGGATATACAACGAGCAAAAGAACTGCTGACGGTTTTGGCGGAAGGCGTTGACCCCTTGACCGGCGAGGTCTTGCCGGACGACCATGTATGCAACAAAGGCGAGATCGTTCGCGCACTGAACTGCGCCGTGGAGGAACTGTCCCGCAGACGGAAAAAACCGCTGCCCGAAAACAATGGAAAACCTTGGACGGAGG
>OJPW01001052.1_pt1 | contig 17930 bp, 18 predicted proteins | sample 1598571 | NCBI WGS metagenome assembly OJPW01 (sample SAMN03922493, study PRJEB24848) | human gut metagenome | isolation source: stool sample | host: Homo sapiens | place: Germany | collected 2011-05
GGGAATATAGCTGCGATTGCGGCCAGAGCAAGCGCGAAACCATCTACGCAACCGGTCACAGCTATTCCTATGGAAGCTGGGAGCAGTATTCTACATCGCAGCACCGGCGCGAAGCCTATTGCCGGAACTGCGGCGATTCGGATTACGAATATGCCAGTCACAGCATGAACTATGGTTCTTGGAGCAATCATTCCGATACGCAGCACAGCAGGACAGCCTCTTGCCGTACCTGTGGATATAGCACTACGGATTACGGCAATCATAGCTATTCTACCGGTTCGTGGAGCAAGTACAGCGACACCCAGCACCGCAGAAGCAAGACTTGCTCCGGCTGCGGCGCATCGACCTATGACTATGCCGACCACAGCTATTCCTATGGCTCGTGGACAAGAGCGGACGATACACAGCACAAGCGCACGAAAACCTGCTCTGTCTGCAAAGCGTCCAGTGAAGAATACGCCGACCATGTGGATGCCAACGGCGATGGAAAGTGCGACGATTGCGGTGCAACTGTCAGCCTGACCGTCACTTGGGACGCGGGCGGCAACGGCGGTACGATTGACGGCAAAGCAACGTACAGTGAAACTGTTCAGCCGAACAGCAAGCCGACGATTCCCGCATCGCTCCCCGTCAAAAAGGGGAACAGCTTTAAGGGCTGGTACACGGCCAAAACAGGCGGCAAGCTCTACAATACCGTCACTTCGATCACGGCCAGCACAACATTTTACGCACAGTTTGAAGCAAACAAATACGTCGTGACATGGGATCTTGGTACTGGCAAAACGGAAACCACAAATCAGACCTACGGCGAAAAGCTGGCGCTGCCGACTGAGCCGACACGCAAAAATGCGGAGTTCCTTGGTTGGTTCACGGAAGCGAACGGCGGTACGCAGGTAACAGCAAATGACGTTTTCACGGAAACCACAGATAAAACGTATTACGCCCACTGGGAGATCACCGAGGTTTTCTCGGTCACTGTTCCGGTCACATTGCCCCTCGTTGTCGATGAAAGCGGCGAGGTTCACACGGGCAGCGCGGAGATCATCAATGCTTCTACCGGCACAGTTGTTGTATCTTCGGTTAGCATCAGCACGAAGAATGGCTGGCAGCTCGTTCCCTACACAACTGACATGGCGCATGAAAAGGTTGACGCGAAGCTCCTCGGTTTCAAGATCAATGATGCGCAGACCAACAAAACTGGTGATACAGAGATATTCTCCCTGACTTCCCCGTGGAAAATTGCGGAGAACAGCCGGTTGCCACTCTCCTACGATGCCGTTGTCAGCGCCGTATCCAAAGCAGTCACTGAGCAGGAAGTTCTCTCCATTGTCTTTGTTCTGGAATGGGGCGGTGAATGATCAAAAAACCTGAGAACGGGTTTCCGTTCTCAGGTTTACGCTTCTATTCTGCGGTGCGCAGCCTGCCAGGATAGGGCTTGCTCCAATTCATAGGCGATCTGTTCTTCCTCGGTTGCTTTGCGCACCGTCATACACCCGCATTCCGGGCACTGCTGCGGCATGAAGCGGTCAAAGCCCCAAAAGGTTTGCTCACAGGTATTACATGCGTAGAGCATGGCGTTCACTCCTTTATATTTTTAGTTTATCGCTCAAATGTGAACATTTCAACGCCGGGGGCTGCTCAGTCTTCGGTACATCCATTTTTGGAGGAATACATGAAAAAGCTATATCGTTTTTATACACTCTGCCTGCTGCTTTTGCTGTGCGTCAGCCTGTTTTGTGTGCAGGCGTTTGCTGTCGAGGATATGTGGACGGCGGCGAACCGCATCATCGTGGACGTTTACAGCAAAATTGCAGGCGTCAGCACGGTGCTGGCCGGCCTGATGTCCGCCGTCGCGGTCGTCGGTGCAAAGCTGTCCAATAATCAGCACAAGGTTGACCAGGCGTGGGACTGGCTGCGCCGCATCTGGATCGCGTGGGCGGTCATCAACGGCATCGGCGCGTTCATCGCCTACGTTGCGCCGCTGTTTCAGGGTCTTGCAACGATCCAAGGCTAAACAGAATCATCCGGCGAGGAACGGAGGTGACGGTGCTTGCTGGAGCTGCTCTTTCAGGGCTTTATCGAATGGATCTACGGCCTGATCCTGGAATGCTGGGAGTATTTCGCGTCCGTGCTGTTTGACCTCATGAGTCTGGATTTTGCGTATCTGCGTGAGCATATGCCCGTCATTGATACCATCCGGCAGATCATGCTGGGCGTCGGCTGGGCGCTGCTCATCGGCAATCTCGTCTTTCAGGCCACGCGCGGCATGGCGGCGGGGCTCGGCTTTGATGCCGAAGACCCGAAGCTGCTTTTTACACGGACATTTGCCTTTTCGTTTCTGCTGGTAGCAAGTCCGCAGATCTGCGAGCTGGGGCTGAATATGACATCGACTGTCATCGAGCTTTTGCAAATGCCGGACGCCATGGATATTACTTTTGCGGATGAAGCCTCCTTCGGCGGTCTGACCGGTTCTTGGCTGCTTGTCGTGATTTGCGGCATCATCGTCATGTTTCAGACGTTCAAGCTCATTATGGAAATGGCAGAGCGGTATTTTATCCTCGCTGTGCTGACGATCACCTCGCCGCTGGCCTTTGGTATGGGCGGAAGCCGGAATACGTCGGACATTTTTAATGGCTGGTGCCGGATGTTCGGCTCCATGTGTTTGCTCATGGCGACGAACGTGATGTTCGTCAAGATGCTTTTATCTGTGCTGTCGTACTATCCGAGCGGCCTTGACGTGCTGCCATGGATGGTGCTGGTCGTTACCATCGTCAAGGTAGCGAAAAAAGCGGACAGCATCCTCGCGCGCATTGGCCTGAATCCAGCTATGACGGGCGATCCATTAGGCCGCGGCTTCCCCGGTGCAATGACGATGATGGTCGTTCGCTCAATGGTGTCCAATGCAGCGCATACCATCGGCAGGAACGGCAATCAGCCGCGCAGTGGCAGCGGAAATTCCAAGCCGAACGCACCGACCGGGCCCCGTACTGGCGGTGCTGGCAGCACTTCCAATGTCAATGCGCCCTCGCACGCAAACGGCTATCATCATAGCACGTCTGCGCAGCAAAACAGCGCGAATCCTGCATTCAATCAAGAATCTATTTCGGCTCAGACGGTTGCTGCACAGACGGATACCGTACAATCCGCCGCCGAAAAGATGGCGGGCGCATTCCCACAAGCCGCGCCTGCTGGCACCGGCAAGCAGCCCAACTCCACGCGCAAAACCGCCGTGCCGCCCGGCACCAGACGTGCACCGGGTCATGTAGCAGCGCCAGAGAACAAAGCTGCGTCCACAGCAGCAAAAGCCTCGCCCGGCGCGCCGTATCATCCCGCAGGAGCTTCGCAGCCTGTCATGGGCGGCGCGGGCACGCAGAACACGCAGCAGGAGCAGACCGTACATTCCCAGTCGGAATCCCATCCGCGCAGCAGCGCATCGGTACAGAATCATGCTGGCGCGGTTTCGTTCGGTGCGGCAGGAAAAACGGCAGGCCAAAAACCGCCGCGCAGCGCCAATCAGCCAACCGGCAGCGCAGGAAAATCGTATCACAGTACCAACGCACAGGGGCAGACGGTACAGGCCGAGTCTGCACAACAGCGCAGCACCTTTGTGCAGCCGCCTGACACACAGCGAGGCGCACCGAATGCGGCCGCGCCAAATGCAATGCCAAACAATCCTGCATCTACGTCCGCCACTCCGCGCAGTCCGGCACAACCTGTCGGCAGCGCAGGAAAAGGTCAGATGCAGTCTGCGCATACAGAAACGACGCAGCAGCGCAGTACCTTTGTGCAGACTCCAAACACGGCAGGCGCACAGCCAGCAGCAGATCATCCGGCTTCGCCTGCTTCTCCACGGTTCGGTATGGCAGGAAATCCGTCTGTGCCGCACAGCGGCGTACAGTCAACATCCGTACCAAGCGGTACGGCAGGAAAACAGCCAGATTCTCATTCCGCACCCGCCCGCGATACCGCAGGAACTGGTACGCGGCCGCAGCAATCAAGTGGCCCGCAGAATACGCCAGTCCCCGGTACAGCAGGAACACAGCGCACGTCCATCGGCGGACGTTATACCCAGCCGGTGCAGCAAACGACGCGCGTTTCTGCGAATGGGAATACGCAAATTACCCAGCAGAATCATGTTTCTGCTCAGCAGTCCAACGGCGCGGCGCAGCCGTCCAGCGGAACCCGCATGGATAGCCGCTCTACAAATCGGGAGCATCCCGCACCCACAGCGCCGGTATCTCCGGCAGCGCCGTCTTCCAACCGCGAAACTGGTACGCCTCCGCGCTCGACCGCGCGGCCTGATGCGGCACGTCCGGCAGAACAGCGCGCTTCGCAGCGCCCAATTCCCGCACAAAGCGGCAGCGCAGAAAAGCCGATACCGCAGACTGGCACACAAGCTTCTCCTGTTTCCGCCGCTTCTTCCGAACGGCAGAGCAGGAAACCGGCGACCCCGTCTGCTATGGGCAGCATGACTGTGTCGGCTCCGGTATCGCAGGAATCGCGCGGACTGCAAAGAAGCCCTGCAGCAGAATCCTCTGCCAAGCGTCCGGCAGCGCAGGAACGCAAGGCCGGCGCACAGTCGGAGCCGCAGAAGAAGGAGCAAACGCTCTATCATCGCCCCGGTACCGCAGGAATTGCGCCCTCCGCAGCTGGGATCAATACGGAAGCAGCATCGGCGGCGCAGAAGCCCGCTGCGGAAAAGGCGGCAAAGAAACCGTTCGTTCCGCTGACCGGCAGAACCCCGGAATCCATTCCGTCACATCTCGATCTGCATGAAGCCTCGCAGAAGACGACGAAGCGCCCGCAAAAGAACACGCAGGAGGTGGCATCAGATGAATGACCAGAACCGCCGCTCCGCTGCGGAGGTCATGGCGAATGCGGCGCGCGTGGTCAAGGCAGCTGTCAACATCGTGCGGGCGGCGATCGCAGGAGGGCTTCACGGCGCGGCTGCCGCCGCTGCGAAGGAGTTCTTGCCGACGATCATCAAGTTTGCCGTCGGCGTTCTCATTGCCATCATCGTGATCCCAATGTTCGTGATCTCTGCCATGCCGAATATGTTTTTCGGCTACGAAACGTCCGAAAAGGACCCGCAGATCACCATGCGGGAGCAGGCGCTTTCCATCGGCGGCGCGTATCTGTCTTTGGAAGATTTCGAGAAAACGCAGCAGGACGCCATCATCACCGGCGAGGCTGCCGCGTATGAGAATCAGGGCGTCACCATCGATGAAATCAGGGTATCCAGCAAATTTGATGAAGAAGATCTCTGCTGGTACATCGCCATCAATTCCGTTGCCCACAAGCAGGACTTGTCAGAAATGAAGCCGGAGGAAGTTCAGTCACTTCTGATCTCCAATCTCAAGCACACAACGCGGCTGGAATCCTCCGGCGACCAGACTGTCCTCCGTATCATCTTCCAGCCGCTCGATAAAGACAAGCTCATGGATGATCTGGCGTTCGATGAGGATGCAAAAACGTGGGCAGGCGCGCTGTTTGAAACGATCTACGAAAGCGACGCGCTCAACAAATACAAAGACAAATTTGAAGCCTATAAGCCCAGCTATGCGGGCGATACCGGATACACCGGCCCGGCGGAAACCTCACCCGGCGGTGGAGGTGGTGGCGCGGAGAGCGGCGGCGGCGCCGACAATACCATTGATATCTCCGGTTTTACGAATCCGCGCACAAAAAACAACCATGATCTCGCCGCCTATGCGATACAGGCGTGGGAACACGGCTGGGGGTATGTGTGGGGGACGTTCGGGAATGTCCTGACGGAATCCATGCTCCAATACAAGCTGGAGCAGTACCCGGACATCGGCGCGTCGGAAGCATTTATCCGCGAACACTGGCTCGGCAGGCGTACAACAGACTGTGTTGGCTTGCTGAAGGGTTATGGATGGCTGAACCCTGATACGCTGACCATTGACTACAACACAAACGGGATGCCGGACTACAATGCCGACCGGATGTATGCGTCTGCCAAGGAAAACGGCACCGAGTACGGCGGTATGGACACGATGCCCGATATTGTCGGTCTTGGTCTTTGGAAGCAGGGACACTGGGGCGTCTACGTCGGGAACGGCTATGCCATTGAAGCGATGGGAACCCAGTACGGCGTGGTGCGCACAAAGGTCGAGGGGCGCGGCTGGCAGGGCTGGTGCAAGATCCCGTACATACAATATGACGAATAAAGGAGGGGCCTATGAAGGTCAGAAAATTCCGCATTCTCCGCCTGCGGCACCATGTCAGCATGGTCGAGCTTGGCCGGGCCTGCGGCGTATCCGCGCAGCGCATCAGCGAGCTGGAACTGAGCGAAAACAGACCATCGGCGGAGACCGTACAGAAAATCCAGAGCGGCTTTGAATCTATCATAGCCCAACGCGGAGAGAAATTGGGCTTGCTGCGGCAGGACTATGATTCCTGCAAAAATTCGCTGATGGAGCGCGTGGGAGAATACGAATATGAGCTATGAAACCTATCATATCCCCGTAAATTTTACGGACGCGGGCAAGCTGTTCGGCGTGTTTGAGATCCGCAATGCGGTCGAAACCGTGCTGCTGTGCATTCCTATCCTCTTTCTCTGTCTGGCGCTGCTGCCGCTGACGCTTATGCCGAAGATCATCGTCACGATGACGATCCTCGTCCCTGTGGGCGGCTTTGCGCTCATTGGCATCGGCGGCGACAGCCTCACCAGATGGCTCAAGGCGTGGATAAACTGGCGCAAGCACCGGCGCATGATCTTTTACCGCGGGGAGGTACATCTATGAGCATGAAAGACGCCATTTTCGGCACGGCCGCGCCGACCAGTCACGGCGGCGCGACCTATCGTGACAGCATCCAGGCGTGGCTGCCGGTCAAGAATATTATCGGCGGCGTGGTCATCACGAAGGACAACCGTTTCATTAAAATCCTTGAGGTGCTGCCGGTCAATTTTTATCTAAAATCCCCGTCCGATCAGCAGAATATTATCACATCCTACGCCGCGTATCTGAAGATCGCACCGGACAGCATGAGCTGCGAGGTGCGCACACTCCCGCCGGACACAAGTGAATACGTCGAGCAGATGCGGCAGTTTCAGAAAAGCGAAGAAAGCGAAAACTGCCGCGCGGAGATCGAGGACAATATAGAGAAAATCGGTCTCGGCATCGCAAGTGAATCCATCCGGCATCGCTTCTTTCTCGTGTTCCAGTACGAAGCCAAGATGCGCGCCAAGCGCAACACCGTCAAGGGCATCATCCAGCGCCTGAACGAAGAAGCGGACACAGCGCGGCGGTATCTGGACATCTGCGAGTTGGAAGTCTTAGAACCGCGCTACACGGACGATTTTGTGCTGAAGCTCCTGTACGAGCTCATCAACAAGGGAACGAGCCTGCGCGTCAAGCTGCCGGAAGGTGTGTTTGACATGACAACGGAGGTGCATGGGGTGTATGGAGAATAAAAAAGAGGAATGGATTTCTCCGTTCCTCCTGAATGGGTAGGATTCAATTCAGACAAAGTCAATTTTTAACTGCTTTCCGAGCCCAGCCGCAATTCTTGCCAGTGTATCGATCGTGGGACTTGCAGAGCCGTTTTCGATCCGGCTGATATTGGACTGCCGGATCCCGGTCTTTTCAGCAAGCTCTTTCTGCGTCATATTACAGGCAAGCCGCGCAGCGATCACCGCGCGAATCGCTTCGTATTCCGGCCGCTGCGCTTCATATTCAGCAGCAAACGCAGGATCTTCCATTTGCTGTGCAAGATAATTCTTGAAATCACTCATAGTAATGACTCCTTTCATAGTCTGCCTTATATTTACGGGCAAGTATCAGTTCTGATTTTGGGGTTTTCGTGGTCTTTTTTACAAATCCATTTGTAATAACGATCGTATGATTGACCACAAAGAAATTAAATAGTCTGGAAATGTCACTCGCAAATTTGATCCTAAGCTCAAACAGACCGTCTTCTAACTGTTTGGAATATGGCTCACGCAGTTGATTTCCGAACTCCTCTAAAATTGAAAGACTGTGCAAGGCCTTTGCGCGCATCTTTGTATCCAGCGAGTCCAGAAACTCCACCGCCGGTTTTGTTCCATTCGGTAGTTGATAAAACTCAATTTCAAACATATATGCACCTTTTATCTGCCCACTATTAGTATATTCCTTTTATGATATATTGTCAAGCCGCCACGAACTGAGGTCTTCACCATGCGCTTATAAAAAATGGCGGGAAATTCTTCCCGCCTGCGGTGGCCCAAAGAACTTATGGCCAAGCCAGCTACATCATTAACGCCTCGCGCTTGGGATATAGGTGGCGAAACACCTGCTGAGAATCATTCGATTCACCCATATTATATGCGACATAATGCAAAAAATCAACGCCATACCAAACAATTCCGTTCTGAATTTTCTATGAACAAAAGCAATCATAAACCATTTCAAGGAGTGTGATCCACTTGAAAAAGAACCGCAAAAAGTCCGCTGCCCCGCCGCCAGATGCAGCGCCGGAGGAGAAGCCGCCAGTCAAGGAGCAGCCGAAGAAGCAGCCGTTTCTCAAGCGCCTGCTGTTCGGCGAAGAAACGCCGGATCTGAGCGAGCTGGAGGCAGGCTCTACAACAATTCTGGACATTCTCTCGCCCACGAGCGTGGACACCAAAAGCCGGGACTACATCGTAGTGGACGGCATTTTTCATGCCTATCTTTACATTACGGGCTACGGGTATTCCACGACCGTCGGCGCAAGCTGGCTGGCACCGCTGGTCGAGGCCGGCGAGGGCGTCAGCATTTCGTTTCACTTTGACAAGCAATCCAAAGAAAAAATCCTGGCGAAGATCTCGCAGCAGACCATGATGAACCGCAGCCGGATGCGCGATGTTGCAGATACCCGGCAGGACTTTGAGGAACTGGACAGCGCCATCGCGTCCGGGATGTATCTCAAAGACGTGATGAACCGGCAGGGCGAGGATTTTTATTATATGCACACGCTCATCGAGGTCACGGCCAGTGATCCAGAAACACTGGAGCATCGCGTCACGGCGGTTGAAAAGCTGTGTGTCTCCGTGGACATGATCGCCCGGCGCTGCGAGTACAAGCAGGAGCAGGCATTTTTGTCCATGCTGCCAATTCTCTATCTCGACCCGGACATAGAACGCAAGTCACGCCGCAATGCACTCACCAGCGGCGTGGCGGCAGCGTTTCCATTTGCGTCCTATGAGCTGTCCGACCGCAACGGCATCTTTCTTGGGCTCAATATGTACAACCGCTCACCGGTCTTTCTGAATCCCTACGACGACTACAAATACACAAACGGCAACATCTGGATCGGTGGCTCGTCCGGTGCAGGCAAGACGTTCACGCTTCAATGTGTCGGCGGTCGCCTGCGGCAGCAGGGCAAGCGCGTCATTTACATCATTCCGAAGAAAGGCCACGAGTTCCGTCCGCGCTGTGAACAGCTCGGCGGTCTGTATCTGCGGATGTCCCCGTCCTCGCCGGACTGTCCGAACATCATGGCCATCCGCAGAAAATCCCTTGACACCTACGCGGGCCTCAAAGGGCTTGCCTCCCGCGACGATTCCGTGCTGGCAGATAAGATCTCCCGACTCATTATCTGGTACAGCCTGCAGAAGCGCGATCTCAGCGACGAAGACCGGAACTATCTGGACACATCGCTGGTCGAATGCTACCGGCGGTACGGCATCACGTTTGACAATGCTTCCGTGCTGAACGAAGACGGGAGTTTTCGCAGAATGCCCATTCTGGCGGACTGGTACGACGTGCTGCAGGAAAGCGCGGATACGCGGCATCTGGCTGTCGTGCTGGCACGGTATGTGACCGGCTCTGCCTCGGCCATGGGCAGCCGCAATGAAATTAACCTTGATAACAAATACATCGTCATTGATACATCCGGTATGCCCGATGATCTGCTTTTGCCCGGTATCTTCTGGGCGACGGACATTGCAAATGACCTCATCTCCGGTGCCGGTGGGCAGCTCTCCGCGCTGATCTCAGACGAGCTATGGTCGCTGGTCGGCGCAAACTCCAACCCACTGGCGGCAGGCTACATTCAGGAAATGGTCAAGACCATCCGCGGCCTCGGCGGTATCGCGATCACATCCACACAGGGTATGCAAGACCTGTTCTCTCTCGACAACGGCAAATACGGCAAAGGCATCCTGGATTCCAGCCGTATCAAGATCGTCATGCAGATGGAGGAACAGGAGGCGCGGCTGATTCAAAATGTTCTGAATCTCTCCGAGGAAGAAGTCCGTCAGATCACAAGATTCCGCCGCGGCGAGGGACTTCTGTGCATCGGGTATAATCATGTGCCCATCGCGTTTTACGCGACACAAAAAGAATACGATGCCATTACAACATCGCCAACAGATTTGCTGAACAGAAAGGAACGAGAAGTATGAACGAAGAACGCTTTGCAAAGGAAATGAAGAAGATCCAGTCGGTCGTCAGCAGGGCTTTGCAGAAAGCCAATACGCTGACTGCGCTTGCGGACGGCGGCAAAATGAGCCGTGAGAAATTACAGCTCACGCTGGAAGAAACCGCGTATTTCTTTGAATCCGCGACGCTCTATCTGCGCGCCCTCTGCGAAACACAGATGCCGGGCGCTGGCGGATACGGGCGGCGCGACGGGCTGGAGTTCCAGCTTCCGTCCGGGCACATCGAGATCGCGGGCGCGGGATGGGTCCATATGCAGATCGACACGCTCCTGCCGCATTGCCGGTATATGCCCGCGACTTGGCTGACGGACACCGTGCGGCAGCTTTTGACCGCGTATATGCAGCACACAAACTTCCGCCTGCATTTCAAACAGATGCTTTTGGTAATCGACGAACACAGCGACGTGGATGGCCGGCACGTATTCGATCAGGACAACAAGGGGTGGAAAGCCGTAAGCAATGCGCTCAAAGGTCTGGTCATCGACGATGACGACCAGTACCACCTATCCGTCCACATGATGTCCAGCCGCAGCGCGGAGAATGTTTGTCATATCAGTCTGGTGCTTCCGGAATCTGAGGAAGAATTTTTCCGGTTTCATCGAAAAGGAATCGCATACCGGCCTTTGGAGCCATCCGTTACCCTGTGCTCCGCGACTTCTTTTTGCCTTGTGTGAGGCTCGGACAGACCCGATGGCTCAAACCGCTTGTAATTCCATGCTTTTTCGCAATTTGAAGTGTCCGGCAGACGGCGAAAAACCGGCATCTACGGCTACCCATCGGTCAAGCAGCCAAAAGTCACGCAGAAGCACCGAAATTGTGGTTGCGCCGGAACCGGCGCAAGCGCAGTTTCGGTGCCTCGCAGGAAAATGGGAACTGCCATGATTTTTACGACCCGCGACCTTGATATTCTCCGCTTTCTCCGCTGGTGCCGCTTCGTGCTGGCAGAAGATCTGACTAGTGCGTTCTACAAAGCAGAGGTTCAGAACCTTGAAATCCTCCGCCTGATAAAGCTCTATTCCCCCGCGCAAGCCTACACGCTGACCGCCGCCGGGAACCGACTGCTCGACACCGCCTTTCCGAAACTCCCTGCCGCGGTTGCTCCGGCTTACAAAGCCGCTGATACCATACGCCGCATCCGGCAAGCAAAGCTGATGCTCACCGTATATCATGCGGGCGTTTCCGTTTTTACGACAGATGTTTCCGCGCTGTGCGAACAGGCGATGTTTCTCCCCATGATTGCCCGCAATCGCGGCGCCAATCCGTGGGGCAGTACCCGTGTGGCGGCGCTGCTCCATACCGGCAACCTCATGTGCGCGATCCACTGGGTCAGCCCCGGTATCGGCCGTGTTGCGCTGACGGATGAGCTGACCGCCTTTCAAAATCATACGGCGGCAATCCCTGCAAAACAGCGTGCCATGATCTTTGCCGCGTCCAGCTACGAAGAAATTCTTGCTGAACTGGATGCCGGGCAAAAGGGCCAGAACACGCGCCTGCAAACCTACCGCGAGGTCTACGATTGCCTGAAGCTGCCGCTGTTTCTGCTGCCGTGCAATGGCACAGGCTGCTTGCAGCTCCGTATCTTGAGCGTTCCCAACTACCGCGAACTTCTGGCGAGAATCATCCTGAAGTCGCATTACGTTCTGCCGCCCGCGAATCGAACGATGTATGACGCGCTGTATCAAGGTGTGCCGTTCATTATGGCGGCGGACATGAACCTACGTCGCATTGACGCGGCAGTGGAGGTTGCCCGTTCAGATAGCCTTTCTCAAATCGTGCTGGCTGCGCTTCCGGAACAGGTGGAAACTGTTCTGAACCGCCGCTACCGTGAGACCGGAAAGGCGCGTGTCTTTACGATTACGGATGCGGCATTGCGGGAGCTGCTTGGAAGCACCGCGCCATACACGCCGCCTGACCTGCCATTTTACACATCGGAAGGAAGTGTTCTGGATGTTCCGCCTCTCAAATCTCCTTGAAAAGCTGGAGGACAAACTGGACGCGAAATTCAAGAGCTGGTTTGCCCGAAACAAAGCCAAGCTGCCCATGCGCGTGCCAGCCGTGATCGTCGGCTGGTATTTTTATGGGATGTTTCTCAATTCGCTGCAGCTTGGAATCGCATCGACCTTTCATCAAACGGACGAAGAAATCAAAAGCATCTGGGTGCTGAACCCGTTCAAAAACTGGGGTGCGGTATTTACCGGCTTCGGAATTGTGACGACGCTGGTGATCGTGCTGATCATCTGCCTCATCACGAAAAAAGGCTACATCTGGTTCTCCGGCTACAAGTACACGCATGACCCGCGCGGGTTTGACATTCTCCCGGACGGTACGCATGGCACGTCCGGTTTCCTGACGGAAAAAGAAATGCGAGAATTTCTGGAGCTGTCGCCTGCGGGCAAGACGGAGGGCATGATCCTCGGCAAAGTTAAAAAGCATCCGGACGATCCGGACGCTTACGCGCTCTACGCTGCGCACCGGATGGTCGCCGGAGACAATAATAACTTACTCTGCATCGGCGCGCCGGGCAGCGGCAAGTCCAGAGGCTTTATCATCCCGTTCCTCATGGGCTGCGCAAAGCGCGGTGAGTCCGCGTTCATCACGGATGCGAAGGGCGAGCTTTTTGAACGTCTTTCCCCGTATTTCCGGCAGCATGGCTTCTATGTGAAAGCTGTGAATTTTCTGGACATGGAACACTCGGACGGTTGGAACTGTCTATACGGTCTGGACACCCAGCCGCAGCTCGTGCAGACGGTAGCGAACACGATCGTGCAGAACACATCAGGGCCGAAGGAGGCCAACGACTTCTGGAGCCGGGCGGAGCTGAATTTGCTTATGGCACTGATCCACTACGTCGTCAACCTGCGCGACGCCGACGGGAATCTTCTCCCCATTGAACAGCGTGGGCTCGGCGATGTGTACCGCATGATCGCGACGGAGAGCATTGAGGAAATCAACCGCAAGCTCGAAGCACTGCCGCCGGAGCATCCGGCCAAGTATCCGCATGGCCTGTTCCTGAAAGCAAAAGAAAACCTTTGGGGAAACATCGTCATTGGTCTCGGCAACCGATTGGCGGTCTTTCAAAGCCGCTTGGTGGATAAGATCACGCGCAACCACGATGTAGACCTTCTGCTGCCCGGCAAGCGGCCCTGTGTGTATTTTGTCATCATCTCCGCGCAGGACAGTGCCTATCGATTCCTGTCGTCGCTGTTCTTCTCGCTGGCGCTGCCGCTGCTTTCAAACTTCGCGCGTCTGCAATGCGCGGGCGGACGGCTGCCGGTGCTGACGAATTTCTGTCTCGACGAATACTGCAACATCGGTTATCTGGACGGCGTGGCGGACAGCCTGAACAGCATCCGCGGCTTTAATATGTCCGCGCAGATCGTCGTGCAGAGCCTTTCTCAGTGGCAGGAAAAATATCCGGGCAAGGAGTGGGAAAATCAGCTTGCGACGTTCGATCAGACGCTCTACATGGGCTGCAACGATCTGACGTCAGCAAAGTACATTTCGGAGAAATGCGGCAAGGTGACGATCTCCGTTCTCAACAACCAGATGCCGATGATGCCGCTGTTCTCGCCGGTGTATTCGTCCACGCGGCCGTACTCCCAGACGCGAAGCAACACGCAGCGCGATCTGATGAACCCGGATGAAGTCCTGCGCTTGGAAAACCGGAAGTGTCTGGCGCTGTTCAAGGGTCACAAGCCCGCGATCCTCTACAAAATGACGCCGGAGGAACTGCCGGACTATGCCGGCCTCACCACATGCCGGGTCATTGACTATATCCCGGAGTGGCGGAGAAACGAAGCCGAGACAGCGCCGCAAAAGCAGCCTCAAGCCCCAGCACAAAAAGAACCGTTAAACATCCCCAAACCACCCGACAAAGAAAAACAGCCAGACCGCAGCGGGCAGCCGCCCGCCTACGATCTGGCTGAGGATGATGAGATTGGAATGGTGGAGTGCACGGTGGACAGTATCCTGAACCAGTGATTTAGATTTGGCGTTTGATATCGCGCCGGCTGTAAATGATTCTGCGGACTTCCATGACATCATCAATGACGACATAGAAGATCGTATAATTGCGGACAGTGATTCGATAGTACGGATACTGCCGCTCCTTTGCCGAGTGATACTGTTCAAATGCTTCTGCGCAGAAAAGGCGGTCATGGATCGCCGTCTGCACATCAGAAATCAACGCTTCTGCGGCGATTGGGTTTTTCAGACGATGCGTGATATAATCTACGATTTCATTGAGGTCTTCTTCAAACAGTGGGAGGAAGCGCAACTTATAATGCTTTTCGTTCATGGATGCGGCTCCTCACTCTCGAAAAAACTTCATCTTCCGTATAACGAACGGGGTCTGCGGCCGCAGCCTTATCCGCTTCATCCAGCTTCAGTTCAATATCATCTGTCAGTGCGGCGTACTGCTCCAGACTGAGAACGACCATAGAGCCGTACCCGTTTTTGGTGAGATAAACAGGCTTGCCGCTTTTGACGCAGTCTTCGATCTCTGTAAACTTGTTTCGTAAATCTGATACAGGCCGAATCGTGATCATGCTTACACCTCCCAAGCAAATAAAATCTTTGTGGCATTATTTTATCATAACTGCGCCATTTTATCAACTATCAATACAATGCAATTAGAAATCGGAGGGAATCCCCATGAAAGCAGCCAAGCTGACCGAGCATCCAAGTTTCCGGCTTATGCGGCAGACGGACGTACAGAACGTCTGGCACATGCAGATGCCGCGATGGTTATTTTCCGACCCGCGATACGCGGATATGAGTTTGGACGCGAAAGTGACGTACACATTTCTTCTCAACCGCTTCCAACTTTCACGGCGAAACGGCTGGGTGAATGATGCCGGTGAGGTGTTCGTGATCTTTCCCCGCAAGGCGCTGGCGAAGGAGCTTCGCATCTGTGAGCAGCGCGTCACAGCGGCCTTTCGCAAGCTGGCGGAGCTTCAGCTCATCTGGGAAAAACGTTGCGGCCGCGGCGACGCCAATCAGATCTATCTGGCCAGCGTCACGCCCATCGACGATCCGAGCTACGAATGTGCGCCTTTTTCCTCAAAAGAATATGAATCCTGCGGTTCCAGAACCGCGGATTCTGCGTTTCTTGAAGCGGAAGAACCGCAGGATACGCGGCCCCAGAACCTCGAAATCCCCGCCTTTAGAACCGCAGATTCTGATGTTCCAGAACCGCAGGATCCGGGCGCAAGTAATACTGATTTTAGTCAACCTGATATAGCTTTCTCAGATGTCAGTCCATCCGTACCTTCGGAGGACAGACCGGCGGACGATGAAAAAGAGCTCACGGGCATTCTGGATGCTTGTGAGCTTTCGTATTTCAAGCCGGAGGTGGCGCGTGTTTTTGAGAATGCCATTGAGCGGCTTTTTTACTCGGACAACCTGCGCATCGGACAGGCCGTTCTGCCGAGAAGCCGGGTACGCTCGCGGCTGCACCGGCTGAACTATTTCGTTTTGCAGGAAGCGGAGAGCAAGCTGCACGCGAACCGGAATGTGCCGGTCAGGGATTCTACGAAATATGTTATGTCAACCATCTACAACTGCATAACGGAAACGGAGAGTGACCTGCTGGTCGATCCGTATCTCAATTCGCTGCGCTCGCCGCCGGGAAAGGGGCGAGGCTGATGCTGCTGACGAAACAGCAAAAGTATCTGCTTGCGGCACTCGAAAAGCTCGGCTGCGCGGAGCTGCGGCAGCTTGCCGCGCTGCTGCAAAAAATGTTTGCCTTTACATCGATTGGCGACGCCATGCGCGTGACCGGCGCTTGTGTACGCCAGATGCAGATGGGTGGCCTGCTGCAAATCTCGGATAGCATCGTCAGTCACTGCGGAGAACGGGCAGTTTCGCAGCAGATAGAAGCCATTGACGTGATGCTGGAGCTGTCTGCGGCACAGCCGGAGAGTTTTTATGCCGTGGATCAACACATCCTGCTCCGCTTTTCGCTTGGAGAACCCAGCTTCAAGCAATTCGTCATCGTGTCCGGCAGCGATCCGCCGCCAGAACGTGAACTCCGGCAGGAGGAAAAGATCATCGTTCTGCTGCCCGATAGCATCAGACCAGAGACATTTCCATATACCAGACCCGTTATTTTTGCGATCCAGCAAAGAAACGGTACACACCGCTTTTTTGCCAGAAAATAATTTTACAGGAGGAATTACAAATGCCCAGAAAGAAAACCGAACCCGAAGTGCTGCAAGAGGAGGTCTTGCAGTCCGAGAATCCCAACCCCGAAATGCCGATTGAGGAATTACCCGCAGAACAGCCTGTCTTGGAGCCGCGAACCGAAGAAGTCCTCGCAGAAGAACCCGCAGCCGAAGCGCCGGTGCAGCCATACGGCAAGGAGGAAGTTGCCAAGGAAGAAGCGCCTGCGGAAGCGGCAGAGCCGGAGAAAAAGTCCTTCTACGATCTGGATTTCCGTGCGCTCGACCAGGATCTTTCCCCGGAGCAGCGGCAGGAGTGGAACACGATCTACGCCTCCTTCCGCAGCCGAAGCGTAATGCGCGGTACGATCATTGGCGTTGATCCGCATACCATGACTGTCCGCAGCGCACAGACCGGAACAGTAGAAACAAAACGGATGTACTGCGCGGTCATTGTACCGTTCCGCGCCCGCATTTTGATCCCGGAAACGGAAATGTGGGCAGAAAGTGAAGAACGCCCAGCGTTCGTTTTACGGAACATGCTGGGCGCTCAGATCGATTTTGTCATTACGCATGTGGATCGTGAAGCGGGCTTCGCTATCGGCTCCCGCCGTCTGGCGCTGGCGTCCCGGCGCTATTTCTTCTCCACACAGCCACTCCACCAGCCGGGCAGCCGTGTGCCGTGCCATGTGCTGGCCGTCGGCCCGCGCCGGTGTCTGGTCGAGTGTTATGGCTACGATGTGAATCTTTCGCAGCGTGATATGAGCTATGCGGCTATTCCAGACCTGCGGGAACAGTATCATCCGGGCGACGAGCTGACCAGCGTGGTCAAGCAGTTTGACCGCAAAACCGGCAGCTTGGAGATCTCCGTCAAGGAAACCGTTCCGAACCCCTTCGATGAAGCCAGTCTGCGTCACCCCATCGGCTGCCGCCGCAGGGCGAGTATCGCAGGTAAATACGCCGGAGGCGTGTTCTGTAACCTCCCCGACGGCGCGGTCGTCATGTGCCGGTATTCGTTCCACTACGAGGACTCCGATTTCAAAACCGGCGATACCGTCATGGTCGTGATCCAGCGGTATGACGAGGGAAAGAAGCAGATCTTTGGGAAGATCGTAGGACGATAATGCGCAAATATATAAACGGCAAAGCGCATTACACACCTTGCCGTTTCGTTGCGAAAGATTATGATTTTTCGCGCTGCTGGTGTGGCTGCGGAACATACTTTTCTTTTTGGTATTTCTGATATTTTCCCGTTCTTTCCGATTGTCCACCAGAATCAAGAGTCTGCTCGTCATAGATAATCGGCTCGGTGCAGACCGCATCCATCAAAATGCGCTCCAGAT